>OFFF01000229.1_pt1 | contig 44558 bp, 39 predicted proteins | sample 1521301 | NCBI WGS metagenome assembly OFFF01 (sample SAMEA3504101, study PRJEB24116) | mouse gut metagenome | biome: mouse gut; feature: mouse-associated habitat; material: faeces | place: Denmark | collected 2011
CGCATACCCCCTCCAACCACACATCTCGGTGATTCCTGTGGGAACGCTCGCGTCCCCACAGAAATCAGTGCGCTTTCCGGGGGCATGCTGTTTTTAGAGTTCCGCATACCCCCTCCAACCACACATCTCAGTGATTCCTGTGGGAACGCTCGCGTCCCCACAGAAATCAGTGCGCTTTCCGGGAGCATGCTGTTTTTAGAGTTCCGCATACCCCCTCCAACCACACATCTCGGTGATTCCTGTGGGAACGCTCGCGTCCTCACAGAAATCAGTGCGCTTTCCGGGGGCATGCTGTTTTTAGAGTTCCGCATACGCACGCGTTTGTTTACCGGTATGCCTATATGATAAACGGAAAAAAGGCCGGATGCAAGCACCCAGCCTTCTTGTTTTTCTCAACCAATGGTTGCGCGTCAGCGCAGCACATTATCTCTCAAAAATCTTACGGGTTCATTTTATCATTGCAAACAGGACAACCCTATGTCTTGTTATGAAAATCTTCTCTACTTTCTCTATAATGTTTTTCGGCAGTTCCCCCGGTACAAAAGAAACGTGGTGAAAAGCAGGCCCGCACACAATATTGCCTTCAGGATATTCGCATACGCCTCCGGCGCGGTGAAAAATACCGCCAAACACACAATGCTTACCAGGAATCCTCCCATTCCTCCCAGCATGGCCGAAGCACTCTGCTTGACTACCGTCACTTCGCTCTCCCAGTCCATCACCGGAAAGCGCAGATTTATGGTCAGGCCGTACACGCAGGAGAACAGTATAATCACCCCGGGAAGCAGCAGCATCCATACCAGTTCCGCGCCGCCGGGCTGCAGGGCCAGGAGCATCAGCAGTTCCGACAGAAGATAAAAGGGCAGAAGCAGCAACAGATTCATCAAAAGCTTGGCGTCCAGGACGGATTTTACCGACAAAGGCAGACTCTTCACAATCCACCAGTTTTTCCCTTCCATGGAAATAGAAGTGGAGGTGGTGGTCATCATACACAGCATACCCACCATGGCAAAGGGAGCCAGAGAACAGACGTCCACCGCTATCGGTAACTGTCCCGTCAGGGATTCCAGATCCACAAAAAGCAGCGCGCCGGAGAACAGGCAGCTCATAATGGGGCCAATGATTGTATTGGTCAGGTACACGGTGGAAGAAAAATACCGCTTAAACTCCCGTCTGCACAAAGCCCTCAGAACGGTGTCCTCCTTCAAATCACCCATCTCATAATCATGCCGGGCCGAACTGCCGAAGAGACTCTGGCATATTTGGCGAAAGCGAAAGGAGACGCATGCCCCCACCAGGACAAACACTCCCAGGGAGAGCGCCGCCCATCCCAGGCTCTGGCCCCAGCTCCCCTCCGTCAGAGCCCTCCCCAGCCATACTGCGGGAGGATAAACTTTACCCAGCAATGAAAAAACCGTGTCCGCCAGTTTCCGCATTTGTTCCGGATGCAATCCCCCGTCCATGTGGGAAAAGCGGGAAATTCCATAAAAGATCGCCAGAACAGCAAGGATGGACAGGGCGGAGGAAATCAGACTCTTGTGACGCATCCTGGAGGAAATCCCTGTGACCAGCGCGCCCACCAATACGGCCCCCGCCATGGGCAGAAGAGGCACAGCCCAGATTCCCAGCAGCACCGCCAGATAAAAAGCAGGGCCGGGTCGTACAGCCCAGGCATAAACAGCGATTCCCGGCAGCAGGATGGCCAGCGTGGGCAGCAGGTTTTCCACATACATGCGCACAAATCTGCTCCCGGCCACAGCCGCCTGGGTCACGGGCAGGGCGCAGAGAATCTCATACCCCTCCCTGCTATAAAGGGCGCTCCCGGCCTTAAGCATTCCGAAAAAGAATACCAGCAGGCTGGATATGGCAATCAGATAGGCTGGAATTACCTTTTCCAGTCCCAGATATACCAGGCCATAGGAAAGGCCTCCCGTATAGACAATCAACACCACGGCCAGTACCATCCAGACCGCCAGCATGGCTCCGGCCCTCTTCTTCGCCGTCCTGTCCCGGGAAAACCGCAGGACATTGAGACCATATAGATTGCAAAGCTCCAGTTTCGCCAAAAGTTTCATCTGTGCCAACACCGCCATCACCCTACATCCCCCGCCACTTCCATAAAAATATCTTCCAGAGATTTCTCCCCGTCCAACGAATCTCCCTGCCGCAGCACCTGCTCCATGCTGCCGCTGGTCACCAGCTTCCCCTCCCGGATAATAGCCACCTTGTTACAAAGCCGCTGGGCCACATCCAGTACATGGGTGGAAAAAAGGATGGCGCCCCCATCTTCGCAGATTTCATGCATCATATCTTTCAGAATCACGGAAGCCTTGGGATCCAGCCCCACGAAGGGCTCGTCCAAAAGCAGCAGTCTGGGCCGGTGAACCAGCGCGGAGAGGATGGCCAGCTTCTGTTTCATGCCATGGGAATAAGTGGAGATCAGATCGCCCAGGGAGGGCGTGATCTCGAAAGTGTCCCCGTATTTTTGAATGCGTTCCCTGCGCAGCCCTGCCGGGACCCGGAAAACATCGGCGATAAAATTCAGATACTGAATGCCTGTCAAATACTCATACACATCCGGATTGTCCGGGAGGTAGGCAAACATTCTCTTACATTCCAGGGGATCCTCCCTGAGATCCTTCCCCCCGATCCTGATGGCACCGGCGTCATAATCCTGTATGCCCGCCACGCATTTCAGCGTGGTGGTCTTGCCTGCGCCGTTATGCCCGATAAAGGCATAGATATCCCCGGGCTCGACATGCAGGCTCAGATCCGTGACCCCCTTATTGCTGCCCTTATACTGTTTGGTCAAGTGCTCAATGCTCAGCATATTTTTCTCCTCCTTCCGTCATACGGTGATATAGTGCCTGAAATCTCCCCGAATCCTTCAGATTCCCGAAGCCGGAATGATCCAACGCTTCCTTTACATTCCGCCGGACAAACGCTTTATCCCTGGGAGCCATGCCGCCCAGAGGAAACTGCTCGATCCACTCCCCGATCCGGTCAAAATACCCGTCCCCGTGAAGTATGGGTTCCCCTTCCCCTGTCAAAAGTGACCCGGTGCACCGTTCAAAGCGCTCCAGCATCTCCAGGGCTTCCTCCTTCTCCCCGGCAGCGGCATGGATCAAAGCCGCCTGATAATAATATTGGGCCGTAAAATGAGGAACCAGCCGGTCCAGCTCAAATACCTCGATGACCGCCTGGGCCCGCGCCATGATCTCTCCACATCTGTTTGGCTCCGTCCCATACAGGGCCATTAACTGTATGGCCTCCCCCACCAGCCCCAGCAAATCCAGATACTGTTGAGTCTGGGCAAAAACTTTTGCCTTGTCCTCTTCCCCCGTCATACGGTATGCCTGCGCCAGCACAGTCCCTCTCTGCCCGTCAATATGCCTGTTGCGCAGAGTGGGCTCCAGGATTTCTATGGCTTCCGGGGCCTTTCCCTGCTGCAGAGCCAGCACCGCCTTCAGCACCACCGCCTCCGAACAGATCCCCACATCCCTGCAGTTCTGTAAGACCCGGTCACACAGCCCCTCCGCCTCCTTCAGAACCTGCCGGCTCTCCTCCTCGTCCCCTGCCAGCATAAAATGATTCAGGTACAGGGTGCACATCTGTGTCAGAAAAGGATAACAGGAATAATAACGGTGTATCAGAGAACGGGCCTTTTCCATCGCCCGGGAAAAGGGAAGTCTGGCAAAATCATCACACAGATCTTTATAGCAGCGCCGGATCTGCTCCCCGGACAGACAAGCCTCATATCCCACCAACTCGTCTATGGTCACTTCAAAAAAGCTGGCCAGTTGGGGCAGCAGCAGAATATCCGGCGTAGTTTGACGGTTCTCCCACTTGGATACCGCCGCCTTCGTCACCCCCAGGAAATCCGCCAGTTCCTCCTGGGTTATTTTCCGCTCCCGCCGCAGACGGGCTATATTGTCCCACAGGTTGAAAATATCCGCCATCATGCCATTCCTTCCTTTCACCTGATAGTATATGGGAAAAAGATTTTTTTCGCAATGGAGCGTTCCGATATATTAAGCTACAAAGTTAAACAACAGGAAACTTCCCGGATTCCCATGATCTGTTTTATCCATAGAAAAAGGGAATGACATGCCTTTACGCTACACATCATTCCCTGTTCTTACCTCTTTACTACAGTATATAAATTGTATTGTTTATACGGTAAAGTCAAATCTGCCGCCATGAACCGGCTGTTCCTGAACCGGAACCCTGGACCAGTCCACATTCTGGATGTTCTGCAGCAGTTCCTCCACGGTGGAGCCTGTGACATGCACGCGCTGTACGGTGGAAGCCGTGCCGTCCTGGGTTGTCAGCTTCTCGGCGGCCAGGCGCTCGGCCTCTTTCTTCTCCTCAGCCCTCTGCTCCGCCTTGGTCTGAGCCGTTTTCTTGGCCGCCGCCTTTTGTTCGGCTTTCTTCTTCTCGGCCTTTTTGGCTAACCTCGTCTCAAACTCCTTCTGTGCCTTGGTCCTGTTGGCCGCCTGCTTGGAATGGAGATTGCTGTTGGCCTTCTCTATGTCGGCAAAGAAAGTCTTTACCCCGTAGGGATCAATGGACACGCCCAGATGCAGCACATCGCCCTCCTCAAGCTGGACCTGGCTCTTCATCTCTTTCAGCTGCTCCACTGCTTCATCCAACTGGTCGGTATACTGTTTGCGCACCTCGGGATCAACTGCCATCTCCTCCAGTTCATCCGGATCCAGCAACACACCAAATTCTTTGGTGCTTCTGGACAGATAGGAAGATGCTTCCTCTTCCGTCTCGTACTTGGCGACAATGAAGTCCATGTTGCCGTACTTCTTCTGGAGTTCTTTCAGCAGGGCCCTGGCGGCGTCGCTGAGTTGGTTCACGCTGGTCTTTCCGGCACTTCCGCTTCTCTGGGCACTGCCGGTCCTGTCGGTTTTGGCCTCCTCCTTTTTCTTCCGGACGGCGCTGCTCATATAACCGGCCTGCTGATAAGCGCTGTAACCATTTACTTTGCTCATGGTTCCTCTTTTCCGCGCCGCTTTGGTCTCCAGGCCTGCGGATGCGGCGCCGACGCAGACCTGAGAAGAAGCCGCCTAAAACAGTTGTCTCACCCTCCGGCATCGCGTTCTTCTGCACTCCGTTGCAATTTATCGTAAATCCATTTACGATCATGAGAAATACTCTGATTTTTATATCGGCCAGATCCCCAGAAAAATTTACCATACACTGAAAAAAACATGGTCGTTTGATGCAATCCAGGAAAAACAGGCATACCGTTTCTACTCCCACAGGCATAATTGCTCTCCGGCCTTCCTGTCCTCAAAGGTATGCATATACGCAAAAATCTGCCCGTTGTCATGGACAATCCCGTTCTCGCCACACTTCTGATGAAACAAATCCATAAGCTGCCTGCCATGGGGGCTGCCCACCTCATACCGATAGCCGTACCGCCGCATATACTTTTCTTTCAGCCCCGGAAACAGGCGGTCCAACTGAGCGTAGAAATATTCCCTGTTCCCCTCCCGCAGCGTCAGGCCCATGGCAAAGCAGATCACGCCGTAGACTTTCGCCTCTATACACATGTCCAGCAGCCCGGAGATATTTTCCGCAGTGTCATTGATAAAGGGCAGGATCGGAGAAAGCCATACCACCGTGGGAATTCCTGCGTCCCGCATCTGCTTCAGCACATCAAACCGCTCCCCGGTAGTGCTGACTCCCGGTTCCAGCTTCCTGCACAATTCTTCGTCCGCAGTGGTCAGGGTCATCTGTACCACAGATTTCGTCTGCGCGTTGATCTTCTTTAGCAAATCCATATCCCGCAGGATACGGCTTGACTTGGTCTGTATGGCTACTCCAAATCCGTACTTCTCTATAAGGGACAATGCCTTTCGCGTATGGCCCAGTTCAGTCTCCAGCGGAATATAGGGATCCGTCATGGCTCCTGTGCCGATCATACACTTTTTCCTTTTTCGCCTCAGAGCCTCCTCCAACAGTTCAATGGCATTCTCCTTGACTTCAATATCTTCAAAATCATGTTCCATATGATAGCATCTGCTTCTGGAATCGCAATAGATGCAGCCATGGGAACACCCCCGGTACAGATTCATCCCATTCTGGGCCGACAATATTCCCTTTGCCTTTACATAGTGCATAGTCCGCTCCCACCGTTCTTTTCATAGATTTCTTTGGCCTGGGCTGCCAGTATATCCCTGAGATACACGGGACTGACCACCTGGACCCGTGGGCCAAAAGACAATAAAAACCCTGTCAGCCAGGGATCCTGGGGCATGGGCGCCGTCACCAGCAGATCCCCGTCCTCTTGGACCTGGATCTGGCCGCCTTCAAATTCATCATAGACCCGGTAGGCCATTTCCCCGGGAAAGCGAAGCACCACCGGGGGCAGACTCTCCCCGGCCTCCCCGGCAGGCGGCTCCGGGAAAACCATCGGCTCAAACGCTTCCTCCAATAGTTCCCAGCTTAAAATACGGCTCAATTTAAAGAGTCGAAAATCCTGCTTTTCCGTACAATAAGCCTTCACATACCAGGCCCTGGACTTATACAACAGCTTCAGAGGCCGGATTGTCCTGGCGCTCCCAACTTTATAAGCCCCCACATAACGAATCCGCACGCACCGATGGCAGAGCACTGCCCTTTTCAGTGTCTCAAATTTTTCGTTGTCCCGGGTAACCTCCCCCCATCTGGAGAAATCCACCTCATACCAGTTCTCGGAGGGAAGCCGGAAAATGGCGGTCAGCTTGTCCAGAGCAGACTTGTCAAAGGCATTCCCCACAGCCGCCAGGCTCTGCAATGCAGCCAATATCTCCTGTCTCTCCCCCTCCGAGAGCAGAACCCTGTCCAGGACAAATTCATCCATCAGCGAGATGCCGCCGTTTCTTCCTGTCTCCGCATAGATCGGGATACCGGCCTCACTGAGGGCATCGATATCCCGGTAGATGGTTCTGACGGACACTTCGAATTTACCGGCCAGTTCCGCTGCCGTGGTCCGCCCTTTATTCAATAAATAGTACACGATCTTAAACAGCCTGCTCTCCTGCATGAACGCTCTCTCTTCCTTAAAATTCCCTGCAATTCTTTCTGTGGGCCTTGAGTTTTTTGATGGCCCAATTATAATGGCTGGACGTGTTGGGTATAAAATAGCCGCTCAAGGCAGCGTTTCCCACCCAGGGGAATACATCTTTTTCAAACAATTCCCGGTCTGAAAAAGTCTCCGCCAGCGCCATCACCTCCCTGTGAGACTGCTCCAACATCTCCTTGGCCGCCTCCAGGGTGGTGTTCTGATGCCTGCCCCAGATTTCCCTGTTCATATCCCCATAAGTCCTCCAGTTGTAGGGGGCAGGCAGAAAGGATTTATTCTCTCCCCTTTGATTTGCCGCCACCCAGTCAAGCAGCAGCCGGTGCCACTCATACAGATGAATCAGCACATCCCGCAGATTCCTGTCCCTCGCCCAGTGGGCCTCCTTTTTGGACTTCATCTTTGTAAAGTCAAAGGAAGTAGCCAGTTCTCTCTCTGTCAGGGAGGCAATCAGCCCGCATAACTCCTGATAAGATTCTGTCGCTGCCTGTATCAATTCCGCTTTTGTCGTCGGTTTTGCCATATAGTTCTCCTTACTGAATATTCCGCTGTTTTCGGGTTTCACTTTCCCTTGCAAGGATGGTACTAAAACGTTTCCCTGATCATAACATGAAAACCCTGACATCTCATGTCATATTTTTCTGAAAATCAAAAGCTTTAAAAGGACTCGCCCTTCAGCAAATCGCAGGGCGTAATCTTCCGAATCCGCAGGGACAGCAGACAGGCAATTCCAAATGCCAGCAGCACCAGCCCGGCTCCGGCCGCCGCCACAAATCCCACGGGAACGGTAAAGGTACATTTCACAATGCCTATGCCGTTCAGGAACAACGCCACCAGGGGATTGATCACCAGACTGCACACTACCAGCCCGGCGGCAGTGGACAGGATCATGGCCGGCATGAAGCTGAGAGCGGTCTGCACTATGAGCTGCCCCGTGGTAAAGCCCAGAGCCTTCAGGATTCCGTAATCGTGTTTCTTGCGTCCCAGCATGGTCCTAACCAGCAAAAACAGTACAAACGCAATAATGATCACACTCAGGAAAAGAACGGCGCACACAATGATCTTCATCAGGCTGACATAGACGGACGCCGTACCGCCGATGATGGATTGGATGTCCAGCGTGGTATTCACATTGCCGGCAAAGTTTTGTCTGACCCTCTCGTGAAAGTCTTCCAGATCCGCCCCCTCCCGGAGAACCAAGTAATAACTCAGGTTCTGCAGTTCTCCCAGCTTTTCATAGCCCTCTCTGGTAAGCAGACAATCCCTGCCCAGATTGTTGCTGATCTGGGTAAAGCCGGTGATAATATAGCGCTCCTCCCGGTCCCCCACCGTCAGCCGGATCTCCTCTCCGATTTCCAGTTCCTTTTCCCCGGCATATTTCGCTGCTATGGCCACTTCGTTGTCATATCTGGGAAAACGCCCCTGGATGCAGACGCCCTGGTTGTTTACCTGGGAAAAATCATCGCAGAGCATCGCCATCAAATCCATCCCCTCCGCATGGCGCACATTCACCGTATTATACAGATATATTTTTTCCACATCCGGCTCCGACTCCATCTCCCCCAGAAACGCTTCCTCAATCCCCACATTCACATTGACGCAGGAATCTGCCGTCTCTCCCACGACCATGTACAGAAAAGGCCGGATATCCGCAATCATATTCTCCACCATCAGTCCCGAAAACACCACCACCAGCGACAGTACCAGCATGGTAACGCACACTGTCACGTTCTGGCGCACCCCGGAAAGGGTATTTTTCAGTGCCAGCGCCAGGTTCAGAGACAGCCCTGTTTTGTCCAGAGGCACATGGTTCTGTCTGAAATTATGGGTTTCTATGCCCTGCCGCAGTGCAAGGATGGGGTCTATCTTCCTGATTCTGCGGGAGGACAGCCACACCGCCAGAGCCACCGCAGTTCCTAAGATGCCAAAGGACAGCACACAGGGCAGAGGCAGGAATCCCATCTCATAAGGGATACCTGTCTGGGAGATCATCATGGCATTGATGGAAGGAAACAGCAGATAGGAAAGTCCTGTTCCCAGCACCGCCGCCGCCAGGGATATGCCCAGAAACTGTACCAACAGGGAGAGTACCAACTGCCTGCTGGTATAGCCCACTGCCTTGAGCGCTCCCAGGTTTCGCATGTTTTCCTGGATATGGTTTCCAATGTTGGACGCGATAACCACCAGGGCAATCAACAGCACGAAGAACGCCATGGCACTGACAATGCCCGAACAGATCATCTGAGATATATAGCGGGAAGTGGATACCATGGCATAAGAATTGCTGATAACTCTGGAATAGGGAAAGCCTTCCGATACCTTGCTTTTTAAATCCGCCTCGTATTCCGCACTGCTCCCCCCGTGGGCAAGGCGCACGGAAAGCAGCGTGGCCTTGGGCGCATAGCCCCTCTCTTCCAGCTCCTCATATAGATCCCGGGTCAATAAAAGTTCACACATCCCACAGTTATGAGAACCCGCCATGACGCTGTTAAAAAAGCCGCTCACAGGGTAATTCACCGTATTGCTCCCTATTTTCAGTTCAATAAGCCTGCCTACGGCGATATCTCCTGTCTTGTAAAGCATGGGCAGATAGACGCCGGTTTCCCCATCGCCTTCTTCCACGATCTCCACTCTGCCTATGGGACGTTCCAGCGCGGCATCCTTCTCCAGAATCACGAACTCCGTGTTCACCTCGCCGCCATTGTAAGCAAAATTACCCACCATGCACAGGGCATCGTCCATATAATATTCCGTGACTTCCGGCTCCTCTTCCAGCACGTCGGTAAGAAAAGAGCGTACCTCACCGGGTTCGCTGTCCATGGCCAAGGTCACATGCTCCCCATGGAGTCTGTCATGACAGCGGTCAAAGTTCTGTCTGTAATCCATGGCCAGCATCAGCCACATGTTCAGCATTGCCGCCGCCAGCAGTATCAGCACTGCCACGGAAAAAGTCTGTCCCCTGGACCGGCGCAGATTGGATCCCATCAACAAAAATGTCCTGTTCATCTTACCACCCCATTTCCGTCAGAAATGCCGAAAGCTTTTCATGCCTCTTTACATCCCCATGCTCATATGCGCCCAGGCTGCACTCCCCCAGGATCACGCCATCTTTCAGATAAAGGATGCGGTTGCCCCGGCGCGCCGAGCGCATGTCGTGGGTGACCATCACCACACTCTGGCCCCTTCGGTTAAATTCGGTCAAGGTATCCAGAACCTGCAGACCGGTGCGGGAGTTCAGAGCTCCCGTGGGCTCGTCGGCATACAGTATCTCGGGGGAATTGATCAGTCCCCGGACTATTCCGGCCCGCTGGGCTTCACCGCCGGAGATCTGGGTGGGAAACTTATGCCAAGTCTCCTCCGGGATGTTCACCGCCCGGAACAACTCCCCAGCCCGCTCCGCCAGAGCCTTTCTGTCTTTGTTTACCAGCAGTCCCGCCGCCAGCACATTGTCCATGAGGGACATGCCGTCAATCAGATAAATCTGCTGGAACACAAAGCCGCAATGCCTGCGCCGGAAAACAGCCAGTTCGTCCGGGTTATAGTCCGAAATCACCTCCCCGCCAAAGGTAATCCTGCCAAGTGTGGGGGTATCCATCCCCGACAGAGCATACAGCAGTGTGGACTTTCCCGCTCCGCTGGCCCCCATGATCACAGTAAAATCCCCCTCATATAGTTCTAAGTCAATGTTTTTCAAAACATGCTGCAGGACCCCTCCGCTGGAAAAGGACTTGCTAAGGCTCTCCGTCTTTAAGAGTATTTTTTTCATAGCCTAACCTCCGATTGCAGATTATGCATCTCCCCCTTTCGGCCTCCGATATCCAGAGACTGCTTTCACCCTGCACGGCCCGGGAAGAAGCTGTTTTATACATTCCATTCTAGAGATCCAATTCTTAAATGTCTTTAGGCAATTCTTAAATACTTCTTAAATACGGCAGAAAAGATCGTATTTGCCCCCCTGGGGCATATAAGGCTACGCTCTGCTCAGTGGAATCATCACCCGCACCCGCAGTCCCCCGGCCCCGTTCTCCACGATCAGATCGCCTCCCATCTCCCTCATGAAATAATCGGAGATAAAGAGTCCCAGTCCGGCCCCTTCCCGGTCTCCCACATTGCTCCCCCGCCTGAATTTCTCTTTCAGCAAGGGCAGTTCCTGATCGGGTACCCCGCCGCCAAAGTCCTCGATCAGCACCGCCAGGCAGCATTTTTCCCTGGTTATGGCAACCACAATCTCCGTGCCGGCATACTTGTAGGAATTGGCAAAAAGATTGTCCAGCACCTGCTGCAGCCGAAGCCTGTCCGCATGGAGCAGGCAGGAGGGAATGGGAGGGATTTGCGAGCGGTGCAGATAGTCCGCGTTTTCCAACAGCAGAGCCAGTTCTCCGCTGGATATGTCTGTCGGGGCCACGGTAAGCTGCTGTAATTCCTCCAGAGTCGCGGTAAACAGATCCGTAATCAGCGTGTTGATCTGATCCGCCTTGCGGATGATCTGCGTGTAATTGTCCCGCATTCTGTCGCTGTCGGACAGGGCCAGCCCCAACTCCGATGCCGCCTTGATGCTGGCCACGGGAGTCTTAATATCATGGGACAGCTTTGCCACCAGTTCCTTTTTGGCCGCGTTGGCCTGAGCCTCAGCCAGCCGGGCCTTCCTCAGTTCCGAACGCATGATGTCAAAACTCTCCGTGAACGCGCCAAAGAGATTGTGTCTGTCCATCTGAAGCGGCACATCCAGATTGCCGCCCGCCACCCGCTCGGCAAAGCCTTTCAGTCTGCGGAAAGGCCGGATCAGTCTGTAATAAATCCAGGCGGTATAGCCCAACAATACCGCCGCCTGAAGCAGAAAAACCAGCAGCAGCGCCATGGCCAGGTTCCGCTTCCGGGCCTCATAATCTTCCTCCGACCCATTGTGTATTATCACTTTCCCCACCGTGGCCCCGTCCCGGGCCACATCCAGAATGGTGTCCCTGTGGGATATGGCGGCATTTATACTCTCGCTCAGTCCCTCCGCCGACTTCCACAGCAGATTCCCCTCCCGGTCCAGTACCGTAAAGTCATATGCAAAGGGACAATTTTCCTGGAAAATCGGTTCCTCCAGGTCTCCCCAGTGCGCCTCCACTGTCCTGGCAATCTCATTGACCGCCACAGTGTCCTGCAAAAAGCCTCCCCCGGTGCGGCCGGTACGCATAAAGGCGGCTAAAAGCGCCGCCTCTGCAAAAAAAGGTATTAAAATCCACAAAATGATCAACAGGTATTTTTTTCTCATTTCCCTCTCCACCCGTCCCGGAAAATCCGTTCCGCCATTGGGCGGCCCCTATGTAGAGCCGACAGTTCCTCCCGGCTCTCCTGTTTCCGCTCCCCGGAATCGGTAACCCTCTCCCCAGAATGTCACAATATACCGGGGCCGGTTGGGTTCGGGCTCTATGGCCTCCCGGATCCTGCGGACATGCACGTTCAGCGTCCCATCCCCCGTGATCCTGTCCTCCCAGACCTTTTCAAACAGTTCCTGTTTGGGCACCACCCGGTCTTTGTTCCGCGCCAGATATGCCAAAAGCCGGAACTCCAGCATGGTCAGTTTTACGGGTCTGCCCTGCACCCATACGCCCTTGGCCCCAAAGTCGATTTTCAGCCAGTCATCCTCATATCCATCCTGCCCGGCGCCCCGGCCGTAACGCTTTAATACCGCTTTGACTTTAGCCAGCAGAACACCCAGGGAATACGGCTTTCGGATGTAATCGTCCCCGCCGATCCCCAGCGCAATGATCTGATCATCCTCGCTGGTCCGGGCCGAAATAAACAGAATGGGAATGTCCAGCGCCTCCCGCAATTCCCTGCACAGTCCAAAGCCGCTGCCATCTCCTAAGTTGATATCCAGCAAGAGCAGCTGCGCTTCATTTTCCCGCAAAAAACAGCGGCACTCCTCCACTCCATAGACTGCCGCCGTCTTAACGCCGAACAGATTAAAATATTCCGCCGTGTTATCGGCAAGCATCTTCTCGTCATCTATGATCAGACAATCGTAGCGCATTCCCAGTCCCCCCGACTCTTTTTCCGGGCCCTATGATTCCCTCAGCAGCTGTTTCGTATATGCCTCCCGGGGGTGGGCAAACACCTCTTCCGTCTCCCCGATCTCCAGGATTTTTCCTTCTTTCATAACCATGATCCTGTCACTCATCTGGTAGATCACATTGATGTCATGAGAAATAAACAGATAAGACAGCTGCAGTTCTTCCTGGAGTCTGCGCATCAGTTCCATGATCTGGGCCTGTATGGTTACGTCCAGGGCCGACACCGGTTCATCCGCGATGACCAGCCCCGGCCTGGTAATCAGAGCCTGGCCGATGCTGATGCGCTGCCGCTGCCCGCCGCTGAGCTGGAAGGGTCTGCGGTCATAATACGCCTCGGTAAGTCCCACCGTTCCAAGCATCTCCATGGCCGCGGCGCGCATATCCGCCGCCGACATGGCTTTGTCCGGCTCCAGCTTCCCCCTGGCCCGCAGAGGTTCCTCCAGCAGCCATCCCACGGTCTTGGAGGGATTCAGACTGCTGTAAGGATCCTGAAAAATCATCTGAGGACGGGTGGAGTAATGGACGATCTCGCCCGCAATATCCCGGTTCATTCCCAAAATGGCCTTGGACAGAGAGGTCTTGCCGCAGCCGCTTTCTCCCACCAGTCCCAGAATCTCTCCCTTACGAATCTCAAACTCGGCGTCCCGCACCACCTGGTTTTTCTTTCTCTGGGAAAACAGGCTGTTGCCGCCCTCCCGGTAGTATACCTGGAGCCCCTTAACAGACACCACCGGCTCCGGGCAGGGAATACTGCCCTCCCAGCCGCTTCTGCCCCTGGGTTTCATGCGGCTGGGCACCGCCTCAATCAGATTCCGGGTATATTCTTCTTTCGGACGCTCAAAGATCTCCTCCGGCGTGCCCGTCTCCACCACCCTGCCGTCCTTCATCACGGCGATCCTGTGACAAATCCGCTTTGCCAGATTCAAATCATGGGTAATAAAAAGAATGGCATTATGCCGTTTCCCGTTGATTTCCCGCAGCAGGTCCATAATCTGGTTCTGCACCGTCACATCCAGGGCCGTTGTGGGCTCATCGGCCACGATCAGCCGGGGATGCAGGATAATGGCCATGGCAATCATCACCCTCTGGCGCATCCCCCCGCTGAGCTGATGCGGATAACAGCCATACACCCGCTCCGGCTCCCGAAGCCCCACTGCGGCAAAAGTCTCCAGAACCAACTGCTTCATGGCCTGCCGCTCCTGCTTGCTGCGGCAGAAGCGCAGGCCTCCCTCCCGGGCAGCCTCGGTACTGTGATCGGGGAAACATGCCTCTCCCTGGGCGGTCGGCCCTGTGCCCGGAACACTCTCCCTGGAATAGGCCGGCATACTGTGCAGCCGCAGCATTTCCTCCACCTGCCGGCCCACCCGCTGGGTGGGATTCAGCGAAGTCATGGGTTCCTGAAACACCATGGACATACAATCCCCCTGATATCGCCGATACAATGCCTTATCCCGGGGCTTTCCCGCCTCCTGCAGCACCACATCGTCATACAGGATTCTTCCGCTGGTCACTGTGGCTTCCTCCGATACCAGCCCCATCAAAGTCAGGGCGGTGACGGACTTACCGGAACCGGATTCCCCCACCACCCCCAGAATCTGCCCGTCGGGGATCTCCAGGCTCACATGACGCACTGCCTCCGTCCTGCCAAAATTGACTGATAGATCTTCTATGGTAATCACTGTGCGTCACCTCCCTGTACCTGTACATGATACCCATAATCTCTTCGCCATAAGTCTCTGTCCTCATTTGCCCAGTCGCTGTATGCCCTCACTGAGCAGAGAAAATCCCAGCACAATCCACACAATGGTCAGCCCCGGCGCCAAAGCATACCAGGGAGCCGTAGTGAGATATCCCTGGGCATCGGACAACATCTTTCCCAGACTGGCCTGGGGAGGCTGCACGCCGATCCCCAGATAACTCATGCCGGATTCCGCCAGAATGGCATTGTTGAAGCCGATCATCACCGACACCCAGAATGTGGAAAAAATGTTGGGCAGGATATGTATAAAAAGAATCCTCCCCCGTCCCACGCCCATGAGTCGGGCCCGGCTGATATAATCCGCGTCCCGCAGCCGGATAAACTCGCTTCGAACAATGCGGATGAAACTGGGCATGAACACTATACCCAGTGAGATCACCAGATTCCGCTGCCCCGTGCCCAGGACACTGATCACCACCAGCGCCAGCAGGATGCTGGGAAAACCGTTGATTGCGTCGGTAAACCGCATCACCACCTCATCCACAATACCCCCGAAATATCCTGTCAGCGCCCCCACCAGGATACCCACTCCCCCGGACAGGGCTACCACCAGCGTACTGATCCATATGGTTGCGCCGATGCCCTTCATTACCCGGGAAAAAATGTCCCGCCCGAAATTATCCGTGCCGAACAAATGCTGCAGAGAGGGAGCCGCAAAACGCTGGGAAGCAGACATGGATGTAGTGCTGTAGGGCGTCCAGAAAACGCCCAACAGGGCCAGAAACACCACAAGGCCCGTCATACACAGGCCCGCAATCAAGTATTTATTCCATTTTATACCGCTTCTTTTCTTCACGTTTTCTCCAGTCTTCCGCGCATTGAACCTATGCCGAATCACAGCAGATAGTTGTTCTCCCGATTGGCAATCTGCAGGGCAACTAATTTATACTTTGCATATTCCCCCACCACCAGCGGCTCCGATTTGCATATCTCTTCCGCTTCCTCACGGCTTTCCGTCTTCAGGATATACATACCCGCCATCCCCGGATATCCCTTAAACACGCCGCAGATTTCCAGCTTTCCCGCATCGTCCAGTCTTCTTATATTTTCAACATGCTCCGTGATTACCTTCTTTGTCACTCTGTTATAGGTCTTGCTCTTCTCAAGCATCACCATATACATCAGCTTTTCCATACCCTCTTTGCCTCCAAAGCTCCCGTCAACCGCTCACTTGCCGCTGATCCTGGGATCCACCACCCGGTACAGGATGTCCACCAGGAAGTACACAAAAATCACCACAAATGTGATATACAAAATCAGTATCTCCACCACCGGCAAATCCCTGGTGGAAATGGAACTGATCAGCAGCCTCCCGATCCCCGGCAGGGAAAATACCTGCTCCACCACGATACTGCCCGCTACGATCTCGGCGATAATCATGCCCAGGAAAGTGATCACCGGCATCATGGCATTGCGCAGCACATGACCGTACATCACCCGCCGCTCGCCGCACCCCTTGCTCCGGGCCGTGCGCACATAGTCCGCCCGAAGTTCCGTCAGCAGCGATCCCCGTAAAAAGCGGGCCGTCATGGCCGCCTTGGGCAAGGCGATCGCCAGTGCCGGGAACAGCAGATAAAAGAGGAAGCCTCCCATATCCTTCTCATAACTTACATATCCCCCCGGCACAAAACATTTAAACACCATGCCAAACAGATAGGTGACAAGGATTCCCAGAAAAAAAGAGGGAATCGCCATGGTTGCCTGGGTGATCACCCCCAGGGCTGCGTCCAATACCTTATTTCTGCTGCGGGCCCACAACACCCCCAGCGGAATGGATACTGCCACAATCAGCACCAGCGAAATGGCCGCCAGAGACAATGTTACCGGCAGTTTGTCCCCGATCAATTCCGCCACCGGCATCATCTCGTTCATGTTCTTGGCATAGCGGTAGCTGATGCCCAGATCGCCCAGAAGCACGCCCCCCGCCCAGCGGAAATACCGAACCACCGGAGGATCATTCAGTCCCAGTTCTTCCCGAAGCTGGGCCTCCCTCTCGGGAGTCGCCTCCGTCCCCAGTATGGAAGTCACCACATCCCCGGGGATAATCTGAAACGCAATAAAGGCGGCCGCAGATACCACGAACAATGTCATAATGAGAGTAACGATTTTTTTACCAAGGTATTTCATGGGCCGCCTCCTTTTTTATTTATATTTCCGTAACCGACCTCCCGGATATTGTTATTCCGTATAATACACCGTGCTCATATCCTGTACATATACCGGGTAGAATTTGTAACCCGCCAGCTTGGGATCCATGGCAATGGTGATGGGGGGCACCTGAATAAAGGCACTGCCCGCCTCGTCGCACAGAATCTTCTGTACCTGCTTGTAGAGTTCTGCCTTCTCAACCGGGTCCAGGGCCGCCGCCGCCTTCTGGTATGCCTCGTCATAGGCCGCGCTGGCGAAATTCACGAAATTCTTCTTGGAATCCGTCTGGAAACGGTTGGTCAGGTAGCCCGGGGTCATGTCGCTGGTGATGCCGGAGATGGTGGACTGATAGTTCCGATCCGTGTAACAGTCGCTGAGCCAGCTGCTCCATTCCACAGGATTGATGGTGGCGTTGATGCCTGCCGCTTTTAGCTGCTCCGCTACCACCTCTGCCGTCTGCATATGGTACTCATAGTTGGATGGCACCGTGATCTCCAGGTCAAATCCGTTGGGATAGCCCGCATCGGTCATCAATTCCTGAGCCTTCTGGATATTGGCTGCGGTACCGTAAGTATCCGTCAGATCCACATAATAAGTGTGCAATGTGGGCAGCATAGCCGAACTTACCAGCGTTGCGCCGCCTCCCGCCACAAACTCGTTCACCATATCCAGATCCAGCGCGTAACAGATGGCCTGGCGAATGCGCACATCGTTCAGAGGTTCCACCGCATTGTTCAGGAACAATGCCTGCACCACATCCGAGGGCGCGGACAGAATCTGAAAACTGTCCGTAAGTTCATTGGCCTGGCTGTCCGTCAGATAGGGATAAATCTGGATGGAGCCGCCTTTTAATTCCAGCAGCGCCGTATCCGGACTGTTTACAATCTTGAAGTTCACCTCGTCCAGATAGGGCAGTCCCTGCTGCCAGTAATCCGGATTCTTGGCAACCACAATCCCCTCCTGGGGCTTATATGACACATAAGAAAACGGTCCCGTCCCGATGGGTGTTCCGCTCTCCTCTTCCCCGCTGCCCGCAGGGATGATGGCTGCCACAAAGCTGTAAATCAACTCCGTGTTGGCACTGCCCACTGTGACCTGAACCGTCTTTTCATCCAAAATATCCACGCTCGTGAGAACGCTCAGCGAAGAGATCAGCGGGGTGCCGTCCAGCAGGCCGCTGGCCCGCTCCAGGGAGTATTTCACATCCTCCGCCGTCACCGCATTGCCATTGTGAAACTTCACGCCCTCTCTGAGTGTGAAGGTATATACCAGCCCGTCCTCGGAGATGGTATAGTCGCTGGCAAGCGCTTTCATCAAGTCGCCGTTCTCGTCCGGCTTCACTAAGCCTTCAAAGATGTTAAATAGGATTTCTTTAGTTCCTGCCGCAGTTGCCTTATGAGGGTCAAGACTATCAACATCCTGTTGTATTCCTACAACAATGGAGCCGCCGTAAACAGGTGCGCCGGCCTGAGCCTCCCCAGAGGATTGCTCCTCCGAAGACTCCTGCGTACCGCCTGTTTGAGATTCTCCGGAGGAATCCTCCCCCAAAGACTCCTGGGTACCGCCCGTCTGGGACTCCATAGAGGAATTATCCCCCGAAGAACCTTCAGTGCCGCCTGTGCATCCGCTCAGTGCAGCCATCGTCAAAAGTGCCATAATCAGTAAAACGCTAATCCGTTTTTTCATGATATGTTCCTCTCCTCTTCGATCAATAAACCTCTCACTATTCTATTGTCCCCTACATTGTAGCATAGATACTCTACATTGCAAGTATTTTTTCCTGTACATGGGCTTTTCCGGGCCGAAATTTTTACATTTCAGCCCTCTTTGATCCGCCCGTAAAGATAAAGGTCTGCCCAATGCCCGTCCTTGTCTTTTACATGGCTTCGCTGAATCCCTTCCAACTGCATACCTAACTTTTTCATCAGACCCACTGATTTTACCCCGTCAATGGTTTCGGCAAATATCTTGTGCGCATCCAGTTTATCAAAAGCATAATCCATCACCGCTTTGCAGGATTCATACGCATATCCCTGATGCCAATAATTTTTGTTGAAAAACCAGCCGATTTCATAGACGCTTTCAGAAAGTGAATGGAACAGAATATAACCGATCATTTTGCCGCTGTCCTTATGAACCGCGGCCACAGCGGCATTTTTTCCGATGCAGAACTCTGACAGAAAATTAGATGTTTTTTCATAACTGTACGCAGGCTCACAATCCTTCATTACTTCATCATTGCCTAAAATAGCATACAGATCTTTGGCATCGTCCATTGTGTAGTTCCGAATTATCATCCGATGCGTTTCGATCTGCATCTGCACTACCTCTCAAAATAATTGTGGCTGCGGGACTCATCATAATAAATCACGTTCTCCCGCTCTATGGTGATCCGCCCACCTTCCACGTCAAGGATTGTCACACCGCAGTTCTTATGGACGCCGCCGTTCCAGAAATCTTTCCTGTCTGTTACAGTCAGGCTGCTGAGCAAGCCTTTGACCGCCGCGCCATGGCTGGAAACCAGAATGGTCTTGTCCGCATAATCCGCATTGTATGCTACTTCATGCAGAAAATCCGTGGTACGGCGGCACAACTGTTCAATGCTCTCCCCGCCTTCAGGGGGAATATAATTGCCCGGATCCACAAAAAAATTCATGAAAGCCGGGTCCGGAATGGTATAATGCTCCCGGCTGCAGCAATAGCCCTCATAAATGCCGAAACAGATTTCCCGGATCCGGGGTTCTTCAATCAGGGGGATATCCCGCTCCCCCCGAAGAATCTCCGCCGTCTGCTTCGCCCGCTTTAAAGGGCTGGTATAGATCAGATCAAAGGGCACTTCTTTCAGTCCCTGTGCCGTCTCCCTGGCCAGTTCCAGCCCGTTTTCATTCAAGGGTATGTCTGTAGCCCCCTGCAGCCGCTGCTCCAGATTCCAATCCGTCTCCCCGTGCCGTATCAGATATATTTTCATGTGGATATATTCTCCCTGTACAAATGCTGAATTTCACTTAATTTGTTTATTATAGCAAAAAAATCTTTTCTGCACAAGGGGCGGCGTTCCTGTCGGAGCTGTCGCGGCTTACATCCTGTCCACTGCCTGCTTCTCCCATACCTCCGCCTGTTTCAGGAGTTCCGCCGCAGCCTGCCGGTTCTGCCTGTCTGACAGATCCAGGGATTTCTTCATTTCAAAGGCCTTCTGCCAATTCTCATATACGGAATGGTACAGCGACGCCAGTTCCTGAAGGCCATGCCGCTCAAAGAATTTCCACGCATACCACTTCAGCGGCGCATAGGTCCCCAGAAAATACTCCATGTTCCAGGAACAGGCCATCTCCGCCTCCTCGCTCTCCAGATGCTTCACCAAGGCGGGATAAGCCGCCAGGCCGCAGGCATTCTCACACCATTCATTTCCTAACAGATGGTTTTTAGCTATGTCCAGCGTTTCCCGGACGATCTCCTCCTGTGACTGCTCTGCCTTTCCCGTCACCGCCAGTACACTCAGAATGGGAATTTCCCGCTTTCCCAGCTGGCTGTACGCCATCTCTCCCTCCTGGCCTGTAATGGGCAGTACCGCAAATGTCTCCGATTCATCGTCATAGCCCGTGATCAATCCCCATTCACACACCACGATATCCCAGCTTATCACGGGAATACCGCTGTCGATGCTCTGCCGGATCAGTTGAACCGCCTCCTGCCGACGTTCTTCCTCCACATCCTCCTGCCCCCACATCCTCTCAATGTATTGGCAACTTATGCCTCCGCGCTCCACCCATTTTTTCTGCTGGTCAAACTGCCACATGCTGGTGGCACTGGGACAGAGGTCCGGGGACACCCACATGCGGAACGCAAACCCGCTGGACGCCACGATCTCCTCCGCCGCCTCTGCAAACGGGCTGTTTTTCACAGCGCAGCAGAGCGCCTTGGCAAAGGAAAACAGGTAACCGGTGGAGTCATAAATCCCGTCCCATGTAATGTTCATTTTTTTCATAGTCTTACCTCCTGGTATGGTTTATAGTTTTTGCGCCATGCTTTTCCACAGGGATATAGATTTCTTCCGAAAACAGCCTGCTTTTCTCGCGGTAGCGCTCAAATTCATAAGCCTGTCTGCGGGTAAAACCGCTCTCCCGGAGCCAGGTTCCATTGATATAATCCCAGGTACCGTGAATCTGAGCCACAAAGTTTTCCCGAGTCGCGGCCAGCGTGAAAAACACTGCATACAGGCCCCCCTCAATACATATTTTCCGGGTGCCCCGGGTTTCCCCCAGAGCATATTCGGTTTTGATGCCGATATAATAGTCCAGCCTGTTTTCTTCGCAGTTCCATTTGCAGGCCCCATAATCCCAAACGTCCCTGCCCCCGGAAAGTTCCATGGAATATCCTCGGGCATTGTACTTGTTCCAGCAGTTCGGCACTGATTCACCATTACAGGGGTATACTGTCAAAGAAAAAGGCTGCAATTCCACAATTTGGGGAACTATAACACATTCTTTTGTCTCAAAACGAAACTTTTCATATAGTTTCAGGCTGTTTTGGGCTTTTTTATATTCTGTGGGAAGTATCTGATGTTCCTTTTTAAAGGCCCTTATAAAGTTCTCCTTGCTGTTAAATCCATAACAGAACGCAATGGAGGACAGATATTGTTTTCCCTGCATCATCTCCCTGGATATCTCGGTAATCCTGCGCTTGCGGATATAGTCGGAGGGGGTCAGCCCCACTGTGCTCCGGAAAACGCGGAGAAAGTGATAGGGGGAATAGCCGCTCACCCTGGCGCATTCCGCCAGACTTATCTCGCACTGCAGATTTTCCTCTATATATTCTATGGCTTTCTCTATCTGTTCCCGGTAATCCATCCTGTTCCCCACATCAGGCCCTTCTCTGTTATGAATAGGGTCATTATATCACGATCTCATCACGAATAATTGATAAAAATTGCGAATATATAAAGGTCCGGCATCGCCCCAAAGGGCAACACCGGACATTCCATATCCAAATCCGATATACTTTAATTGTTCTCTCCCATTTTTACCAGCTTTGCCGCCTGATCGGCTGCGATACAGCCATCAAGGATCTCCTGTATATCCCCATTCATAACCTTGTCCAGTTTATAAATGGTCAGGCCGATGCGGTGATCCGTCACCCGTCCCTGGGGGAAATTGTAAGTACGGATTTTTTCGGAACGGTCGCCGGTGCCGATCTGGCTGCGCCGCATTTCCGCCTCCGCATCGTGGCGCTGCTGCTGCTCCATATCGTACAGTTTGGATTTCAGCAGGGCAAAGGCCTTGGCCTTGTTCTGAATCTGGCTCTTCTCCGTCTGGCTGTATACCACGATACCTGTGGGATAGTGGGTCAGACGTACCGCGGAGTCCGTGGTATTGACGCACTGGCCGCCGTTGCCGGAAGCCCTCATGACGTCAATGCGGATGTCCTTCTCGTCAATGACAATGTCTATGTCCTCGTCCACCTCCGGCATCACAGCCACGCTGGCGGTGGAAGTGTGGATGCGCCCGCCGCTCTCGGTCTCCGGCACCCTCTGTACCCGATGCACGCCGCTCTCGTATTTCATGACGGAATAAGCTCCCTGCCCCATAATCGTGAACTGTACCTCTTTCATGCCGCCGATGCCGATCTCGTCCACATTCATCAATTCCACCTTCCAGCGGCGGCCCTCCGCGTAATGGACATACATGCGATAGAGTTCTGCGGCAAAAAGGGCGGCCTCGTCCCCTCCCGCCCCCGCGCGAATCTCCACGATGACGTTCTTCTCGTCATTGGGGTCTTTCGGCAGCAGCAGAATCTTCAATTCCTGCTCCAGCGCTTCCACCCGCTTTTTGCTGTCGGCCAGGGTCTCCTTGATCATCTCCCGCATTTCCTCATCGGATTCCTCCTCCAGCATGGTCAGAGAATCCTCGATGTCCTGCCTGCGCTTTTTATATTCCGTATATGCTTCCACAATGGGGGTCAGATCACTCTGCTCTTTCATCAGTTTACGGAATCTCTCCTGGTTATTGGTCACGGTGGGCTCGTGCAGTTCCCCCATGATCTCCTCAAAACGGATCAGCAGATCCTCCAATTTATCAAACATCGTCACTTTCCCTTTCTTATTAGAGTTCCGCATATCCACGAACAACACACACTTCTGGGGAACAATATATGGCCGCCTGCGCGTCCATATATCGTTCCGCGCGTTGTTCGGGGATATGCTGTTTTGGTTTGAGTTCCGCATATCCACGAACAGCACTCATTTTCTGGAGAACAATATATGGCCGCCTGCGCGTCCATATATCGTTCCGCGCGTTGTTCGGAGATATGCTGTTTTGGTTTGAGTTCCGCATATCCACGAACAGCACTCATTTTCCGGGGATATGCTGGTTTAGTATAGGCCAATAGCCGCATACTACCCGGTCCAGTCCAGCGTAGTCCTGCACCACGTTAACTTCCCGAAATCCCTGCCGCAGCAGCAGTTCCTGCACCGCATCCCCCTGATCCCAGCCGATCTCCAGATACAGCCTGCCCCCTCCGGTTAAATAGGAAGGGCTTCCGGCAACAATGCGCCGGTAAAAGTCCAGGCCGTCCACTCCGCCGTCTAAGGCCATTCGGGGTTCATGATCCCTTACCTCCGGCAGCAGAGTATCTATCTCTTCCCGCCTGATATAGGGCGGGTTGGACACAATGACATCATAACGCCCTTCCACCCGGTCAAAAAGGTCGCTCTCCAAAAAGGCATATTCCTTCTCCGCTCCCAGCAATGCGGCGCCGTTGCGGCGGGCCACGGCCAGGGCTTCGCCCGAAATGTCAGTGCCCACGCCCGTACAGCCGTTGCTGTAGTGCAGCAGACTGATCAATATACAGCCGGAGCCGGTACACAGATCCAGCACCCGCATGCCGTCCTGCAACTCCCGCATCACTTCTTCCACCAATATCTCCGTATCCTGGCGGGGAACCAGCACATGCCCGTTCACCTGAAATTCCAGCCCCATGAATGCCTGGCATCCCGTGATCTGCTGCAGGGGAACACGGCTGCGCCGCCGGGTAATGGCCTCCTCATAAGCCTGCCGTTCCCCGGTGCTTAACGTTCTGTCCCCATGGGCCAGCAGCGTATTGCGGTCCGTGCCGCACACCCACTCCAGGAGCAGCCGGGCCTCCAATGCCGCCTCCTCTATCCCTGCCTCCAGCAGCAGATTCCATCCTTTTTCATAACAATTCCGATAGTTTTCCATCTCTCACATTTACAACCCATACCACTGCCGTTCCGCCATAAGGCCATTTCGACACAGAACTAATGCCCGGCCTGCTGCTTCACACCGCTTCTGACTCATCAGGCCGGCTCCTCATCTTCTCCATCATCCTCCCGGGGTGTCTGTTCGGGCTCCTCCACATACCCAAACTTCTCACTCAGAAACGCCCTCCAGTCAAATACGGCCTCCACCGCCGCAATGGCCACCTCAATCATCTTCTCGTCCGGCTCCTTGGTGGTCAATTTCTGCACCAGCAGTCCCGGCGCAGACAGGATTCTCACCAGAATGTTGTTGCTGCGTCCTGCAAGACGAATAATCTCATATGAAATCCCGGCTACCACGGGAATCAGCAGAATCCGCAGCACCACCTTTTGCAATGTATTATCCACCCGGATAAAGAAAAAAAGCACAATGCTGACAATAAACACAAAAAAGATAAAACTGGTCCCGCAACGTTTGTGTTGGCGGGAACTGCGCTTCACATTGCGCACCGTCAGCGGACGGCCATGCTCCATACAGTTGATACATTTGTGCTCCGCTCCGTGGTACATGAACAATCTGCGAATATCCTTCATCAGGCTGATGGCCAGTATATACAGGATAAAGATGACGATCCGAATGCCTCCCTCGATAATCGTCATCAGAGATTCATTACGGATATAATCCTTCAGCAGCCCCGAAAGAAAATAAGGCAGAACAATAAAAATGCCCACCGCCATGGCCACGGACAAAATAGTAACAAAAGTGGTCAGAACCTTTTCCCCATTGCCGCCGGACACCTTGTCCAGAGCCTTGTCCACACTGGTCTCCTCCTCTTCTTCCTCATAAAAGCTGGCGGAGTAGTTGAGACATCTGGTACCCAGGATCATGGAATCCACAAAATTAAATATCCCTCTCACAAAGGGAATCTTTTTCAGCTTATTTCCGGCCAGCACGCCGGGATAATCCTCCACATTAAAGTCGATCCCCCCGTCCGGCTTGCGCACCGCAACGGCATACTTATCCCCGTTTTTCATCATGACGCCTTCCAGAACGGCCTGGCCGCCGATCCCGGAATAGCACCCTTTCCGTTTTGCCATACTATCCTCTTTCCGCATCTTTACAGAGTAAGAAAGGTTGAGATAATGGATACCTCAACCCTTCAATGCTTCCTATTTGCTTGTAACGCCGTACTTCTTATTGAACTTATCAATACGTCCATCGGCTCTCGCTGACTTCTGCTGGCCTGTGTAGAACGAATGGCACTTGGAGCAGACTTCCACGTGCAGCTCAGGCTTAGTGGAGCCGGTAACAAATGTATTGCCACAGTTACAGGTTACAGTTGCTTGATGGTACTGGGGATGAATTCCTTCTTTCATGCTTCTCACCTCTCTATATCATTCCGTATTGTTCTGTGATCTCATCCGCACTGCTTATGGAACCACAAACAGCGTTGTTATTGTAACATGAGTTTTCCCTGAATGCAATAGTTTTTTTAAATAAATCTGTTCTTTTTTACCATTCCCACAAAATCCCGGTTATTCCTGGTTCGGGCAAACATATCCAGAATGCGGTCTGTAGCCTCATCGGACTTCATGCCGTTCAATGCCTTACGCATAATACCAATGGCCTCCAGTTCCTCGCCGTCAAGCAGCAAGTCCTCCCTTCTGGTACTGGACTTGGCAATGTCGATAGCCGGGAAAATACGTTTTTCCGACAACTTGCGGTCCAAAACGATTTCCATATTGCCCGTGCCCTTGAATTCCTCATAGATCACATCGTCCATCTTGGAACCGGTATCCACCAGCGCCGTAGCCAGGATCGTCAGACTGCCGCCCTCCCGCATATTGCGGGCAGCGCCAAAGAAGCGCTTGGGCATGTGCAGGGCGGCAGGGTCAAGGCCGCCAGACAGGGTCCGCCCGCTGGGGGGGACCACCAGATTATATGCTCTGGTCAGACGGGTGATGGAATCCAAAAGGATCACCACCTCTTTCTTATGTTCAACCAGCCTCTTAGCCCTTTCCACCACCATCTCTGCTACTCTTTTGTGATGATCGGGCAGTTCGTCAAAGGTGGAATAAATGACCTCCACATTGTTGCCGCAGATGGCTTCCTTGATGTCCGTGACTTCCTCAGGACGCTCATCAATGAGCAGAATCAACATATGCATATGAGGGTTGGTGCGCAATATGGATTTTGCCACCTCTTTCAGCAAGGTGGTTTTGCCCGCCTTGGGCTGAGACACGATCATGCCGCGCTGTCCTTTTCCCACAGGGCTGATCAGATCCATAACCCTCATGGCCACGCTGCATCCCGGCGTCTCCAGCTTGATACGTTCGTTGGGAAAAATGGGGGTCATATCCTCAAAAGCCGTCCTTTTGGCGGACTCTTCGGGAGTATACCCATTAATGGTTCTCACAAACAGCAGGGCGCTGAACTTTTCCTGCTGGGTCTTAATGCGCTTGTTGCCCCGCAGGATATCGCCGGTCTTTAATCCAAAGCGGCGAATCTGGCTGGGAGCCACATACACGTCCTCCGAGCCGGGCAGATAATTGTCGCTGCGGATAAAGCCATAGCCGTCGGGCATGACTTCCAGGATCCCCTGGGCCTCGATGCCGCTGTCCAGTTCCGCAGGGTATTGGGTGGAATCATAGGCCTCGTTTACACGTACCGGCCGCACGGGCTGCTCCCCGTCAGCGGCGGTCCGGGTTCCCTCGGGCCTGCCTCCCTCATTTCTATGATACTCCGTTCTGGGAGACTCCGCCCTCTCGGCTCTGTCTCCGAGCCTCTCCGCGGTTCTGTCGGTCCCTCTCTCCGCCGGCCTCTCCACGGTTCTCTCGATCCCTCTCTCCGCCGGCCTCTCCACGGTTCTCTCGATCCCTCTCTCCGCTGGTTTCTCCACGGTTCTGTCGGTTCCTCTCTCCGCCGGTTTCTCCACGGTTCTCTCGGCCCCTCTCTCTGCGGTTCTATCGTTTTCCCTCTCTGCCGGTTTCTCCACGGTTCTCTCGGTCCCTCTCTCCGCCGATTTCTCCACAGTTCTGTCAGCCCCACTCTCCGCTGGTCCGACACCGGTCTCCTTGGACTTGTCCTTCTCGTCCTCAGCCAGCATCGCCTCCACCACGTCAGCCTTCTTCATGGCAGATACTCCCTTAATGCCCCGTACTTTAGCCAGTTCTTTCAACTGTACCAGCGCAAGTGATTCATATTTCTCTCTCATTGCTCCTCCTATTTCTTTGCTGCAAATAATGCATATAAAAACTTCTTCCTATTCAGTTCGTCTTAAGGGGTATCTCTCGAAATATACCAGACGTGTCCCGTAACGGAATGAACCTGCTAATATGGATTATAATACACTTTTATCCAAATAGGAAGCAAAATTTTAAGAAAATCATTTTTTTCTTGAAAAATACGCATATTCCCTATAAAATAGAGGAAATGCGGGATCTTACGAAACTTAAATCAGGAGGTAAAAATATGACAACCAATGAGAAAGCACTTATGCTTCACGAGCAGTGGAACGGCAAGCTGGAGACCGTGTCCAAAACGCCTGTCAAGTCCCGGGAAGATCTGGCCCTGGCCTACACCCCCGGCGTGGCCGAACCCTGCAAGGTCATCGCCCAGGACAAAGCGGCTGCCTATACATACACCATGAAAGCCAACACCGTAGCGGTGGTATCCGACGGCAGCGCCGTCCTGGGCCTGGGAAACATCGGGCCCCATGCCGCCATGCCTGTTATGGAGGGAAAAGCCGTCCTGTTCAAAGAATTTGGGGGCGTCAATGCCGTCCCCATCTGTCTGGACACCCAGGACACGGAGGAAATCATCAAGGCGGTGACCTGGATGGCTCCCGGCTTCGGGGGCATCAATCTGGAGGACATCTCCGCCCCCAGATGCTTTGAGATTGAAGAGCGGCTGAAAGCCACCCTGGACATCCCCGTTTTTCACGACGACCAGCACGGCACGGCCATCGTAGTGCTGGCGGGTATCATCAACGCCCTGAAGGTGGTGGGCAAACAGAAGGAGGACTGCCGCATTGTGGTAAACGGCGCCGGCAGCGCAGGAGTGGCCATCACAAAACTGCTGCTGACCTACGGCTTTCCCCATATCACCATGTGTGATAAAGTGGGCATCGTCTCCCGGTCCACGGAGGGGTTGAACTGGATGCAGCAGAAAATGGCGGAAGTGACCAATCTGGAAGGAAAAACCGGGACTCTGGCGGATGCCTTGAAAGGAGCAGATATCTTTGTGGGCGTCTCCGCTCCGGGCATCGTCACCCCCGAAATGGTGGCCTCCATGAACCGGGACGCCATTCTCTTTGCCATGGCCAACCCCGTGCCGGAGATCATGCCCGATGCGGCCAGGGCCGCCGGCGCCCGGGTGGTGGGCACCGGCCGCAGCGACTTCCCCAACCAGGTGAACAATGTGGTGGCCTTCCCCGGCATCTTCAAGGGAGCATTGGAAGGACATGCCCGGCAGATTACGGAAGAGATGAAACTGGCTGCCGCTAAGGCCATCGCCTCCCTGGTGCCGGAGGAGGAGCTCTCAGACGAAAACATCATGCCTGAAGCCTTCAATCCAAAAGTGGCGGAGGCCGCCGTGAAGGCATATATCTGATGCCGGCGGAAAGCACCTTGCCTCCCGCCCTCTGGCTGGGCAAGCCCTATTATTCCCTGGACGCCTGTCTCAAGAACGCCCACGGGCACAAATGCTACAAAATCGCCCTGGATGCCCAGATGACCTGCCCCAACCGGGACGGGACTCTGGACAGCCGGGGCTGTCTGTTCTGCAGCGCCGGGGGCAGCGGAGATTTCGCCGTCCCGGGAGACCACATCTCCCGGCAGCTTGAAGCCGGCCTGGCTCTCTTTGGGGAAAAGCAGGTAGGCCAGCACTTTATCGCCTACTTTCAGTCTTACACCAACACTTATGCCCCTTCGGAGAAGCTGCGCTCCCTGTATGTCCAGGCCCTGGAACACCCGAAAGTCTGCGGTATCTCCATCGCCACCAGGCCGGACTGCCTGCCGGAATCGGTGCTGGAACTGCTGGGGGAACTTCGCCGAACCTATCCCCACAAATTTATCTGGATGGAACTGGGACTACAGACCATACACGAAAGAACCGCCCGTCTCATCCGCAGGGGCTACGAACTGCCCTGTTTTGAAAACGCCCTGATACAGCTGCGCATGCTGGAAATTCCCGCCGTGGTACATGTGATCCTGGGACTGCCCGGCGAGACGCGGAAAGATATGCTTGAGACAGTGACTTATCTGAATCCCCGACAGCCTTTCGGGGTCAAACTGCAGCTGCTCCATGTGCTGGAAGGCACGGACCTGGCGGCGTTGTACCGCTCCGGCTCTTTCGCCGCTCTGGAAAAGGAAGAATATCTGGATATTTTAGTAAGCTGCCTGGAGCGTCTCTCCCCTAATATTGTGATTCACAGAGTCACGGGAGACGGCCCTAAGAAACTGCTGATCGCCCCCGCCTGGAGCAGTGACAAGCGGGATGTGCTCAACTCCCTGCACCGGAAGATGCGGCTGCAAAATACCTGGCAGGGAAAATATTATGACAGTTCCATGCCATGTTCCACCCCTCCCGGAGCCATACCCGGTTAAGCCGGAAAAGGACACGAGGCTCCCTCAGCTGCCCTGGGCCCCGCCCTTCTCAGCCGCCTCCCGTCTGATCCGTTTCATATGTTCCCGGATCTTCTGTTCATATCCATTACCGCTGGGACAGTAAAATTCCCTGCCGCTCAGTTCATAGGGCAGATATTGCTGTTCCACATAGTGATTGGGGTAATCGTGGGCATATTTGTAGCCCGTGCCGTGCCCCAACTTCGCGGCCCCCTTGTAGTGCGCGTCCTGCAAATGGGTGGGAATAGGCAGATTTCCCGACTGCTCCACCTCCTGCATGGCCGCAAATATACCCCCGCTGGCTGCGTTGCTCTTGGGAGCACAGGCCACATAGGACACCGCCTGGGACAGGATGATCTGTGCCTCCGGCATGCCCACCCGTTCCACCGCCAGAGAGGCATTGGCCGCCACCACCAGCGCCATGGGATCCGCATTGCCCACATCCTCCGAGGCGCAGATCATGATCCTGCGGGCAATAAAAGTGACGCTCTCCCCCGCGTACAGCATCCGGGCCAGATAATACACTGCCGCGTCCGGGTCTGACCCTCTCATGCTCTTGATAAAGGCCGAGATGGTATCATAGTGATTATCTCCGTTCTTGTCATAGCGCATAACCCGCTTCTGAATGCACTCCTGCGCCACCTCCAGCGTGATGTGAATCTGTCCGTCCTGGGAGCGCTGAGTGGTCATAATCCCCAATTCAATGGCGTTCAGCGCATGTCTGGCATCTCCGCCCGAAAGCTGAGCCAGGAAATCCAGCGCTTCTTCCTCGATCACGGCATTGTACGAGCCCATTCCCCGATCCCTGTCATATACCGCCTTGCGCAGCAATTCTTTCACTGCCTCCGCAGGAATGGGCTTCAACTCGAAAATAATGGATCTGGAAATCAACGCGCCGTTGACCTCAAAATACGGATTCTCGGTGGTGGCACCGATCAGGATCAAAGTCCCGTCCTCCACAAAGGGCAGCAGATAATCCTGCTGACTCTTGTTGAACCGATGAATCTCATCTATAAAAAGAATGGTGCGCTTGCCGTACATACCCTGAAGTTCTCTGGCTTTGGCCACCACTTCCTCCATATCCTTTTTGCCGGCCACAGTGGCGTTGATCTGGGTGAATTCGGCGCTGGTACTATTGGCAATTACCCGGGCCAGAGTGGTCTTGCCCGTACCGGGCGGCCCGTAAAAGATCACGGAACTGATCTTATCTGCCTGAATCGCCCGGTACAGCAGCTTATCCTGACCGATGATATGCTCCTGCCCCACCACCTCGTCCAGAGTCCTGGGACGCATCCTGGCCGCCAGGGGCGACTCCTTCTCCATATTGGTGCTTCTCATATATTCAAATAAGTCCATGGCTTCCATTCCCCGGCCCGCTCCCGCAGGCGTTTCATACGGTTAAAAATGCCGCAAGCCAGGCCTGCGGCATTGTCCAAACAAAGGTTTATCTTCCCAGAGTCAGTTTCCTGTACCACACCAGCGTCTGAATATAGGCGTCATACAGAGTGGGCATATCTATTTTCTCCAGGATCATCTGGCGGGATACTTCCTGCCAATTGGCGGTTTCATACTGCAGGATGAACTCATAGACCCTGAGCAGCGGCCCCTTCCTGTCCACCAGCACATCCCGGATCTGCTTACTCACATGCACCATGGACAGAGCCTCCTCCATGGGCTTATCCAGAATCACATCCAGCACGGAAAACAGCCCCATCAGGAACAATTCCGAAGCCTGCACCGCCAGGCCGAACGCACCCGCCAGATTTTCCGCGAACCGGGCCCGCAGCAGGGACAGGCGGGTAACCTCATTGGGCTTATCCGCGCAGAGTTCCCCTACCACTGCCGTGGTAATCCATTTTTTCAACTCCTTCTGTCCCAGCATGGCGGCGGCATGCCGGATGGAGGTAATTTCAGAATTGATGGCCATGCGGTTCACCATCCGCAGCAGGGAAATGGTCAGCGCCGTATCCCGGCCAATAATGTCTGCCGCCCGGGTCAACTCAAAGTTGTCGTTGTTGACCGTGTTCAGCAGCTCGATATAGTTCACCTTCAGAGGGGCAACCTCATGCTCGTTGCGATTCATGGGAATCCGATAGAAATCACCCTCGTACAGCTGATATCCCCCCGATGCCTTCAGCGCCGCGAACTCCTCCTGGTTATCCACGCCCACAGCACAAAGTCTGATCTGGGGAAACAATTTGGTGAAATAAATTTTTGCCTTACTGATATCTATCTTCTTGTGATTCAGGAAAACATAGTCTGTCAACTTCAGGATTTCCCTGTATGCCTCAAACTCCGCTACCTGCAGCTTGCGGATGGCCAGCTTGTAGCCCTGTTTCTTAAGTTCCGAAATCCGCTCTATGTACATGGGTTCCGGCTTCACGGAAGGGTCCACCAGCAGTACCAGCCTCTCATGAGGTGCATCGCACTGTTCCGATAAATCGGAAAAGATGGACATATTGCTTACCGTCACAAACACCTCTTTATCCGAGGATAGACTCTCGATCCCCATGTTCTGAATGATCTCCAGCCCTTCTACCCTGGCCGCCCCGTCAAAACGCCCTGTGCCCAGCAGGCTGGGGTTGAGGAACACATTCTCCTTCTGCACGAACAGGGAATAGGCCCCGATATTCAGATTTTCATCAAAAAGTGGAATCAATGTAACCAGCATACTTTTTCCCTCCGTACCTACCAGTTCATGGTCTTTTTTATAAAAGGCGCCAGCGCCTCCGCCGCCGCCAGATGAAATCTCTCCAGCGGGTGGTAATTTGCCGCATAACCTATATTTCCGTCCTGCTCCGGCAGACGCAGGGTATGTACCCGCAGATCCCCCGTGTGCTGCCGATAGTTTTCGCAGGCCCTCTCCATCCAGGGACAGAGCCGCTGTCCCATAATACCCAGCACGCAGAACAATTCCGCCTGGGGGTTGCACTGTCTCACATCCATGAGAAAACGCTCATAGGACTCCATATATTCCCGCTGCTTTTCCAATGTGTCCTGACAAAAACTGTCATCATTGGTGCCCAGATTAATCACCACCGCCTCCGGCCGGAGCCCCGCAAAATCCCACTCCATCTCCGTGGGGTTAAGCCCCTCCGGAAGACGGTCCCGGCAGAAACCCAGACCATGGTAATAGTCGGGAATCAACTGTTCCGCCAGACGCTTATCAGGATTGTCCGTATAGCCGGAGATGATCCCAAAACCGCTGGCAGAAAACAAGGTGTAATCCGCATCCAGCAGGCGGGCCGTGTGACAGGCGTAAGCCCTGGTCACATCCTCCGTGGCCGTGGAAAAGCCATGCGTATAATCCTCATCGTCCACACCGTAACCGCAGGTGATGGAATCCCCGATAAACTCCACCAGATGAGCCTTGGGGGGCAAAGGAGCCACCCGATCCCCGTCTCCCACTGCCATGGGCTCAATGCCGATCACGGACATGGCGCTCTCCGACAGCTTCACAAGCTGTACCTCTACCGTCCCGGGAGTCTCCCGGTCCACCGCCACCAGCCGCTTCCCGGCAGTGTCGATCATCTCATCCAGCACCCGTATGCCGTCCACATAAACCGCCACTCTGGCATAATTGCCGTCCGATTCTCCATGCTCCGCCACATAGCCGCCCCGCACCGGAATCTCCAGATGTCTGCCGGTAAACCGCAACCCAATCCCACTGCCGGACATGGCCATCCACAGGGTGTCCCCGATCTGGCAATGCCTGCCCATCCGTTTCACATGCTCCCGGTCCGCCTTGATATATTTCATGTGTTCCTTTCCATATGCGGGCAGATACTGCCTGCGCTGCATACCCGTTTCCTGTTAAGAAAATGCCGTCCCGGCATTTTTACTTATTATAGCACATCTCTTTTCTTTTTTAAAGATTCTTTTTTAGCCGCGCCCCTTTGCGGTGCGGAGAATTAAGTCCACTGCCGCCTCGGCCTGCGTGGGAAGATTGGCGGGAAACAGGGGAGAAATGCCGGCTTCCGATTGATCCACAACCTCATAAAATGCCTGCAGCGCATATCTGGCCAGCAAGCCCGAGACACGTCCCCTCTCTATGGAATCCTCCGCGCCCAGAACAATGACCACCAGATCATGCTCCATAATCCCGTCGTCCGCCGCCAGGGAAGTGACCAGGCAAGCTCCGGCCTTGTTGGTGGTTCCGGTTTTCAGGCCGGTAACACCGGGCAGATTGTGTAGAAGCGGATTGGTATTGCGCACCTCCAGATCCAGGGATTCCAAAGTAGCCTCTTTCCGGGAAGTGATATCCGTGACCTGGGGATAAACTTTCATCAGGTGGGAAACCAGCCGAAACATATCCTCCGCGCTCATGCGGTTCTGCCGTTTTGCCGGAACGGGCTCTTCAGTGTAAGAAGGCAGGCCGTGACAGTTGAAAAAGACCGCCTGAGAAAGTCCCAGGTCCAGGGCTTTCTGATTCATCATCCCAACGAAGGCCTCTTCCGAACCGGCCACGGATTCGGCCAGACACAGCGCGCATTCGTTGCTGGAAGGCAGGAGAGCGCCCAGCAGAAGTTCCCCCACGGTGATCTGTTCTCCGGCTTCCAGAGGAATCACACCATCGGCGGAAGCAGACAGCATCTGGGCCGCGCCGGAGACCACCACCTGCTCTTCCAAAGTGATCTGCCCCGCCGAGATGGCGTCCATGACCAGAAGGCAGGTCATGAGTTTGGATGTGCTGGCTATGGGATAAGGAGCCTCGGACTGATACCCATAGTAGAATTCCCCGGTGGTGGCATCTCCCACCAGCACACTGTTGACTCCGTAAAAATATCCGGCCTGTTCCAAAGCGGCAGGAGACACGCGAAATGGATCCTGTGTATGGATCAGCAGGGAATCCGAGGCGGGAACGGTGATGTTCACATCCAGAATCATGCCCAGATCCGCCGCCATCATAAAGCAATCATAATGACCGGAGGGAAGCCTCATGATCAGCGTATAATAAAATACCTTCTCTCCTCCTACCTTGCATTCATTTCGCCGCAGGGAAGTATCCGGGAGTTCTCCCTCCTCCCAGGAAGTGTTTTCTCCTCCCACCGGCACATAGACCTCTCCCGGGTTCAGGGAGACGGCATTTTTGGTAATATCCAGGGAGAAGGATTTGTCCGTGTCCTTAAGGATCATGGCAATATCCCGCAAAGAAAGATACCTGTTGGAATCGTAATCATAATCCAGGGTCTTTACCGTACCGCCGGCGCCGGTATCCGTCTGCACCTGGCAGGTTCCGGGAATCTCGTAACCCGCGGATAAACTTACCGGCGGGACAAAGCAAAGCAGGATCGCCCACAGAATCAGGACGGCTGTTTTCTGCTGAATTTTACTCATGATATCTCCTTTCCCACTCATATCATTTTTCTGCCTTTATTATGAAAACTTATGGATTTTGCTGTGGTGCTAATGTGTATATCATGGGAAAAGGGTTAGAAATAAGCCCTGAAGCAGAGGAATCGGTTTCTTCAAACAGAATCAGCCTGGAATCTTCTCTGATATAATGCTCCTCCCTGGCGGTGACAAGCCCGCCCGCCTCAATTTGCCTGACCAGAACCCCTCCTTCAGCCTCATACGCACCGCTGCAGTCATATTGGATCTGCAGATCTTCCAGAGAAGGAAGCAGCGCCGGGCCGCAGGACATCAGGTAGGAAACGGTAGGCATGCCGAAAGTCTCGGTCACAAGAGCTTCGATGGCTCCCGGATCCATGTCACCTTCATAACCTGCCATACGAAGCCTCTCGGCCAATAACGCCTGAAAGGCCTGGGCAAATGCCTCATAGGCCGCCTGTTCACAGGCATCATAGCTTTCCGGCAGGACAATGCATCGGAAAGTTCCCTCAGAAGGTTTGGCTGCGTCCAGTGTCAGATGCACCGAAACCGTCAGGTCCTGCATATAGGACTCCATATCCTCCAGGGAAACGGAGACCGCCTCTATGTCCTGGAGCCAGCTATATGCGATGGCGGAAGCCTGTTCTGTCATATCCAGATATGCGGTCCACTCCCCGGAAATGTCCTCGTCCTTTGAGGCAGTAAAATGCAGATAGGCCAGAATGGCGGTGGAAGCGCTTAAGGTTAGAAATACCAGCGTAAATATAGTGTTTTTTATTATTCTGCCCATAGAGATCTCCCCCTGCCCGCACCGGCTCGGACCCTGCCTCTTCCCAAAAGCCGCCGTCCTGTATTCACCAAAATTTTCCAGATTCGGAATTGTGTTTTTCCCTTTATAACATAGGATAGCACAAATCTGAACAGACGAAAACAGGTTATACAGATATTTTATATAAAATACTGGCAGAACATTTTGCATGTTATCACATGGAGGGATATTTACCTCACGAAAAGCAGGGGCTGCCGCTTTGACCGCCCCTGCCATCTGTTTTTCGGATTAGCTGATGCTTAAACCGGCGCTTGCGTATCCTGCCACCGTATTGATCAGAGTCAATCCGCTGGCCGTTGCTGAGAATACCAACATCAGCCGTGTTTGAGCCGTTACCGGTATATTGAGTCCCGTAAGCGAACCATTTAACAATGTCCCGACAGATATAACCCCGGTAAGTGATGGTGTCAGATTTATCAACGTTCCGGCAATCGGCGCAAATACATTGTTTGGCGTTGTAGACTGATAAATCTGCGCATTTACCGTAACGGTGGATCCCACTAAGGAAAGCGCCGCCGTAGTACTGAAAAACGCACTGAATGAGGTAATAATACCGGCCCGTGAAACCTGGAACGCAAAGTTAGAAAGCGTCCCGCTGGCATTTGTTATATCTATTGTGGCTCCCAGCACCGTAAGCCCCTGCGCACTGCTTCCAAATCCCACAAATGCGGGAATTCCCGCAAGTCCTCCGGCGATTGTGGTCAAAGTAATCGGAAGCCCTGACGCAAAGGGAATAATTGCTCCGGTGCCTGCAGCGCCAGTGGGGCCGGTGGCTCCTGTTGCTCCCGTTGGGCCTGTTGCTCCGTCCGCTCCCGTTGGACCTGTTGCTCCCGTCGGCCCGGTGGCTCCGTCCGCTCCCGTCGGACCTGTTGCTCCCGTCGGGCCAGTGGCTCCGTCCGCTCCTGTGGCTCCCGTCGCTCCTGTTGGGCCGGTGGCTCCGTCTGCTCCCGTCGGACCTGTTGCTCCCGTCGGCCCGGTGGCTCCGTCCGCACCCGTGGCTCCCGTCGCTCCCATCGGCCCGGTGGCTCCTGTCGGGCCTGTCGCTCCCGTTGGGCCAGTGGCTCCGTCTGTTCCTGTGGCTCCCGTCGCCCCCGTCGCTCCCGTGGGGCCGTCATCCCCCGGGCAGCCCTTCGGCCCCTGAACTCCAATCGGCCCAGTCACACCCTGAATACCCTGTGCTCCTGTTACACCCTGAGGACCCATGGGACCGGTTGCGCCGGTGGGGCCTGCAGGCCCCGGAATACCTCTGGGACCCTGAGGGCCCATGTCTCCCTGTGGGCCTACTGGTCCGGTAGGACCCGCGGGACCAGCCGGCCCCTGTGGACCGATATCTCCCTGCGGTCCTTCACAGCCCGGATCTCCTTTGGGTCCGACATCACCACGCACACCCTGAATACCCTGGATTCCCTGAGGACCTGCATACCCTCTCGGGCCTACATACCCTCTAGGTCCGGTGTTCCCGGTGGGGCCCACCGGACCGGTATTTCCTCTGGGACCTCTTGGGCCGGGACAACCAGGAATCCCCTGAGGACCCGCAGGCCCTGTCTCTCCTCTGTCCCCTTTGGGACCAGGGCAGCCGGTATCTCCCTGGATTCCCTGGGGACCTGCAGGACCCTGATCCCCTTTCGGACCCGCAGGACCACGTTCACAGCAGGGGGGATGACATTGGCTCTGGTTGCAGTTACACATGCTATTTTGGTTCATTCACAACACATCCTTCATAAATTATTTGTAAAATGGCTCAGAAAGCACCTTTACTACAAATATTTTATGTTACTCCGAGATAGTTGTTACTTTTTGTCGAACTCAATAGTAGAAAATGCATTCCGGTAAACTTACAGACTGTCAAAATACCGTTTATTGTAAAGATATGACTGAGAATACGGCTTACAGGCACCGGCCTTTTCATTATATTCTTTTGCTTTCTGCCGATCCCCTAATTTGTCATAGCATACACACAATTGCAAAAACGGGACATAATCATGGCAGTCCGGCAGAATAAAACCCTCCGAACACTCCCTTTTCGGAGCATTTAACGCTGTTTCATACCAGTAAATGGCATTACGACAGTTTCCGTGTTCCAGAAAAAATTTCCCAATTTCACAACACAATTCTGCTCTTGGCAGATCAAAACTCATGCTGCGCAAAAGGGTGTTCAGCGAGGCTTGTTCTTGGCCCAGCCGTAAGTAACAGCCGGCACAGACAGAACATGCCTCTATTTTGTTTTCGACCCATCCCTCTGCCGAAAGCAGAAATCGTTCCAGCACAGAAACAGCTTCTTCATACTGCCCATGGTAATACAACTCCCGTCCGTAATAATACTGGTGTCGGGCTTCCAAAGGCTTTCCCTCCGCAATCATCTTTTGATATATTTTCAAGTTCCGGTCAGGGTCCCCAGCGCCGATTTTTTTGTGAGAAACAGCTATATCGGAATATATTACCTTACCAATTGGAGGAATTACCTCATGAACTGCGCCGATCCAGCGGTATTTGGAACAGTTTCTGATCCATCTCTCCCGAAAATAAGAAAAGGAAGGTTTACCGGCTTCGTCAAAAGAAGTATTGTATTTCATCATAACGATATCCGTATCCGGCGGCAAAGACTGTTTTAATTCCAGAAATTCACTCTTTTCCGTTTCTTCCAGAACATCATCCGCATCCATCCACATGCAGTAGTCCATGGACGCTCTGGAAAAAGACTCGTTTCTGGCATCTGAAAAATCATCCTTCCAGGAGTATGAGTATACCCTGGAGGTATAACGGGACGCTATTTCCACCGTCCGATCTGTCGAACCGGTATCTACAATTACAATTTCCTCCACCAGTTCCGCCACACTGTCCAGGCAGCGCGCAAGATGCTTCTCCTCATTTTTGACAATCATACAAAGACTTATTGTGGGCATATTAACTCCTCTCCTCTTCGTTCATTGCCTGTAAAGTTTTATAATGTTCAGGTTCATATTGATTTTGACAGCATCCTCTGAAGAATGCCACACAAAAGACAGCCTGGAACCGACCGGAATCTCCATGATAAAATACCTGGCTATTACCAGCATTTCCTTTCGCTTTGCCGACTCCGCGTAAGCAGAATACAGCGTCTGTCTACCCTCATTAAACAAGGGAGTTATCTTGATAAATCCATGTCTTTTCATCACCGTGGATACATAATAACTGACGGCATAATAACCCGGAGTCAGAGCAACGGAATTGCTGCTGCAGAGAGAAATATTTTGAGTGATATCCGGTATCTCCATTTTGAGAGGAAGATTCCCTCTCTCCGGCATAATCAGATCCTTGCCTGAGAACGATGCAAATATACTGTTTTGCGGATAGCCGGGAGGTCCCGCAGGCCCGCGCGGACCAGGTTCTCCTCTGGGCCCCATTGGTCCGGTGGCCCCCTGCGGACCCTGAGGGCCTGTGACTCCCTGGGGACCGGTTTCTCCGCGTTCACCGGGACAGCCCGGTGGGCCGGGTTCCCCTCTTGGTCCCATTGGACCAGGCTCCTCCCACTCAAAAGGAGCGCCGAAAGGTTCCGCAGATTCCCCTGCTGCCATTGTCCCGGATTCACAATAGCAGGAAGAAGCATGTTCTCCGGATTCCGCAGTACTTGTATGCTGCGAATAATCTGCTGAGACTGTATTGTTTTGATATATGCCATTTGAGGAAGGCTGCGCCGCATTCTGACAAAAGTTCCTGTTGGGAGTTCTCATACCGAACAGATTCGGGGGACTAAATATCCAGTTCCTATTATAATTGTTCACCTAAATCACCTCATTCATATTTGCTCTTACGTGATGTACTTCTATTAGAGTATATGCATGAGGCATAAATTTGTTTTCAGGAAGGTACACGCTCCAACGACTGCTGCAAATATAATCCATCCTGAAAAATATCGGTTGCAACCCTATGCCCCGAAAGGATCATACCCATACCTTTTCCTGTACTTTAAAAACATGGATACAGACAGGCCAAGTGCCATCAGCTCTGCCACAGGAGTTGCCAGCCAGATTCCATTCACGCCCAGAATATAAGGAAGAACGAGCATCGCAATCAGCATAAACACAAAGGACCTGGAAAATGCAAGGATCGCCGAAACCACTCCGTTAGATAATGCGGTAAACATCCCACTGGCAAATATATTAAAGCCAATAAAGAAAAGGGCAATTATACAGATCCGATTCCCTGTAACAGCCAAATCATATACCGGATCATCCGGGCGGGCAAAAACGGAAACCAACGGCTCTGTGAGCATAAAGGAAGCCACTGCCGTTACAAGAGAAATCCCCACAATCACCTGAAGGCTGGTCAAAATCAGTTTCTTCAGCTTCACATGGTTCTGCTCCCCATGGTAATAGCTGACCATGGGCGCAATCCCATAGGAATACCCTGTATACAGGGAACTTGCAAACATCAGTACATACATGATGATCGTGACGGCCGCAACCCCGTCCTCTCCCACATAATGCAGCATGGTCCAGTTAAACATCATTGTAATAATTCCGGTAACAAGCGCAGTGGCCATCTCCGAACAACCATTTGTGGCTGCATTTGCAAGAACTTTTAGTCTAAATACCGGTTTCCTGAAATGCAGGAGACTCTTCTTTCTGCTGAAAACAAATATCCCCGCCACCGCCGTCACAGAATAGCCAAGTCCCGTCGCAGCTGCCGCACCGCTGATGCTCATCCCCAATCCGGCAATAAACACATAGTCAAGCACCATGTTCAAGATTCCGCCTGCCACCGAACAGATCAGGGAAAGTTTTGCCTTATCGCTGGCGATCATGTAAAGCGTGAAATTATTCATCAGAAGAATCGGTACCGTAAATATCAGGTATCGGCTTAAATATTCCACGCAATACCCTTCCACATCCGGGGAAAGATTCATGCCGGCAAAAATATGATCCATTGCCAGATATCCCACTATACACATAACAATTCCCACAATGACATTCACCAGGATCAGGAATGTAAAATCTTCTTTTGCCTCCTCATTCTTTTGCTCTCCCATTTTTTTCATAATGACTGCGCTGCCTCCGGTGGCAAGCATGGTGGATATTGCCGTCACCAGCTGGATAATGGGAGCTGTCAGATTGATTGCGGAAAGCGCATTGGTACCGATCAGATTTGACACAAACAATCCGTCAACCATTGTGTAAAAAGACATAAATACTGTCATTGCAATCGTTGGCACCGCAAATTTCAGGATATTCCCAAGTGTTACAGGTTTTTTGTATACGTTTGCATTTTCCATAAACTTTTCCTCCGTTGGCCTTGTATTTTCTTCCTGTGCATAGTATCATAGACCGTACAGTAACTGTACGGTCAAGATCTATTTTAGAATTGAAGAGGAAAAGATGAACAAAAAAGACAAAACTCTCACCATCGGTCAGTTTGCCGCCATGCACGGTATCAATAAAAAAACTTTAATGTGGTATGATGAAATCGGGCTGTTCAAACCGGCTTCCATCAACCCTGAAAACGGATATCGCTGCTATAATTACTATCAAAGTCCTGTCCTTGAGACGATCCTGCTGCTGCGGGAACTGAACGTATCCATCAATGAAATACAGGATTTTATGAAAAATCGTTCTGCCCACAGCTTAAAATGCCTTCTGGAAGAAAAAATAACGGACCTTGACCTGCAGATCGCGCATCTGCAGGCGGTCCGAACCACCCTGTGTACACACCACCAGAATATGGCTGCCCTGCTCACCATGGATTTATCTGAAATCACTATTGTCGAAAAAGAGGAACACTACCTGGTCACTGTGGACATAAACCGTGATATCTCCTTCGAACAGGAAGTGGAACTGATTACTGCCGAAACGGAAAAATATCAACTTGGACGTCTCCATAAAGCATCCTATGGTTCCATGATTCCTGTTTCCAGCCTGCGGGCCGGAAATTATGACGATTATACCAAACTTTTTATTGAAATACCTTCTCTCCCATACCGAGCGGGGCTCCATACCATGCCCGGCGGAAAATATCTGAAGGCTTTTCATAAAGGAGACTGGACCAGTATCTCCAAAAGATATCAGGAACTCTTTGACTATGCCATGGAGCATAACCTGACGCTTCATGGATTTTCCTATGAAATGGGCATCAATGAAAATGTAATCAGCCAGATAGATGATTACATCGTCCAGATTGAAATTCCTGTCCTGTGCAACACATAACTCTGCATTACAATCAAATTCAGCAACTCATCAATCATTAATCAATTTGGTAGCGATAATTGAAAATTATCACTACCAAATTGATTATACATTTTTTGCTAAACAAAGCAATCTCATAATATAAAATTTTAACTACTATAAAAAATTTTACCGAAAATCCATCTTATTTCTCGGATGCTTAGTCTGTAATATCTTTTTTTCTTTTTCTGTAGTTACATATGTATATATTTGTGTGGTTGTAATAGAAGAATGTCCCAGCATTTTCTGAATATATCTTATATTTACATCCTCTTCCATCAAATATGTGGCAAATGAATGTCGGAACATATGTGGTGTAATATTTATTTCCGCCTGGATCTCTTGTGCATATTTATGGATCATGCGCCTGGCCGATTGCTCCGACAGTGGTTTTCCGTATCGGTTGACAAAGAAATATCCATGTTCCTTTATTTCCTCTTCAAAGCACTTTTTGTAAGCATTCAATATTGACAGCACATCGCTATTTCCAATTTGAAGATATCTCTCTTTTCCACCTTTGCCCTGAATACATAAAACACCATTTCTCAAGTCAACATACTTGTTCTGTAAATGGCATAATTCAGAAATGCGGAGTCCTGTTGAAAAAAGAGTTTCCACTACCGCTATATCTCTCAAAACGATTTTCCTATACCATTTTGAATATTCCACACGCTCTCTTTCTTTATAAAGGTAATCTAAAAACTGTTCTATAATATTTTTGGGTATAATCTTAGGCAGGACAACTTCTTCTTTAAATTTTGTCTTTACCCTGTGTAATGGATTTATTTCTACTATCTCCTCTTCCTCCAAGTAGTGAAACAGCGCTTTTACACTGGCGATTTTTCTTTTAACCGTTTTCTGTTTATACATGCTATGAATGTACCGAAGATATGAATTTATTGTCTCCCTGTCTAAGTTGTTTCCCCCAATAAAAGTGATGAACTGCTCCAAATCCGCCTTATATGCCCGTATCGTTTTATCATCAAGTTCTTTTTGCAGTTTACAGTAGTGCAAATATTTATCGATTTCTTCTTTTAAAAGCATAATGGCAACCTCCTCGTCCTTTTTTATATACTATATATAGTAATATTCAACACATGTATCTGCAATCATACATTTTAAGCTGCCGCACTTTTTATTTTTTTGCAATTTTGTATCCTGCAATAGATAGGAAACAGTAACCAGAAGAAATATATTGCAACCTCATATCGGCAATGCTATAGTAATCTAAATCATACATTGGCGGCATATACAAAAGACAGATATCGGTACAGCACCTCCCGCTGGCTCAGAGCTGTCATAACTCCGCAGCGCCGTTTTACTCGTGCGCCGCAGGGTTCCCCCCAAGTCTTTGGCGGGCCGTGAGGAAGTATCTTTAAGCTCCCGCACCATCATCGCACCCGGAACGCCATCTCCGGTTTTAAGGCTGAACGCAGATCGCCCGGATTGCCTGTCCATCATCACCTCCTGCAAGCAATCGTCCTGGCGGCGCGCTTTTTTCGTTTCGATATGGGTTATATACCTGTTATGCCGTATATTCAGTTGTCAAGCTGCAATAGGGGCAAGAGGACTTGTCCCCTCAATGTGTAGGCATTGGGTAAGGCCGTTTGTTAAGCATTTTTCAAAAAAATCTTGATTTTATTTATTCGTTGTGTGATTGCGCTTCGGGAACAGTTTCACAGCCTTGCGACATCGGTCTGCCGGTATCCGTCCACAATAAGCAGGGGCAGCAGTTCCAAATCGTCCTCCGACAATTTGCAAAGCCGCCGGTACAGCATCTCATCCTCCAGAGAGGACAGCCAGCCAAACCGCTGGGCGTTCACATCGCCGGTGTCCCAGGTACAGGACAGGGATTCAAATTTTCGGAACAGGCAGGACTGCTCGTTCTCGTCCTCACATTGTTCGCTGGGAAGGGCCTGTCAGCGGTTTCTTTCTTTTCCTCCGCCGGGCAGATATTTATTATTTTGATTTGCGTCTATCATAAACTGCAAATATTGTACAAATGTCCAAGGCGATTTTGATTTCGACAAAAAGCAGGCTGAATTGTTACAAAGCTCGGACATTTCAAAAATTTTTAATCTATGATGAAAAAAGCGGGGCAGCACACGCCGCCTCGCCGATCCCATACGGTTATTCCATCGTCCTGATTTGCTCAACAAGAGATTGCTGTTTCAAGTTTCCAGTTGTATAGAAAATCAAGATAGACTGCACCATCAACAGAATCGCCGAATATATCAATACAATCAGCCACGGAAATGAATAACAAAAGTATGGATTCATCGTTTTCACAACTACCTGTACGGATAGGAAGCCCAATCC
>OFFF01000234.1_pt1 | contig 44014 bp, 65 predicted proteins | sample 1521301 | NCBI WGS metagenome assembly OFFF01 (sample SAMEA3504101, study PRJEB24116) | mouse gut metagenome | biome: mouse gut; feature: mouse-associated habitat; material: faeces | place: Denmark | collected 2011
TCAACATATCGGAGGACTATATCATGGAAATATCATTATTTGAGCGTATGGGCGGAACCTATCATCAAGAGGGCGATTATTTCCTGCCTGATCTACTCCCACCTGAAAGCATTTCTGTTGGTATCTGGGGCCAACGACGGAAACACTATTTGAAAACACAGCAGGAGCCTGTCTACACCGCCTTGCTGCTCAGTGGCAAGCTGGAAAGCCACCTGTCTGAAGTGGATGCTCAGGCAAAGGCTATGCTTTTCCAGTTGGTCAAGCGACTGGCATAACGGTTGCCGTGTCTTCTTAAAAAAAGGGCCGATAACCGCATTTCTAATCTGCGTGTTATCGGCTCTGCGTCTGTGCGTCTGGCTCTTTGATAACTGTTATTTTCATATTCTTGTTTGTAGCAATAACGTTACTCAAGGATGCACTTCCTGTATAACGTTATTCAAGGATATATTTCCTGTGGTTGCGCTTGAAATTACGCTTCTGCACGAACTATCAGTCAAGTATGCGTTGCCGGTCACTACACTTACTGTAATATCGTCTTGGCAGGTCACCCCCGAAACAGTTACTTTGCCCGTGGTAACAGAAAGGTCAAGTGCGCCAGCAGAGATATTCTCTACACAGATATTTCCCGTGCTTGTTTTTATTTTGACCAATTTTGAAACGGATGCACAAAAATTAACATCACCTGTACTCGTAGAAATATTAACATTTTCAAACAAACAGTCTTTCGGTATTTCAACAGTTCCGGTGCTTTCGTTAATGGACAACTCACTATACTCCTCTTTCGGAAGATAAATCGTTATCTTTGACCAACCAAAGCTGTATCCGATATAGTCATACCAAGATTTATTAGTCTTGACAATAAGCACATCATTTTCAACGGTGACTGAATGTTTTGCATTTTCTTCCTCATAGCATTCCACTTTGCATGTTCCATCATCTGATAAAGCAAATATTATATCTGCGGTATCTGTTGATATTGATATATCGCTGAAATCTTTGCTGACTTCGTAAGTAGTTGTTTCATATTTGACCATAAATAGCTTCGCAAGGATGCATCCAACCAATATAAGAGAAGTTGCTATCATAAGCCATACTTTTGTTGTCTTTTTCATTACACGTTCTCCTTCTTGATAAAGCAATTTTAAATAAAGATTATCTTCTTGTCATTGACTTAGTATAGAAATAGTAAAAGCGTTCTATTTTACAGTGGATTCCTTTTCAAGAACCGCAAAAACTTTTTTGGAGTACAGCGAAACCGCCATAGCCAAAGTCGCCGCGCCTATCATTATCAAATACGGCTTATCGGCAAAAACATCAAACAACACTCCGTAAAGCGCTTGTCCCACAGGCTGGGAGCAACTTGACACGGCAATAATCACAGCCATTATTTTGCCAAGAAGATTAGGCGGAGTTTGCTGCTGCGCCGCTGTCATCATCGACACGCTGAACATTGTGGAAGCGCACATCGCGCTAAAGCTTATAGCGGTTATTATGAAATATCCGATATTTTTCGGGACTGCTTCAAAAACTGAAATTCCCATAACAAACGCCGCCAGTGAGCATATTATTAAAAATATATATCCGTTCTTAGGACGGATTTTTTCTGCCGCCGCGCCCGTGATAATTCCTCCTGCAAGCCCTCCCAGACCCATTGCGCCCTGCGTTATCCCGAGAGCGGTATCAGACATTCCCAAAATCTGCACCACAATTACGGGAATACCCACAAGCATCATTGCCGTCAAAATAAGATTGAACAGCGCAAGTATTTCCAATATCGAAAGAAAAATCGGCTTTTCGTATTTGATAAATTTAAAGCTGTCCGACAGATCGGAACCCACCGCGCCAAAAACGCTTTTGCCATCGGTATTTTTTTCAAAGGGGATATGTATGAAAACTTCCATAACTGCCGAAAAAGCAAAGCAACTGATGCTTATAAACAGAATGGGCATTATACCGAACGCGCCGAACAGAACGCCGCCTATTATCGGCCCCAGCAGTCCCGCAAGGGTGCTTACCATATTTATCACTGCGTTGCCCTGCATAAGAAATTGTTTTTCTGTAATAAGCGGTATGCTTGCCTGAACTGCGGGCTGATAAATTCCCGAAATGCCGTACAGTATCATCAGCACAGCTATCATCAATGGAATAAGCAAAACTTTTCCCAGCGCAAAGCTGAATATCAAAATTACCGTTGCGGTTGTAAAATCAAGCGCCACCATAATATTCCGCTTGTTTTTTCTGTCGGCAATAATTCCCCCAAAGAGGGAAAAAATCACCATTGGGATAAATGCGCAGGCTGTTACCACTCCGAAAAGAGACGAGGAATCCGTTTCGCGAAGCAGATAAAGCGGCAAACCAAAACAATCAGACTACCACGTCAGATTTTCCAAGATATTTGCACCTTGCCGTGCCCCACATGAATACTTTCAATTAGCGCATCAACAACCGATAACTTATCATCCATACTCACGCTCTCCCAGTTGTTCATGTACCCATTGATTGTTCCAATGTTCTTCCTGTCATACATTTCAGCAGACATCTGAGATACCTTTTCCCGCAGTTCCTTTTTCTCCTCGTCAAGCGCATCCACACGCTTGTTGATATACTCCATTGTCGCTTCGCTCGCAGACACGATTTTGTCTATGAGTGTGGCGATTTCTTTTTCGATTTCTTCCAAGCGTATCTTGAGCTTGGTGAGCTCTGCGGTGTCGCCCTGCTTTTCTGTGTAGGACAGCTCGGCAAACTCTTTTAGCTTTCTGGACATCTCATCAAAAACAATGTCCTCAATACTGTCTGCCTGGATTGCCCCAACACCATCGCATGAAGCAGACACATACTTGCTGTTACAGATATAATATCTGGCATCCTCTGAACGTTTCCGAGGGTAGGCTTTGAGTGATAGAGCATGGCCGCAGTCGATGCACTTGATTTTCCCAGCAAGCCATGTGTTCTTGGCCTTCACCGGCTTTGCAATCTGCCGCACGTTCAGGCACTTCCGACGGCACCGAATCCATGTATCGGAGTCAATGCAGCCCTCATGTGGGGCGAGAACCAGCACCTGCCCATCAAGGCAGATGGACTTTCGCTTGGTGGCCTTGCTCCCAGTATATAGATAGGCGCCATTCGTGCCGATGAACTGCGAGATGTCGTTGATGATTTCTGTGCCCTGGGTTCGGAAGAACTCATATATGTCTGCATCTGCTTTGGCGTAGGCCGGGTTGATGATGATGTCCCGTATCCGCATCCTGCTGAAGTTCTGACCAGCTTGGTTTTTGATGCCATTTTCGCTGAGGTACTTCATAACGTCCGCAAAGGAAACCTGTGGCCGGGAGTAGAGCGAGAATATCAACTGGACGACCTGGATTTGCTCTGGGATTGGTTTGTACATACAGGTCTTGATGCCGTCCATCACGATGTTCTCAAGTTCATAGCCATATGGGACACGCCCACCCATGTAGAATCCCTTCCGACTGCGAGAACGGTATGCGTCGATGACACGCTGCTGGATGGTCTCACGTTCGAGCTGGGCGAACACCATGACAATCATCAGCATGGCCTTCCCGATTGGGGTCGAGGTATCGAACCTCTCTGTGATGGACACGAACTCCACCCCATACTTTTGGAGCTCACTGATGACGTTTGCGAAATCGAGGACAGACCGGCTGATACGGTCGAGCCGGTACACGATGATGCGGCTGACGCCGCCGCTGCGAACTGCCGCCATCATATCTTGGAAGTCTGGACGCTCTGTGTTCTTGCCGCTGTATCCTTTGTCTCGGAACACCCTGTGCGGACGATTCCCAACCTCTCGCAGGCATAGCTCTATCTGGCTTTCGATAGAAATGCTGTCCTCTTTGTCTACGGACTGTCTTGCATAGATTAAATCTTCCATACCAACCTACCTTTTCTTTGGCCTTTGTGAGTATTTGCTAAAGACGGCATACAAGGTTTTCTCTATCTGAGCCTTCCGTTCTTCTCTGTCGTCTTTATGTATAATGGGGGTCAGGTTGATAATGGTATAGATATCGCCGCCATATACGGCGCTGATTTGTTCTTCAGTGTATTTTTGGATAACAATCACCTCTTTTGGGTAAAAAATAGGACGGTGACGAGCTATAAGCCCGTCCCGTCCTTATTTTTTGGTTAGCTATCGCAGATGGCAATAATGCCGTACAAAACCAACACAATAATGATGGGAATCCAAATAGGTGAAAGTACCCACCACCAGCTCCATTTAATGACACCGAGGAGCTTCAGCACAATGAATACAATGGCGAGTGCATCAAAGAATCCGATGCTATAGCTTTTCTTGTTATCACTCATATGTATTCTCCATCAAGCCCCTGTGGAGCCCCAGCCGCCGTTCCTGACACCTTCTGCGGCATCAGAATATGTAATACCATACGGAATGAAGATGGTCTGCATGAAGCGGTCTCCCATCCATACGACCAATTCCTTATTTTCTTTGCTGTCGTTGGTAATCTTGGCATAGATGTGCCCCTCGTTGTCCGAGTTGTAGTAGTCGCTGTCAACAACGCCGATGGTGTTGTCCAACTGCATACGATACTTACAGCCCAGACCGCTCCGTGGTGCACAGCATAGCCACCAACCCTCGTCAATCTTGACCCGAATGCCGGTTGGGATTTTCACCGAAGAGCCCGGTGCCAATGTAAAGTTGATTGGTGACTTGAAGTCATACCCGGCGCTGCCAGCCGTGGCCCGCACAGGCAGGTCAATCAGGTCATACATCATCTTGGCCTTGGCCTCACCGATACCAAACTCCTCTTTCATAGCGGAGGCAAACTGTTCAAAGCTCACCTTTTCAAAGTTACCGACTTTCTGCATCTGTTCCTCCCTGCTCTCCTCTCCGAATCACAACGTCCATATCGTGCTTCATAGCTATCTCGATGATTTTTCTTGCGTCATCTGCCGAAGCATTTCTGTATATGATTTTGTTCATCCCTTGGTCTGCGTAATTTGCGAAGTTTCCATCAAAAACGAATATGGTGTATGTCATTATCCCTTCCACCTCAGTTCTTACGAATAGCCCTATAGAGCACATTGCCCAGCAGAGTGCCAATCGTGGCCATCAAAAGAACTTCCAGTGGAGATGTTCCGACAACGCCATCCAGTTCAACGCCGGTTTCAACCTCACACTCGCCATCATAGGCAAGTTTCGGCGGCGTGGACACCGTTTCACAGATGGTTTTACCAATCATTTTGTCGGTAGCATCATCATAGCGATATGTAATGTTGGTTGTTGTGACCTTTTTATCCATAGCTCCTCCTTTACATAGCCCCGTAGCTTCTGCCGGGGCATTTCACTCTTGTTAAAATGTCGTTTACGAGAGCGTCGTACCCATCTACACAGCCATCGTATTGCGTACAGACAACATTGTGGTTGTCCAAGAACGTGCGCATCACATTGGACAACTCATCGCTTTCTGCCTCGGTCTGGAAGCGGCCAGACGGGTTGTATGGTTTTACCCTGTTGATGAAAACATTCATGGAATCGTAAGAGTTGAATACCTTCATAATCAGTGCGTCGAACTCTTCGCCAAGGACTTCATCATTTGCGTAGAAACTCGACAGCAGGATGGGTGAGTCGGTGATTACCACATCAACCTTGTCCTGAACACGGCTGATACGGAAATATTGCTTGCCAAAGATGTACGCTTGGTTCTGGAATACAGCCTTACTCTCTTCCCACACTTTGTCTTTGGCAAACTCAGTTACCAGCTCTGCGTTTACGCCAGCCATTTTGAGCTTAGAAAAAATGTAGGCTGCGCCAGTTGATTTACCGGCGCCAGGAGCGCCAAAAAGATTGACAACGAGCATCTGTTCAACTCCTTTTAATATGTAACTACATGACCAGCATGGAGACTGGCTTGCACATCAATCACACGTTGGTTTGAAGAACCTTTCCAAACCAGCTTGCGGTCGGCGAGTTCTTGCTGGAACGTGCCATCTACAACTACATTGCAGTCAGCAAGCAAAAACTTTTGGTATTGATGCTGAGTATCTTTGCATGGGGATAGGATTACATCTTCCCATGTAAAACCAGTCCACAGCCATACGGTCTTCCCCCTGAATCGCACTCGGTTGCACAACATGGACAGGGTTATCAAACCCTCAACGTCTTGACACAGCGGGTCTCCACCGAGAATTGACAGCCCGGATATCGTTGGTTCTGATACCATCTGCACAATTCTCTCAGCGACCTTAAAATCAAATTGCTCGCCATATTCAAAGTCCTGTGCTTCTGGATTGAAGCACCCTGGGCAGTGAAAGTCGCAACCGCTCACGAAGAGGGAGACTCGAACTCCCTCTCCGTTTGCGATGTCGTTGTTGCAAATGGATGCGTAGTTCATTCGCCGCCTCCAAGGTGAACATACCGCTCCTTGATTTCCTGCGTGCGGCCTTGGTTCCAATCGTTTAGACCGATGTAGCCGCAGGTGCGGCGGGCGATGTTCATTTTGCTCTTGTTGGTATTGCCACAGTTGGGGCACCGCCACACCAGCTTGCCACGCTCGTCTTGGACAATCTCAATCTCCTTGTCCCAACCACAGCACTGGCAGTAGTCAGACTTGGTGTTGAGTTCGGCGTACATGATGTTGTCGTATATATACTTCAACACAGTCATGACCGCCGGGATGTTGTCGGACAGGTTGGCAATCTCGATGTAGCTGATAGCGCCACCTGGGGAAAGCTGTTGGAACTCAGCCTCGAACTTCAGCTTTGTGAAAGCGTCGATTTCCTCAGTGACATGGACATGGTAACTGTTGGTGATGTAACCCTTGTCCGTGATGCCTTCGATGACACCGAAACGTTTCTGAAGGCATTTAGCAAACTTGTAGGTAGTGGACTCAATGGGCGTACCGTACAGGCTGTAGTCCATGTTCTCAGCGGCCTTCCACTGCTTACACTTGTCATTCATGTACTGCATGACATCCAATGCGAACTGTTTGGCCTCTGGGTCTGTATGGCTCTTGCCAGTCATAGCTTTGACACACTCATACAATCCGGCATAGCCAAGAGAGATGGTTGAGTAGCCATTATACAAGAGCTTGTCAATTGTCTCGCCTTTCTTCAGACGTGCCAGAGCACCATGCTGCCAATGGATTGGTGATGCATCAGACAATGTGCCAACCAGACGTTCATGACGGAGCTGCAGGGCACGATGACACAACTCAAGCCGTTCATCAAAAATCTCCCAGAACTTGTCGAAGTCACCGCCAGCGGATAGCCCGACATCCGGGAGATTGATGGTGGCCACGCCCTGATTGAAGCGGCCATAATACTTCGGCTTGCCATTCTCGTCCAGATAGGGTGTCAAGAAGGAGCGGCACCCCATACAGGTGTAGCAGTGGCCGTCGCCGTTGGCATCCACCTTGTTCTCCAGCATCTTCTTCTCAGAGATGTAGTCGGGAACCAGACGTTTGACGGAGCATTTAGCGCACAGCTCAGTCAGGTAGTAGTATGGAGTACCAGGATTGATGTTGTCCTCCTCCAGAACGTAGATGAGTTTCGGGAATGCAGGAGTAATCCAGATGCCCTTCTCATTCTTTACGCCCTCCATGCGCTGCTTGACAACCTCCTCAATAATCATGGCAAGGTCATGCTTGGTCTGAGGGCCATCTACCTCGTTGAGGTACATAAACACAGTGATGAACGGAGCTTGTCCGTTTGTAGTCATCAGTGTGATGACTTGATACTGGATGGTTTGGACACCGCGCTTAACCTCCTCCTTGACTCGCTGCTCCGTGACTGCATCAATCGCTTCATTTGCAGATTCCGAGAGCTCAACCAGTTCACCACCATAAACCATGCTGTGTTCCAGTTTGAACTCTTTTTCCACCTCTTTACGAATCTTCTGACGAGAAATATCAACAAATGGAGCAAGGTGTGCGAGAGAGATTGACTGTCCGCCGTACTGGTTGGAGGCAACCTGGGCGATGATTTGCGTGGCGATGTTGCAGGCGGTGGAGAAGGAGTGAGGCTTTTCAATCAGTGTGCCAGAGATAACTGTGCCAATCTGAAGCATATCCTCCAGATTGACCAGGCAACAGTTGTGCATATGCTGGACATAGTAGTCGCTGTCGTGGAAATGGATGACACCTTCATCATGTGCTTTGGTGATTTCCTCCGGCAGAAGGAGCCGTTCGGTGATGTCTCGGCTCAGCTCACCTGCTATGTAATCCCGCTGGGTGGACAGGATTGCTGGGTTTTTATTGGAGTTTTCTTGGATTACTGTCTCGTTGACATTGTCTGCGATGGATAAGATTTTACCGTCCAGCGTACTCGTGTTCCTCAAAAGCTCATGCTCATAGCGGTACTTGATGTACGCCTTTGCCACCTCATAAATGCCATCCTCCATCAGGCCCGTTTCCACGTCGTCCTGAATCTCCTCCACAGAAATTGCCCTATGGAGCTTCTTGTACTTGAAAGCAAGTCTGTTAGCCAGCCGTTCGGCTAAGTTCTCCTTGTTTTCAATGGGGTGCAAACGGTCAACTTCGCACAATGCTCTGTACGCAGCGTCACGAATCTTAGTCTTGTCAAAGCTGACCTCTCTGCCATCTCGTTTGATGACAACCATATGGTTTCGACCTCCTTTACACAGGAATATTCCGCCAGACATTGTTGCCTGGCTTAAAAAACGAGGTTATCGTGGATAAGCTGATAAACCTGTTCCCAACCAACAGCACGATACATTCCATATTTTTTCTCGTTAAATCCACGATTGTGTGGTGCATCGAACAAAATGCGGAAGTATTGCCCGTTGACAAGGTTGTGAGGCCCGTCATCAATCAGGACATCGCCTCGCACCATCTGTTTGTTGTGGGCAATGATAATGTGGTTGGCGTCCAAGAACGGAAACAGCTCCAAGATACGCTCGATTTTTACACAGCAAGTGCGATAGTCGGTCGCTGTGACCATGTATAGCTCATGGCCTTCATCATGAAGTTGCTGGAGATATTTTTGTGCCCCAGGCATCGGTATGAGATTCGCCCACACCTCATCTTCCTGGAGCACTCCATAGATTTGTTCCTTTGTGAGAGTCGGAAACGCCAGCGAGACATCCCAGTCCGTCACATCATCAACAGAAACCGATGTACCATACCTATTGTTTAGTGTGCCAACCCAGCTTTCCAGCAGTGTTTCTGCCACATCGTCTGCGTCGAATAAAATTCTCAGATGTGTCATGGCTCACATCTCCTCAAAAGTTGTCTGATGATACCCCGTAAGCTCTACCAGCCACTCCACCACAGCGTTCTGGAGGTCTTTCAAAGAACCGCTGTTTGCTATGTAATAGTCTGCCTGCACATCGTCCAGGGCTGTTTCTGATGGATGCGCCTGCTGTTCCGGTGTGAGTGGGCTTACAAACCCATCACGTACAACACGTAGATGCACCGTACTAAAACCAGCGTTTCTGATGTAGTCCACCTCATTGGGGAACCTGCAGTCAGGAATCAGAACATAGTCCCACTCGCCTGGGAAGAAACTCATTATGTCTGCGATGAAAGAAACCCAGTAGTCAGGACGCTTTGTGCGGATGGCATCTGTACCAACCTTTTGCAACAGCGTCCGCCCGTACTCGTCCTTTTCACCGTTCCAGCCGAAGAATGTCTTGCAAACATACTTCACCAAATCTCCATAGTGTGCGACCAGCACAGAGTTGCCATCTGCTTCAAGTGCGCTCTTCAGAAACCCAGCCGTTGTGTCCTTACCGTGCCTTGCTTTGCCTGAGATTACGATTACCTGCATCTCTAACCTCCTTTGACTTTGAGAATTTTCTGAAACTGTTGACCATTTCTTGAACGGTCATCCTCTTATCTGGCGGACGCCATCTGTGCTCACCGCCGTAGTAAAACTCCCTCACACGGCAATACGCTGCTACGACCGGCTTGTCCACATCATCGACGTGGTGTTCACACACAATCGCAACTGCACGCTTGCCAATCTTTGTGAAGTCATCAACCATCCTCTGCATTGCAACACGCTGTCCGACGGGTACTTTTGCGTTGCCATGCTTTACCTCGATGATTATATATTCTTTGTCGTGGTACTCAATTAAGCCGTCTATATCGGTTGGATATATACCGCTGTCAAGACCAAGACCTTTGAAGTCGATGAGCTGTTTCATCCGTGCCGGATTCTGGATTTTGCTTTTCATAACCTAACCCTCATATGGCGGCGCAGACATATTCGGGCTGCGTCTTTGGAGGCCCGCCTCCCATGAAGATGAAAAGCATTATAAGTACAAATATGGCAAACAGGTACTGTGCCCAATTACCCATGTGCAACCACCTCTCTGCGAGGCATCATGCCGCAGGTGTATCGTTCCTTGCAGAAGCCCATATACTTGCATTTAGGCATGAGATAGTTGTCAACTATGTATTTCCACTCATCCGAATACTCGCTAAGCGCTGCTCGGTAGTCTGCGAACAGCCCACGATACTCGTGATATGCCCTTGTGCACATACGCTGATGAGACATATCAATCAGATTGCGGAGGTTACGCTTGTCCACCATCTTTGTTTCCATACCAAGCGGAAGTCCAAGTGCTGAGTCCTCTCTCGGAATATTGAGTTCATCAAGTTTCTGCAGTGAGGCGGAGATATAGCGCATAAGGTCGTCATAAACGGCAGACGCCTCGTTACCTCCAGAGATACTGGGCGGTGTTACATAGGCGAACCCGTGTTCATAGTCAATGTATCGTGTGCTGGCCTGAAGCCTTGTCGGTGCGCCGCCAATGTGCGTGTACCACTCTCGGATTACTCTCGCAGAGTACCCATCCAAGACGGTATATACATCTGGAAACTCAAATGTCCGCCCGTGTTCATTTTCAAGACACTCCAGTCCACGCTTGTAGTTTTTGTTATCGTCAGTGATGTCGGCACCCCAGCATATCCCAGCCTCCTTGCCAATCATTGTGATGGGGTTTCTTGTGGTATATTCACTTTGAATGATTACCTTTCCCATATATCGTTCCTTTCATCGGTACAGCTCTGGATGTTCGCTGTAGCACAGGTATGTATAGCCATAGTAGCTGTCATACAGTTTGAGATATATACCGCTGCCTTGCCTGTGGTTTGATTGGAATACGACCGAGATATCATTGATAAGCCGTTCTCCATTGAGCAATCTGCTTGCGGCCACTACACAGTCCTCATACGGGACAAGGTTGGCAAACCTGCTTGAGTTTGCGCCGGAATATTGCCCCCTCTGGTGGATGACCTCAATAATCGTGTTGGGAAATTCTACGGATGCGACACGATTGAGTACGACCTCTCCGACCATCATTTTCCAATCCATCGGAATCCATGAGGAACCCGCCTCACTGGTAATGACTTTGGATAGCTCGTAGAGTTCATCAAAACTGACTTTTGGCATATTCAAACCGAGTGCGTCAATCTTTGCGTTACGGTTATCTGCGGCTCTGTGACCGGCATCAAAGTCACCGTTCAGACAACTTTCAATCATCAGCGCCATATAGTTCTCCGTCCACACATTTGCTTGGATATCTTTGGTTGGCATAGCGGTCTCCAACGCATCCGCATCGCTGATGTCCAATACCATGGATACAGCTCGCGCATCTTCAACTTCCGCCTTGAGGTCAGTCGGTGTGGGTTCTGGACTGGCAGGTGCGTTACTGCACCCGCAGACCGAAACGCACATCATAGCTGCCAGCAGGAAGATAGTGAAAATTTTTCGCATTGTTTTACCTCTCTACTGTCCATGAGAAAGAGCCCTGAAGCTGTTGTCAGCTCCGGGCTCCTCATGGTATGTTGGTTTATTCTTACTTTTTTGTGAAACTGTTCAGGAAGTCGTCAAGCTCCTTTGTATCTTCTGGCGTCAACTCGGTGTCTTCCGCAGGAGGAGTATTTACAGCCCTGCACATTTCGTCAAACCAAGGGCGTTCATTGATTTTCATGAGCCTAACCAGTTCATCATAACTCATGTCAGTGAACGATGGGCGCACCACTTCACGCCTTCTTTGTCCACCATAGATTGTGAACATTTGCGTGGGCTCAGGCTCTGGCCATCTCATTCCCATATATCTTGTCTGAAATACTCTCTCTCTTTCTTGATAGAGCCTGTGCATCTCTTCATTCGTCACACTTATAACACTGCCCTTCTTCGGAGATAGGGAACACAACACACTCTTCCGCTGCTTTATCGAAACACCCACAGCAGAGTTGGTAGTCAACCGTGCAACCGTCGTAGATGCTCCCATATCCAATTTTCTTATGTATGGAGAAATCCTGTTGCAGGTCAAAGAAATCGAGTTCCCTGCCACAACGACTGCAAAATTTCTTCTCTGGCAAGCCTTATACACCTCCTGTACGGATATCAAATTCGTGTTTTATACACAGATATGGCATTGTGCCACAAGGGATTAGGCACCTTGCTCTCCGCCTTCATTGCCACCCTCATCAGGGTTCTCCGGTGTCTCACCACCATCGCCGGGGTTATCCGGCTGTTCCGGTTGCTCAGGCTCTGGCGTAACAGGGTCTACAGTCTGCTCGAAGAACTCCTCCAGAGCGTCCAGGCAGTCAGAGCAAATCTCCTTCTCCCAGATGATGTCGTTCTGCTGTCGGTCGTTACCACGATACGGAACCTTGCAGTTCTGCGTTGGCAACTTCAGTGGCTTTGCGCAGGTAATCACCCGGCAATTCCGTGGAGTTTCGATGATTTTCTTGCAGCGGTCACAAACAATACACTTCATGAATACACCTCCTCTATACAATTTTGAAGCTGTTCAGAAACTCGTCAAGCGCCGCTTGCCCGTCAGTCTCGTCAGAATCAAAAGACAGACGCTCACACCAGCCGAGTTCCATAACCAGGTCGTCTCTTAGGTACTTCTCATATAAAACCTGATGGTATGACATACCATGGATATTGTTGTCAGAAATAGCAGAGAAGACTTCAATCGTGCTGTAGTCTTCTTTACCACGCTTTCTGATTTGGGCGCGGTAGCCGCCAACCTCACGCCCAATTTCCCATCCAGGCATCCTGCCTGCGGTGATTTCAAGCCAGAGTGAATCAACAAGTGTCTTTGCTGTCCCTACGCTTGCACACGCGATACCAATTCTGGCGCCGTCGTGTTCATCACAGGTTCTGAACGCTTTTGCAAGGGTCTCGCCGCTCAGTATGTCCATTAACGCACCTCCAATCAATAAATCTTGCTGTACCCCGTCAGGCGGAAGTATTGCCCGTCGCGTTCAAATCCAGTGCAGAGGATAATGTCTCCCTCATTGATGGGGTCTTTATCAAAAACTCTGCAGAAAACTGTGAACCGGCTTTCCTTTCCGCTCCCAATGGACTTTGTGAACACGCTGTACCCAAACAGCTTGTTGTCCTTTTTCCTATGTAATGGCTTGACTTCAGTCACATAGAGCTTACGGCGGTCTTCGTCCTTGCCAGATACATACCCGATATATCCCATGACATCGTAGAAGTTACGAACCTTCAGGATATCGCTGAGGTCGTCCAGCCCAAACGACTTAATAACCTCCTCAGACTCTTTGAGGATTGATGAGACATCCAGCAGAGTATAAGACTTTGCCGCACCACCTGACTTTGTGACACCAATAGCGTGCTTCTTTACGATTGGTTCAAGCGGCGTTCCGTCAATCTCCGACTTCTTTACCTGCTTGGCATCACCCTTCTTAAATGTGTTCACAAATAGGTCTACCATACGGAGCAGTTCACGTTGGTTCCCAAAGTCGGAGAAGAAATCCAGCTTAATCAGGATATCGAGCTGACGCGAGTTGATACTCGTCTCTTTGTCAAGGTCGTATAAAAGCTCCATAAAGCTGGCGTACTTCTTTTTCTTTGAAAGATTATAAAGTTCATCTGCAAGACCTGCGCTCATGTACTTAATCGACGTTAGTCCTTTTGCGATGATGCACCTTTCTTTGTCAAAGAAATACTCTCCTCTGGATAGCCCCCACTTAGGGAGCGTGACCTTGATACCAACCCTTGTCGCATAGCTTGTGATATATGCGGTCTTGTCCATGTTATCGCCAAAGATATTCAGTGCCGCTGTCAGAAACTCAAGCGGGTAGTAATAGCGAAGATACCCACAGATATACCCGATTGAAGAGTAGGCATCCGAATGGTTCCACGAAAACCCATACGCCGATGCATCCAAAATGATTTGCAGGAATGGTTTGATAACTTCCTCACAGCGTTCCTTAGTGATGTCATAGTGTTCCGCGCAGAAGGATACGAACCGCTGCTCAATCTCCGGCAAAAGCGTCTCAGTTCCTTTCTTTTTGGCGATTGCCCGTCGGACATTATCAGACTCCGCGTCTGAGTATCCGCAAAACTTAACAAGGAACTGCATAATTGTCTCCTGCATGGCGATTCTTCCTGCCTCTGGAGACAGGAACTCATTGAGCGCATCAAAACCATTGTCGTAGAACTCTCCACCAGCAACGCTATCGCGGAAGCTGGCGCAGGCCGGACGAAGCAGGCCGTTTCCGAACGACATCCACTTCAACATGGAGAAGTTTGGTATCCTCGACCTCGCCTTTTCAAGCGTTTCATCCGACATAAACCGCTTGAGATACTGCTGTGCGCTGTTGCTCTCCCACTGGAATATCAGTGTTGTGTTGTCCCTGATACTTTTCCACACATCCATGTCGTCCATATCTGTGTTATCCGGCGTCAGGCGTTCAATGCCGAGCATTTTACAGGTTTCATTGATAACACCGATATTATCCAGGCCAAGGATATCCAGCTTGACATACATCAAGTCGTCAAGCTCCTTCATGTTTATCATGGACACTGGGTAGTCTGACGTTGAGATGCTGCAAAGCCCAACCGTTTGCTCGATTGGCAGGTCGCTGATAAGAACCCCGCTTGGATGAGTACCAATGGACACTATCGTTCCGTTGACAATATCAACGTACTTAAACACCTCTGGATACTCCTTGCGAATCGCATCTTCACGAAGCTCTACCTCTTTGCAAATTTTGTTGGCGACGTGGAGGTAATTGACTTCTTTGTTGTCCTTATACAATGCCCGGCAGACATCTCGGATTGCACCCTTCATCGCAATCGTGTTGAACGTGATGATTTCAGCCGACCGAATACTCGGAAGGTTCATCTTATCCCGCAACAGGAACTGCTTGATAGTGTCTCTGTCTTTACCGGAGTAGTCTGTATCAATGTCTGCATTGGTAACGCGGGACGGGTTCATAAACCGGAAAAAGTTCAGGCCAAACCGCATACTGTCCATCTGTGTGATACCAAGCAGATACGCTATCATGCTACCGGACACAGAACCACGGCCGTAGCCGCACTGGATTCCATTCTCTTTCTCCCACTCTCTGAGGTAGGTCTGCAATAGCATAAAGTCGATAGACTGTGTTGCCTGATATACGCTGAACTCCTCATCAATCACACGTTTGAGCTCTTCCTCGCTGTGGTTTTGAAGAGCGTATGGGTGAGTGTGCATAGCAGCATCTACTTTCGCACGAAAAGTCTCATCTGGATTCTCATAGATATGTGGATACTTCGTGCCACGGTCAAGCTCAAAACTCTCAACCATGTCTGCCATCGCATTGGTGTTCTCAATGGCTTGCATATACACGGCCTCTTGGAGAGACCCCTGCTTGCGGTATGCGTTTACCAATTCCTCATAGGTCTTAAACTTCAAATCCCACCGCTCTTCGCCATCGAACATGATGTTCTTGGAAACCTGCAGGATACTGCGACCCTTTTCATGCTCCTCGTTGAGAACGTGCGTATCGGTTCCCGCTATCAGCGGTATACCAGTCTGTTGACTAAGCTCGAACATCTTTTGATTGTAGGAAACCTGCTTTGGGTCGATGTGATGTCCTATCTCAAAGAAACACCGATGCTTGTTCTTAGTCATAAACTCAAGGAATGCTCGCTGTGTGCTATCGTCTCCCTTACCAAAAACGCCGCCAACACAGGCAGTAGTAACCAAAATGTTGTTTGATGTTGAGAACAACTCTTCAAACGTGATGCGTGGCGCATAGTAGAAGTGGTTGTCCTTGCGGCTAAAGCTGCTTGACACGAGCTTGTTCAGCTCCAAAAATCCGTTATAGTTTTTCGCCAGAAGCACACAGTGGTAGTTATCTCTGACTTTTTCATCCAGTGTTGCAGTGAGATATGCCTCAACGGCATGGATATACTTCATTCCGGCTTCCTCAATGGCCTGCTTTTTATGCCACCACTCAAAAACCGAGCCATGTTCAGAGAAAGCCATTGCTTTCATGCCAAGCTCCTGCGCTCTGGCTATGTATTCCTTATATTTTGTGACCGAGTCAATGTTTGTAACGCCGTTACTCAGGTCACTATGCAGGTGATACACGGTGTATTGACCTGTTATCGCCATGACAACCTCCCTTCGTATAGTTTTTTCCATGTTTCAGGGCCTTTGTCAACAGGCGCATCTTTGTCATCAAGCAATCCATCCCTATCCCAGATGTATTCGACCTTCACAAACTGCTTTAGTCGTTTGATATTGTGGTCTTCGCGCACAGAAACCTCTTTGTCGAGTGCAAAAACCACTCTACAACCGAACTGTGCAAGGATTTTCATCTGGTTTGGGTTGAGATGTGACGTTAGAATTGCCCCTGCATTGTGGATTCCCCATGTATCTGCCATCAAAACGGACTTACACCCTTCAAAAAGAACGATTTCTCTGCTTTTGCGGATGAAATCCATGTTTTCATAAAGTCCATAGATAGTATTAAGTTCTCCCCACGGCTTGAAGTAGGTGTATTTTCTCAATCCATTGCTTTTCCAGTCCTCATCGAGCGTTCTACCGCCAATATTTACGATTTTTCCGTCCATATTTCGGATTGGATAGACAAGACGGTTTGAAAAACTGTCATAATACACCTGAAACTTGTCCAGCGATGCCCTTGAGATGCCTTCTTGCTCCCAAACGGCCAGTTTGTCATCCCTTTTCTCATACCTGGCCATGTAATCGTCTTGCAAAACCACTCCCTTGTTTGACTTGGATGACTTTTTGGGCTTTGCGAACCGTTTTGCGACCTCTGTGGCAGACAATTTCTTGTGTGACAGCACAGAGCCATTGCAACCGGCGTATGCCTTCAGCTTTTCAATGGCCTCTTTGTACCCACACTTATCGTAGTACCGGATGAACGTTAGAACGCTGCCGCCAATGCCAGATGAGAAGTCGTAAAACGTGTTTTCTTCTTTTCGGACGGAGAAAGACGGTGTGTTCTCGTCTTTGAGAGGAGAGAGTGCCCAATATTCCCCGTTTTTTTCAGTAAACTCTGTATATTGAGAGATATACTCAAGGATATCAACCGACTCAATCAACTCTGACAGTTCCACACCGTCTCCTCCTTTCATTGGTTATTTAACTATGTTGACAGACTAAAACGGTGTCTGTGGAATGTGTTGCTTGGCCTGCTCATACAGGATATGGTTGCCGTCAAAATTCAGGTCTATGTATTCGCCCTGCGCCATCTGCATACCGTTGCGGTTATAGATGACACGGAGCTTTTTGTTGCCGCACTCTACTCCATCGGCCTCGATTTCCTCTGGTGTCTTCTCGGTAATCATGGCTATGGTTGAAGCATTCCTGGCAATCTTTGCGCTATCGGCCAGTTTACCAGCCGCTGTCGCCTGCGCTGCTCCAATACCTGCGATGTTCATGCCGCCACAGATTTGGTTCTTTACCATATCAACAAAGCGGCCCATCTCCTGATAGGTATCGAATGCGTCACCTTCGCCTTTGCCTTTGAAGTAGTCCACAATCAGAACATCAATGCCCTGTGTATGGTAGACCTTCTTTACCACAGTGTAGATGCTCTGCTGGTCAAACGTTGGAATATAGATGTGGGTGAACTTCCGTGTCTTCATCCAATCCTTCGCTGCAATAATTCGCTCCTCTTCTTCCTTGCTATATGCACCGGTCGTCAAACGCCGGTACTCAACACCAGATAGGTGCGCAAGGATTCTTGCGGTGAACAGACGTGTGTTCAGCTCGCTGTCCAGATAGAGAGCCGCATAGTCTTGCTTGAGCAAATCAACTGCACAGTTTAGAAGCATCATGCTTTTGCCCTGTTTCTGTTCTGCCCCGAAGATGAAGAGCTCGCTCCGCTCAATCGTTGCGTACTCATTCAATGCAGGAAACTTGAACGGAACTCCGGCCGCGCCGCTGTCCTGCCGACCCTTGATTTCCTCCCAACATTCGTCAACCACATCGCTGTAGGCAGGAACCTCCGTTGTTGCTGAGAACTCCATCATAACGTCGTCCAAAGCCTTGTAGATTTCCTGCTCTACGTTTTGGATTGACTCGTTGAAACACATCGCTTCACACTTTTTCAAACTCTGAAAGGTGTCCCTACGAAACGCTGCATTCATGACGTTATCAACACACAGCTTATACCCCTCAAGCGTATGGCGTGCAAGGTTTTCGCTATTGTCAAAGAAGTCATTCAACAGGTCGATTGAGAGCTCATCAGCAAACTGCGCTGTGCTTTCGTTTGACTTTAACGCCTCCAAAATTCCGTAGGAGTCAATAGTCTTCACACCCCTCATTGCCAGACAGCATATGGCGGTGTAGATGTACCGATTCTCCTTATTGTAGAAGTGGTTTGGCAGTAGGGCTTCGGAGTAGAAGGAAAACTCTGGATGGTATACTAATGACGCAAGAACGCCTGCCTCGCTTTCAATTCTGGTTATATCCTCTGCTCTGATGCAAATCACCCCTTTCCTGCGAGTTCACAATACTCACAAAAGTCCTGCATCTCACACAGGTGTTTGCACTTGAAGAACTCGATGCTTGGCCTAAACTCAGTTTCCTCCATGATTTCTGACACCTTATCAGAAAGCCATAGCTTGGATGCGGCGTATGCCTCCTCCTTAAACGGCTCTGTGATTAGTAATGGTGTGCGGAAACAGTTGAAGCAAAGCTCCTTCGGCAGTTTGTGGAAGTCCTGCTCGACCGCTACTGAGTACAGATAAAGCTGGATAAGATATAAGTCCAACTCTTCATCTGTCTTCGTCGGCTTTGCTCGTTTACTCCGTGTTTTCAAAACTCTTGACTTGTTGTCGATGACCGCGAAGTCACCATCTCTCTCGCCAAGGTAGTCTATATACCCCACAAATGGGATGCCGTTTAGGCTGAAATCAACTCGTTTCTCAACTGCAACCGTGTTGTATGGGAACGGCTGGAACCCTCTCAAGTAGTTGATACCGCTCTTGAAGTAGTTCGCAAACACAGTCCTGTTTGGTGCCCTTCCAGAAACCTGACCCTTAAAGTCCTGCAGGTACATATCACATAGCTGGCGTGGTGTCTTTTCCCCACGGTAGTACAGCTCTATCAGCTTGTGCATGAATGTACCGTAATTTGCGAAGAACATATCCTTGCGCTTGATACCAAGATAAGCGTATAGGATTCCGACATCGGCCTTTTCGATTTCGCCTCTTACATAGGCTGCATCAATATCGGCCTTTGACGGTCGCTCTCTGCCAAAAATACTGCGGATTAGCAGGATTGGCTGTATGTACTTCAAAAACCAGCGATATGGGCAGTCATTAAAGGATTTGATTCTGGAATAACTCCATGTCATGTCCTGGATGATTGGCTTGTAGTTGACTTCTCCCATACGCCGCCACCCTTAAAACGGGAGGCGGTTTTCGTCAACTTCACCATCATCGACGACCGGCTGAGGGTCGGTCGCGTCTGCGGCAGAACTGTTGTTGCCGTCTGCATCTTCAAAAGAGAACATCTTGAAGTTCGTGTATGTAATCTTCTTTTGAGAGTCGTACTTTGTGGTAACATCACAGTCGCCAATCTTAATGCGGGAACCCTCTTTTAGCTTTGCCGCATTGCGTGCAGCGGCGGTGCCGATACAAAGAACAAATCCAGAAAATGTTTGCTCAAACTCATTTGTCTGTGGATTCTTTCTGCTGACCGACATACGAATCTTTGTGCTGGTGTCGCTCATGGGCGTTACCTCCCAGACCTTTGCGTATGCTCCTGTGCGAAAACCCATTGACCATCACTTCCTTTCAAAAATCAGATTGTGAACGCCTCTTTGAAGTCGTTCAAGAGCTTGGATGCAAGAGTTGGGTCGCTAACAGAGAAGTAGTTGCCACCCTTTGCATACTTGCCGACGAACTTCTTTACTTCGTCCGCTTTATCAGCATGGGCCGCGAGATACTCCTTGACCACAGAGTCAAAGGTGTTGACAATTTCCTCCGCAATCATCTTATCCTCGGCTGCGCTTGCGGCCTTCTGCTTGCTCCGCCACTTATCTGGGTCATCGTCTGGCGTTGCGATGTTGAAGAATTTCAACAGGAAGTAACGCATCGCATAGCTGAGGCCGGAACCGAAACTCTGGGAGCCATCCGTCTGATGTCCGACCAAAATCCACGGCACATCAATACGTTCCGCAGGATTGTCATTGTTCACCCAAGTGAACACCATGTCCGCATTGACCAAAATCTCGTTGACGTTCTCCTCATAAGTTTTAGCCTCACCGGTTGCTTTGTTCTGGAGAACCTTGGTCTTCATTGTGTGGTACGGCGCAACGACCGTATTGGTATGTACAACACTTGGGATAAGGGACAGGTGGTACTTGTCCATAAACCCGGAAATCTTGGCCAGAATCTCGTCTTCACTGACGTACTTGTAGCCATAGCCGGATTTGTTGCGCTGGATAACCTCGACTTGCTTACGGATTTTTGCAAGCCTTTGGTAGATGTTCATGTTTTGCTCTGCCATATCATCCCTCCAATAAATAAGTTGCTTTCATATCGGCCAAATGCGTGAGAGCTGCAAGCGGATATGTCTCAAACGCCTTACCAACCGACTGGCCCCCGCCACGGAAATCATTGTCTGTGAATCCCATATGCCAGCGGATTGCCATAGCTTCTTCTCTGGACAGTTTCATAAAACCAGAGATAATGTAGACACTTTTCTCACCGTGCCCATATGGTAACTGGTCGTCTGCCTTATAGGCCATAACCGTTTCCCAAACGAAATCGCCAAGCGCATCATGCTTAACCTCCCATCTTTGGGCGGCTGCAACTTTTTCAGGCTCGTAGGTTTTTTGATTCTTCGGCTCCATAACATACAGTCCAACCTTGCAAACGTCATGTAATAAGGACACAATGGCAACAGTCTCGCTTGAATACTTATCGTCCATACCAACAGACGACAACTCATTAAGAAGACTGTCATAAACATTCAGAGAATGTTCTAACAAGCCGCATTCATGCGCTCCATGAAACTTTGTTGATGCCGGTGCGGTGAAGAAGTCTGACTTTTTCAGCCATTCAAGCAGCATATCGGCTCCCTCACGCTTGATGTTGTCCTGAAACAGTTGTAGGAAACGGTCGGCAAGTCCTTGCTGCAGGCCGCTAACACAAACTCGTGTTTCTTCCAAAACTTTAACACCTCCCATCACTATGTTGGTTATTTAATTATGCTGATAGGGCGAAAACGAGAGCCCAGGAGGGCTCTCGTTGGAAATCAGATTGAAAAAGCAAGTTTCCATCTCTGATAATCTTCCAAATAACTTCGCTCTATCTTATTCTGCCTGTGTTCAAGTTTCTCCCTGCCGTGTAAGGTGTACGTTTTACCATCCATTACACGAAGTGCCGCTTCAGAGAAGCTCGTTGGGATACCGGCACGCTCCATCTCATAAACTCGATAGAAAAGCCCAGACATACGAACACGGTAGAAACTGAGCTGCAGGTCTGTCAGGCCATCTTCAATGGCTTTGATGTTTCGCTTTGACAGGGTAGTTCGCATTGTGAACGTCTTTGTCGTAGCGCGGATACCCCGCATAAGCGTGTTCCCAGGAACTCTGTCCCTGCGAACTGGTTTACTGTAGTTTGGATGCTTGTAGAGGAAACTGTTGAGTGACACAGCGTTTCTAAGGGCTGGCAACGCCTCCCGATAAATCGGTATGTTTGTCGTTTTGTAGTAGATGACCATCTGACCAAAGTCAACCTGTTCGTTTTGAATCAGGATGGTGTCCTCTTCATCAATACCGCCATACGCCATCCAGAAATAGCAGCGGTATATATTGTCGAGTGTTTCTTCGCTCTCTGGGTCGAACACATCATCCAAAAACTTCTGGAGATGGAGAGGTGATGAAACCATCTGGTGCTTTACCTTATCAAGACCAACCGTTTTAATCTGTAACATACCGTCACAGGCACCCGGAACCTTCATGGTGATGCACCACTTGACATACTCTTTGAGTATGGTCAGAGCCATCCACTTACTTCTTGAGCGAAGGCCGGTAATCTCTGTGATTACCGGCTGGAGCTCCTCGCTACTTCTTGTACACAGGTCTGCATTCCAAGATTTTTCATACTCCTCCATTGCGTTGAAGATGGTAGTGGCTACGTTTGCTGTGTTCAGGCTGCCAGTGTACTCCCGGATAAACCTGGACTTCATTTCCTCGTTATACATAGCGCACCTCCTTAAACAGAGGTTGCCCGCACTCCATTGAGGGCAACGGCCTTTTTCCAAAGCGCCAGTAAAACTTCTGGGTTAATGAAAGCAATAGCAGAACTGGCCAAAAGGCTGGCCTCTGCCACTTTCGCCATATACTTCTTGGACAGAGATGTAATGTATGTGCCGACCCTGTCCTTGGAAACGCACTGAGGGTTCTCGCAAAGTACCATGCTGTCCAACTTGAGTCCTTCCGTTTTGGGGACAAAAACATGGGTTGGTTGATTTACCTTCTTGCGAACGCTTGTCAATGGAAGCACGATGATGTTGGGGCTATGGGCGTTCCCCACATTGTTTTGAAATACGAGTGCTGGGCGCTCACCTTGTTGTTCGCTTCCGATACCCTCGAATTTCACACGATACACGTCCCCAATCCGCAGTTTGTGGCCATTTTCCTGGATACTCAAAGTTGCTGTACTCCTTCTCTTCAATTATGTTGATGGTTGGAGTATAGCACATAGAAAGCACAATGTCAACCCAATTATATAAACAACTCCAAGTTTATGCTGCAATCAACGTGTATGTAGTGTCATATCCCTCAGAATCAAAGTCTCCGCAAAAAACAGTGAGTACAGTGCCCAATACCGTAGCGTCAGTATCTATTTCTACCGACTTTACCCTGTCAAAGGAGATGGAGTGCTTGCCGGACTTCAAGCAAATCAGGTTTGGATTTTCGCGTATCAACATAATTGGGAAGGCCATCCTGACTTTACATGGGTCTGACGCACGATACCACCGCTGGTTTTCGGTATAGAATAAAACATAGCTAATTTTGTGGCACGCAACGTACTCTTGCAGTTCCTTAACACTTACAGTTTTTTTCATTCCGTAGCAAAAACCTCCATTGATTTATACCTGGTGAAGTGATATACTACGGGTGGGTCGCGGTGAGTGGTGTCATCGTGTCTCCGCCCTGTAGTATACAGGGTGTATGTGCCGTCTTTTGTTTTGCCTGGTGTTGGCGTTCTTTTGCGGCACATCCTTTTCTGCGGCAGCCCGCCACATGACGGGCTGTCCTTTTTCTTGTTGACAGATACAATAGTTTGTGTTACCATGTTAATGGAAACATTTGTTGTGCTGATTATGCTAACACAAACCAGTGAAGATGTCAACTACAAAAAATTCGATAATTTTGGAGGTCTTCTATGGAGTTCGGTCAGAGACTTAAAAATCTGCGGCTATCGCAGAAAAGAACGCAACAGGATTTGGCGTCCTGCATCGGGGTCTCCGTTGTTGCAGTTCGGAGCTGGGAGCATGGGAGCAAAAAGCCATCAATGGATGCGCTCGTATCGCTCAGCAAATCACTTGGCGTATCTGTTGACTCCTTACTCGGAATTACCGGCTGCTTTCAGCCGATAGGGGTAATACTGTCGCCAACAGAAAAAACTCTTCTGAACAACTACCAGATGCTTGACTCATACGGAAAGAAAGCCGTAGAGACAATGTGCGCATTAGAAAAGGAGCGCGTAGATGCGCTCCAGAAAGTTCGTGAATCAAACGTTGTTGACTTCAAACAGGCCGTAAAAGCCCGTGAAAGGTATGTCCCACATTACACCACACCTTCTGCTGCAGGTATAAATGTTCCGCTGGACGGCACAGACTTTGAAATGATGCTTGTAGACGACAGTGTGCCGGAAGATGCGGACTACGCTGTTGATATCCAGGGAAACAGCATGGCTCCGTATATCCACGACGGAGATATGGTGTATGTACAGCGTGACGCAGAGCTGTCAGTCGGTGATGTTGGGATTTTCTGTGTAGATGGTGCCATGTACTGCAAGCAGTATTATCTCGATGAGGACAACAACCTCATCTTGGTATCGGCAAATCCCAAACTTCGCCACACGAACATTCACATATCTGCTGACAGCGACAGTTCTGTTACCTCCTGTGGTAAAGTATTACTTGGTCACAAAATTGAACTGCCCGACTATTTGTTCGAGGAAGATTAAACCCTCATGTATCGAAGTTTCTCGTCATAATAGGTGAGAGGGAGCCATGTGAGTTGTCCAGCTTTGTAGCGGAACTTTTCGACATCATCAACATCATAGGCAGTTCGATAGTGTTCCTCGCCGACCAGTCCCGTCTTAAAGATAAGCCGTGCGTTTACGCCGTTCCTGCGCAACTCATCCCTGATGTATGTCCAAAACTCAATAGTTTCATCCCACACCTTTTTCGATTGTTGGCCATCGCCCATATGAAGCAAATCTACTGCACTTCTGTCCAAAACACCAGTGTGACTTACTTTACCACGCTTTGCGAGCATAATGTTTAACGCCCAGCCTCGCTCGTGTTCTGCGATATTCTCACGCTGCCTCTTTGTGTAGGCACCTTTGCCATAATATCGCAAAACCATTGGTTCATGCAGTAAAATTGTTGTGTAGGATTCGCAGGTAGGCATATGAAGGTACGCATCATGCACTTCCTCCCACACTTTTTCATAGTTTATTGGGTCTTCAATGAACAACTTCAAATCTTCTTCCATGCTGCGGGCAGAAACTTGACTTTTCCATAGTTGTAAACGATGGTTGTGATATGCCAGCATTTCTGCAGAAGATTTATCGAACCTCTTTACCTCTGCGCTTTCGGCAAGAATTTTTCCACCATAGTGTACTCCGCCGAATAGCCCAACGAAAAACTCGAACATGATTATATCACCTAATTGCTGACTCTATGTGCCCTTTGGCATCGTCAATTTTTTCGAGAGCGTCATTCAGGTTATCAACAGCAGCCTCCATTTGCTCAAACCGCTCTGTGCTCTGAAGATTTTCAGGATAGTTGTCGATACAGTCCTGCTCTTTGTCGCAAACTGAATCTACGATTGTGGCCGCTGAGGCCAACAGCCTTAGGGCGTCACCAAGACGCCCTCTTCTTTTAGCATCCACTCTTTTTCTCCCATACTCCGTCGATATTCAGGTTAATCCGTAACAGACCGCCCTTTGCTTTGGAGAATGAGAACGAGCTCAGCATCTGGATGAGCGAAAAGAACACGTTCTCTCTTCCATGCTGGAAAATCACATCATAGCATAGAATGCTAATCGTGAGCTGCTTTGTGTGGTCATCAATACTCACATCAACACACTCGCAGTCTTCAATTTCATTGACCAGCTTGTCTGTTACCTCGCAGATTTTACCGAGCATCTCATACTTTTTCTTATTCAGTTCATGTTCCTGAAATTGTGCCGTTCCCTCATTGACGAGTTCAATGACAGAATCGTAACAACCTGTGTACTCCATTCGGCACCTCCTTACTCAACTGGCTTAGTCAGGCCGTGGAATGTAAAGGTCATGCGAACCCTATTCTTGGTCAGCGGGTAGACCTCCGTATTGCTGGCGAACTCCGCGACCCTGGAAAACCACTCTGGATTGTCAAACTCCAAAGTCTCTCCCTCAACGCTTATGCTGCCCATCGTTTTGAACGGCTCGTTGAGTTTGTAGGACACAACTGCGTCTGTGCCCTTTGTGATATACTGCAATGCAGCATGGGCGAACTGGATTTGCTTGAGTCGGAGACCATCAATCATAGTCACCTTGCTGTCTTCGTTTTCGATGTCGGGGCGCAATCCATCAACAAGCTCATCGAACGCACTTTTGAGCTCGTCATCGGACGAAAATGTCATACTAAAATCCTTATCCATTTGCTCACTCCTTCGGGAATATATTACCACAACGCGTGGGATTACGCAAGGTCACAGTTGATTTCGATGTTGCCAGATGCGTCGCTGCCAAGAATGTTAAGCAGTGAGTTCGCAATCATGTTCACATCAATTTTTCCATTAAAAGACAGGGAAAACTTATTCATACTCATGTGGTTTCCAATATCTTGGCGGACTGGCACGCTTGTCTGCCCCTTCACATTCTGCTGAGTTGTACCTTCACTGAGGAAGCTCTCCCATGTTGCCCGTTGTTCTGCATTCATTGAATGACCAACTGGGAATGATATGTCCAATTCCTTTGATACTATGTACCGACGTACAGTAAGCGGACGAATGCCGAACATATCCGCAAGACTGGTTGCATTTGCACCATACTTGTCCATAAGGTCTCTTAGGTACTCCTCCTGGGTCTTTTTCGACATCGCTTTGAAGTTTTCCCATGAGACTGGCTTACCAATACTAATGCTCACAATATCTCCACACCTTTCTTTCCATTGTTTGTGTGTCATATGGTCGGTAGACATAGGGCATTTTCTGCTTTTCGACCCACACTTACGATGTTTGGCTTGCCTTGCTAACCGTTTTCGTTCTAAACACTCGTAGTCGAAGTCGTTCATGGTGAACCCCTTATCTTTTTGTCAACCTCAAACTTTTCTTCCAGCTCCTTTGGAGACCGTGATTTACCGAGCTTACGGAACTCTCCGTCAACCAACTCGTATAAAAAGTAAAATTCTCTGGATATCTCCTTGCTGGTAATAATGAACTTCAACTCATGCGATTTGTCGTAGAGTCCCACCCATACACGCTCACCCTTTTGATACTTCAGTTCATTCTTTCCACTCATGTTGATGCTCCATCAAATACTGTTCTGCCATATCCATCTGGGCTTCAATCTCGTTTGGAATTTCTCCGTTGATTACCATATTAAGGATATACCGAAGCGTATCTCCGACGATTCTACCTTCTGGGGCTCCCAATGACATAACGTCCCCACCCCGAATGGCCAAATCTTTCATGGAGAAGCACTGCTCCTGGTCGATAACAGCTTCCATAATATCATGGAGCGCTGTGCAACGTTCAATTCTGGATTCTTGCGTGTCTTTTGCATGGGCCTTAATGTCTGCCATGCGAACGTTCAGGAGCTTTCGGAAATTTTCTTCGCCGATTTTGTTCAGCCATCGGCGAACCACGTCATAGGTTGGCTCAATAACAGAATCATGGTATAGAACCAGGGTGAGAACCTCGTCTCTGGTCTTGTTGTCAAAGCGCAACCGCTTGGTTACAATGTCTGCAATGTCGTGGCTTGGTACACCGTGGCCGTAGAAGTGACCGCCACGCTCATCTTCCGTGTAGCATTGCGGTTTTCCAATATCGTGGAGCAAAAGCGCAACCTTGATTGAAATATCGTCACCTGTGTAATTGGCAACAGCGTGAGCGATATGGTCGTAGATTGTGTACTCATGGTAGCGATTCTTTTGGTCAAACCCTATACATGGGGAAATCTCGGGGATGATGGCAGCAATCACATCGCTGTAGCCCAACAAAACTTCAAGCACGCCCTTCCCAAGTAGGAGCTTGCACAATTCCGCCTGGATGCGCTCTACAGCAATGTCATTCAGATGTGGTGCAAACTGATGGATTGCCGCTGCAGTGTTCGCTTCGATGGAAAATCCGTAGGTGGATGCGAACCTAAGTGCCCGCATAACCCGCAGAGCATCCTCTTGGAATCTGTCCGCCGGATTGCCAACACATGAGATTTCATTGTGCTGCAAGGCTTTCTCACCGCCAAACGGGTCAATCAGACCAGTAACTTCGTTGTAGGCCATGGCGTTCATAGTGAAATCACGCCGTGCCAAATCCTCCAGAAGGCTTGGTGTAAAACTCACACTGTCTGGGTGGCGTCCATCAGAGTATTCGCCGTCGATACGGAACGTCGTGACCTCGTATTGTTCTCCGGCACCACTCAGGCAGACAGTGACTGTGCCGTGCTTGATACCTGTTTCGATGATTTTGACATTGCGTCTTGCGAAGGTTCTCAAAACTTCATTGGGCGTTGCGTTGGTGCAGATATCCCAGTCGTGCGGTTCCAAGCCGAGCAGACTATCTCTGACGCATCCGCCTACCACATATGAGTCGAATCCATCCAGTGCCAGCACAGTCATGACATCACTTGCGCCACGAGGAATGCAAATTCTACCCATCCAATGCCCTCCTGTTCACTTCCATGACAAACTCCTCAACACGTTTCATGTCTGGATTCTCTGGCAGGGCTGTGTTCTCTTTGGCATAGGCCATCCGAGCCTCGAACTTGTTGACCATGTCGAAAAACTCCTGCCGGTATGTCCCGTCTTCCTTCTGGTACTCACCACGCCTGATACTCATAAGCAGGTCAAGGTCATCGCCACGGTATGTGACGATATCGCCCTTCTCCAGAATATCCAGACACATCAGGTACAGCCGGATGAGGTGCATGGCGTGCTTATTGAGGTGATTGTCGTCCTTCTTGTTGTTTCTATGGTTCAGTTTCTCGTAGTCGCTGAGCACGTTAGTCAGGTCGTTAATCATGCTGTTGAACTCCCTGGCCGGGAACTTCTTCAAGGTGATATCAGCGAAAATCTCACGGTCTAAATCCTCCCGAGGGCTTTCATCCGTATAGAGAATTACACTGCCCTTGTTGAACTCAGTATAGCGGCCTTTGAATGATTGAACCGCACGCTCCATAGAGTTGCGGATGTGCTCCTCTCTCCGTGCCTGCGACATCTTGTCTCTGGCCAAGGCGTTCTCCAACCGCCGGAGCTGCTGTGTGGCATAGCCGCCGAATGAGTGAACTGCACGCCTGGACATAAACATCTTCCGATTCTCAATCATCATCCTGCCTGTGTCTGTAAGCAGAAAATAATGCTCCGGCTTGCATCCCAGCATCTCAATGGTGTTAGGGTTGCAATTCAGTAAGAGCTTGATGAGCTTGTTGAAGGCGTAAACCGTGGTATCGGTTTGTGTATGTACAACCTGCTCAAAATTGGTGAGCCCAAGCAAATCAGATGGGCTGTTCAGAGCGCAACCACGAACGTCAACATCAGATGTCTCCATGTTGGTGCCATAGGAGTAGCTGCCGCCCAGTGTCAGGAAAATGATTCTGCCTTTCAGATGCGGATTGGTTCTGAGAAAATCATATTCGGAACCCGCAACCATTTCTTTGATTTGCTCGATTGTCACGATACTCGCCTCCGTTAATTCTAAATATGAAACTGTGGTTTTATACGGCTTTTAGGTCTCCAGTCCAGAACAACCACTTGGGATGGGACTCGTCCTCAGCGAAGCAGACCACACTTGGATTCATGCCCTCTGTATACTCAACAGTAAAAACTCTGTCTGCATTCATCTCGCAGAACTCCCTATAAGCTGGGAGCTTCTTCTTATACTCTTGGTCGTTCATGATTTTCTCGATGTCAAGTTTAACCTTGTCACCAGGCTGGAAAGGCCAGTCACTAAGTAGAGCCTTTCTCATTTCAGCTATGGTTTTGATGTCTTCTATGAGGCTGCGCACCACACCGGCTTTTGATGGATGCCTTCTTTCCGCTCGGTTCATACTCGCACCTCCTGTCCAATAAACTGCATAAACTCCTGTTCGTTGAACTCAAATGGGGTGTCATCGCCCTGTGGCTCCGGGCGCACGTCTGTATTACCACTCAGGTAATCACACCATTCCTGCGAAGCAACGACTGCGACCACTCCATTGCCCCAGTAAATCTCAGCGTCTTCAATTTTTGCCAAATCACCGAACTTGCTCCTGGCACTTTCAAATGTTGCCCTTGGCCCGACTCGGATACTGCGAATTACCCTGCCCACATTATACACCTCCAGAATTATTTCGTAAATCTGCCAGCGCTTTCTGCATCAAAAGCGGCGACATTCCAGGCCGAGCCGCTTGATGTGCATAACGTCGTTCCCGAAGCCCAGCACTCACGAGCGTTTGCGTAGCAACGCGAGTGAGAAAGTGTCGTCCGCGTTAGCGGACTGCTGGGCTGGGAACGTAGTTCCGAATTTATACTTCTGCCTTTGGCGAGAAGCTGCTGAGAGTTGTATGTATCACAGCAAATCTGCAAAGTGACTGGCCAGAATTTAAGTAATGCACATTGACAACCTGCGTGTTATCGCTTATACTAAAAATATCTTTTTGAAAGGTGGTGCGACTACATGGCTGCAAAAAGCACAGAAGAACGAATCGCCCTTATTGATGGTAAAATTGCCAAAAAGAAAGAGGAGATTGCTGCTCTCGAAGCCCAAAAGCAAAAGCTCCTGCACCCTGTCAATATGAAGACTGTCATGGCAAAAGCGAAGGAGGCCGGACTTTCCCCAGAGGTAATCGCAGAGAAACTTGGCCTTGAGATTTAACTATTGAGCCCGCCTTAAAGAAGGCGGGCTTTCTTATTTGGCCGCATCATAAAAGCTAAGTTTTATTTCCAGTAACAGTAGAGGCATCCGTGTGGGCACCTCTCTTTGTGTTTCAACAGCTCTGTCTTGCCGGAATAGCACATACAGTTTTTACGTTGGTATCCAAAACTGTCTGGCTCGTTCTCTGTAAGGCCAAGTAAATTTAGGTCATATTCAGAAATACACCCGCATAGACAGGCGTTTTTCAGACCAGGCTCCGCACAGCTTTCGATGCGAAGAACATCGCCAAACGACACCCGTCGCCCAATATTGAACCAGTATTCCTTCACATCTTTAAGCATTTTATCTACTGCTTGAACCTGTTCTACGCTCGGATAAAACCCGCGCTCACCGTATGGCAGCGGGAGACCGGCCTCATTAAAGCGCTCTCTGACGTGAGGATACATATCAATGATACTTACTCGGAACCGCAAGAAGCCAGCATCCATAAAGGTTTTGAACACATTCTCGGCTGTGTCAATTCCTTTCGGTGTCGGGATAATTGGGTCAACGCGAATGACAATCCTCTCTTTCGGGAATCCGGCCCGCTCCAGTGCCATGATTGCGTCAAACTCATCATAAGGAGAAGGTACATTCGGCTCTAAAACAGAATGACCATACCCTGTAAAAGTTGCATGGATGATGAGTTTGTCTTTGTTGGAGAGAACCGCGTCATAGAACTCAGGCGAAATGCACTTGGTGATTACAACCGCCCCATCAACCGTATCCAGCTTGTTTACCCAGGATAGGTCGAGACCTGCGTCTCCGGCTTCCGTGATTCCAATCTTGTATTTTGCCATCGGTTACTGCGCCTCCTTCCTCCGTTTCTCAGCCCACTTTTCTTGCTCTGCATACAGGTCAATCTTTGCCCATTTGAGAGCGTTGCGAAATGAGTTAGCCAGTCCTTGGTTATCATGACAAGCCCAACGAAACGCCATGAGCATCAATGTGACACTGTGTTCGTTTGGTTCCTTTATGTACTTCCCAAGGTGCATCCAAAAGAGCTCCGACATATCTCTGTGTCTCCATTCAGAAAAATCAGACGCTTTCTGGACACTATGACTTTTCTCCTCAAGTTCCGCCTGGAGTCTTTTGTCTGCGCAGTCATCACAGAGCGCAATGTTTCCATACTTACTGTAGGTAGTATAGGTGTATTTGCCGCAGTCGGCACACTCCATTTCTCTCACCTCTCCCATCATTCCTTTGCATCAAAGTTCTGTTTTATTTGATTTGGACTCCATTCTCAAGCAGAAAGTCCGCCACATATTCAACATCGTCTTTTGTGTCTAAACTTTTGCCCTGCAATAGTCTAATGAGTTTCTGACGCTCCGTTTGTCCAATCGGTTCTTCCATCTCGAAGTGAATGTAATATCGAACAGCACAGTTAGATATGTCAGAGAAAGTACAAGTCTCATTGTGTTTACAATAATCACATTTTCTCATGGTTAATCACCACCAAAATTCTATTTGATTGTGCAGCTCACATCATCGTTTGCTTTTCGTATAGAGTCATAGCCGATGATGATTTCTGTTGCGCTGTTCTCTGAATATGCTGACCTTGAGATGGAGCATATCCCGCACGCACACCAATCGGGTCTTATCCTGTCGCACTGTTTGAGAAGTTGCTCAAGCGTGATATCAGCAGGTGCCTCGGCAACAAATGAGATGTCACATCCGTTCAGCACAAACTTCATATTGCACCACCAAAACTCCGGCCAATCGGGGCCTTAGTCTTTGAAACCGTGATTCCGAACACCCTGTATCGAATGTAACAGCTATCCATTTGGATACTGGTTGCATTCCGTAGCCATGCCCAGTCAGACATAAGCAATTTTCTGTATAACCACATGAGCTTCACCACCTTATGAGATTCCGTCAACGAAGTCCCACTCGACGTTATATCTGAGGTCTTCGTTCAGGATACTGTCCAGCAGTTCGTCAATATACTCTTCGGCATCACGGTCTTCCGGGACAGAGATAATTATCTCAAATTCTGGCGCAAGGCACGATGGCCTGACCAGTATTGTCCTTTTCTCCATATTAACACCACCAAAACTTTATTTCATAAACTGCTTCCCACACAAAGGGCAATGATGTATCTCTACGATATCCTGCGTTACAAAGTCTCCATTAAAATCGAAACATCTTGCCCGAAGCATACCTTGTCGATTAACAGTAATCTCAATCCCGCTGTATTCAGCAGTCTGGTTCATCGGAATAAAATCGTTTGATTCACATTCGCAATATGGACAACTCATATGTTCACCTCGGATTCTATATCGTTGTGCGGGTAAGGATTTGCACCCTACATGGATGTCCACTCCCTTGTACCAAATCAGCCCCTGCTCTGTCGGCTATTTCACCGTGGTTAAGAGCCGTCGGAATTGAACCGATAGGCCATCCTATCTGACATTAGCGTCTACCTATTCCGCCACCGCACAAAACTAATCTTTTATTCTGCTCTTAATGCTGACTCTAATTCTGGAGCTACAATATCAACGACCAAGTCAAGCATATCGCCATGCAGTCGAGTTTCGAGCTTCTCAATAATTTGGATTTCTGCAATCCTAATTCTCTTGACAAGTTTCCGATAACTGGTTACACCATGATAGACCAATGATGCCACAAGTGCTGCAATAACACATATAGACATTATTCCTAAATAAGATTCTGCTGTCATTTCATCACCACCAAATTATTCTTTTACCTAAGTACCACCTTGTACCTTGTTTTCCACCCTTGCAAATAAGTAATTACTTGTAGCACCTCGAATCTATTTACTCCGTCAAAACAGATTCGTTCTCCAGTACACGGGACTCGCTCCATATCAATTTCATCTCCATTAAATGGGCTTTTCATGATACCGGATGTGCCAAAAAATTCAAAAGAAACTTTCATAAAATTAACCTTTCATCCAGATTGGGATTGTGATATTCAAATCAATCCACCCCTTTTATTGTGTTGTATTTGAAGATTATGTTTTTGATTTCTTGCTTATCAAACGGGTAGGGAGCACCAATAGAGTTCAACTCATCTGCGACCTCATCTATTTCGGTCTTGAGTTTTCCGAAGTTAATGCACCGTACAGCATCATTGTCGAATGCGCTGTCGATACATCTATCAAGTGCGTTGCACTCACTGCATTTTTGTAGCATTTTCGTTTGCATAAAACCAGCCTTTCATTCCAACATTTAGCCTATTAGGGTATGTGTTTTATCTTTTCCAAGGCTAACCTGTACTGCCAAATTTCTGTGTACATCATGGGCGTGTACCAAATTTCCTGCCCGTCTTGTTTGACAGGAAGTAGGACGCTCGGCCCAACAGTTGGGCTTAGTATCGAATCTCCAACCACAACATACCCTGCGCACCCCAACAAGCTGAGTTGGACAAAGCACATCAATGCCGCAGTCCTGTCGATGTCTTGAGCTACAAATAGTACGGATTGCTGGTAGTTCACTTTCTGCCGCCTACACTCTTGTGCAAAGGCAATCAGTAATGCTCCCGCCCCACAGGCAGGGTCGTTTACAGAAATCCAAGGCTTATTCTTCAACTGGACTGTTAAGTCCCCTGCCGTTATGGACGACATAGCTTCGCAGATACTATATGGAGTAAAAAATTGACCCTTCCATGTATTGGAAAGGTCGAATCTCATAAATAAATCCCCTAAAAAATCTTGATAGGGGTTTTGTTCCAGTGCATCTACAGTAAGAGCAAACATTCTTGGGAAGCGTTCGATATCTTCCTGCCTGTACCGTTTAATGGTATCTGCATATTCTCGCTCTCTTTCGTCTCTATCAGAAACACATAAGCTACAGGCTGACAGTCGTATAAAGTCAGACCATGTTTCCCATTTACCATATCGGTCAGACAAATATCGAAAATTGTTGTATATTCCTTTTTGCTGCGGTGTATCAAGCCGAACATTTGACTTGCTCACTGGCTTATCCTCCTATACCATATATGTATCACAGCAAAAATAAATCAACAGTTATCTTATGGATACGCAACTTCCTTGTTTCTCTATCAACTGAAATGATAGCAGTGACACTTCGACATATTGTTGAGGGTCTGACCACAAATCGTTGAGGTAGTCATTTTAGACACCTTTGTTGTGGTCGTGTCGATAATCTCGCTTATACTAACCCATCCATCAATGCTCGCTGAGGAGCAAACTCTTTGAACAGTTCCGCCTCTCTTTCAATCCGAGCTCTAACTGCGTCTTCCTTTGAAGCGAAACGCCCAATTAGTGTCCGTTTCTTGTTGTATGAGATACTTGCCACCCATTTGTTGCGTTGCTTATCAAAGTAAACTCCTGTCACTCCAGAAGTGTTCGTAGAATATGTGCTTCTGTTTCTGTCGTTCTCAGCTCGCTTACATAACCGTAAGTTACATTTCCGATTGTCTGCGCGGTTTTTGTTTATATGGTCAATGACCTGCCCAGGCTTTGCGTCCATCACTATTCTGTGGAATCGGACGAAGCACCGTCTACCGTTGAAAAAATAGCAGCTTACAAGGTATCCGTCCTTATCTTCATACCAAACTCTGCTTTCAATCAAAGGCAGGTTTTCGATGTCAAACAAGAACTCAGAAGCTCCAATATGTAAGGTGCCATATGCACCCAGTAACTTAACTTCGCTCAATAGAGTGTCCGCCAGTCGCATACGTCAAGCAGGCATCCGCAAAACACAAACACAGGATGCCATGTCTTTTGCCGCTTTCTCTGCCTCGTCCACTGTGTTGTACTTGGAAAAAGAAACCCTCACAGAACTCCGAGCTTCTTCTGCTGTCAAACCCATTGCAGTAAGCACATGGCTTGGCTCTGACTCGTGGCTCCGACAGGCAGACCCTGCAGAAATGCAGACCCCTTTGGAATCCAACATCAGCAGCAGCGTCTGCGCATCCACTCCATCGAACCGCAGGTTAATTGCTTTTCCTATGTCTATGGCGGAACTACCGTTCACATGAAGCGTATCGCCAATGCCAAATTCGTTGAGCTCGTGTAAAAGCTCCATATAGAATTTCTGCTTCGCCATGGAGACCACAATGATGTCTTCCTGCATATTGACGACTGCAATCTCTGCCGCCGCTCCAAGTCCTACGATACCCGCCACATTCTCTGTTCCGCCACGGAGCCCAAACTCTTGCTCGGAACCGCCACAAACAAGCGGGATAATACTTGGCTCTCTTATGTAGAGAGCACCGACGCCTTTGGGACCGTGTATCTTGTGTGAAGATATGGATGCAAAGTCTACATCGTTCTTATAGACTGACAGTGGATACTGTCCTGCCGCCTGAACGCAGTCTGTGTGGAGCAAGACTTCATTTTGTCGGCAGGTGCGGCCAATCTCATTGATGTCGTTGGTGACACCAGTTTCGTTGTTTGTGAACATAACAGAAACAAGCCCAGTATCCTCTTGAATCGCTGCTTCCACTGCTTTGGGGGAGATGCGTCCGTCGGAACTGGGCTTGATATATGTAATATAAAATCCGTCTTTGGTCAGCGATTCTGCTGCCCGCAAAACGGAGTCGTGTTCAATCGCTGACACAATCAGGTGCTTCTTTCCTTGCTCTGTGAGCTTGTGCCGAAGGCCCTTGAAAACTGTGTTGTTGCTTTCACTGCCGCCAGAGGTAAATACCACATGGTCGGGCGTACACCCGAAGAGTGTTGCCACCTGCTCTCTTGCTTTCTGTACCGCTTCTGCGGCGGAGCGGCCAAGACCATATAGTGTTCCGGCATTCCCATACTCGTCTGTGAGATATGGCATCATGGCCGCAAGCACTTCTGGCGCAATCTTTGTAGTCGCCGCGCTATCCAGATATATCATCGGAATCACCGTCCTTGTTTTGTAATAGTAGAGCAATAAAGGCTATCATCAAATGTGGCTGACCGCCTTGTGACACAAAGCCTTTAGCCGCTCCATTTTTGTCAACAAGTTTTATCACACGCAGCGACAATCTCATCGAGAGTCCTTGGCGTGTAGTCCATCCAAGGCATCATGGCGCCGACGTTGTACATATTACAGGGGCGTGTGTACAGCTCTTGCATAAGGAATTTATCGTGTTCCATCATGTTAAACTCGAATGAGTTGTGGACATGGCCATATAGATGATACCAGCCGTAGAAATGGTTCTTGAAACATGGGATAGGGTAGTGGCTCAACACCACATTTCGCCCACCATCTTCAATCTCCATATATTCTGCGACCTTTACGAACTTGTCGGTAAACTTCTTGATGTGGCATCGGTCGTGGTTTCCCTTGACCAAGAAAATCTCGCCAGCCAGAGAGTCCAGCACAGGAATTGCCACATCTGCGTTGCACCAGAACATATCGCCGAGCACATATACAACATCGCCCGGCTTAACCACACTGTTCCAACGCTCCACAAGCGCTTCGTTCATCTGCTCGATTGATGTGAATGGCCTGTTATCGAATGCCAGACAGTTCTTGTGGTTGTAGTGCCAGTCGGAGATGTAAAATTTCTTTGCCGCTCTTGGGTTCTCCTTTTCCTTTGACACATCTTTTACAGCGGACTTTGCAAAATACTCTGGCTTGCTCGCCGGACACTCTGAACAGAAGATGTGCTCATACGGGCCACAACCACCGTCTCGATAGCACGCCATTATAGCCACCTCTCAACGTAGTCCCTGTCCTGGGTGAAGATGGGAGGCTCTCTGTCGATAACCCACTCACGCCGAGAGACCGTGATGGTCTTGCCAGAGTCCCGTGGGTCTTGCATCTGGACTTCTTTCCACTGTCTGTAGCAGCAGGAGCCACGCTTACAGTCAACAGGAAAGTCATTCCAATTCAGGTTGCACTGGCTCCACAGCATCTCTTGGATGTCGTTGCAGCTTTTGCCCTGCAATTCCTTGTGACTGAAATTGGCCTGACCGACTGCCTCAATGCTGTTTCTCGTTGCGTCCTGCTGGCGCCAGATAAGGCAGTTACAGACATCATCAACAGGAACAGAAAAAGCCCTGGCATCAAACATGGCGCTGCCAAACTTGCTCTCATATACAGAGTAGTCAAATTCCAATGCACCCTGGATGCTTGATTCAGTATCGTAATACTGTACAGCCGCTTCCACGTTGTCGATGAAACACGCATTGAATGCGAGTGTAGCCATTGATGCCGCAATACTGGTCATCTTCTGCACATTGTACCCGAACCACGCATCGGTCTTGATTGTGGCGTAGTCGGTAAGAACCAACGTAATCTCATCCGACTGCGTGTATCCAAACACACAGCCCTGCACGTTTTTACACAGGCACTTCATCGTTTCTTGCATGGCGTTCATCAGGATACGGTCAAATGGCTTTTTCATGCCTCTCGTGAAGGTGTGGAACGCCTTCCCGTCCAGCCTGATGACAACCGGAACTCGGCGTGTGAGGAAGTTGCGGGAAACACCCTCATACCTCTTCATGCGGTCGCCGAGAGAATCATTTTTATTGCTCATAGTGTCCTCCTTAGTTGACCTGGGCGAATGCAATCGCCTCCGATAACCCGTTTGAACAGGCAAAATCGCAAGCCCACGCATAATCAAGACCAGCCTCTTTGACCAATCTGTGATGCAGAGAAGCGCAGCGTGAAATCACATCATCGCTCTCAAGAACTGCCTCTTTTGTGGTGCCATAGTCTTCAAAATACTGCTCGTCCTTCTCGTTGAAATGGTCGATAACGTTCTTCTTCGCAACATCGTATGTATAGGAAACAATTCCGGCAAAGGAATCGTCAAAGTTGTTGCGGACAAGATGATAGGTGGTGTTCAGTGTCTCGATTACAACATCGCTTTCACCGTCATTCGCTTTCACGTCCACAACCAAAGATGTATGGAGCCGATGGAACCTGTCATCATACTCTGGCTTATATCGCAGGAGAGAGCGGTGTCCCTTCTCCAAGTCTGCGATAAAGCACTCCGTTCCGAGCGCATCGAGATGGAGAGAACGAAGGCTCCCTCCATTTTTTGCTGTGACTTCCTTGATGATGTAGTCTCCGACCACTTTCTTCACCTCTCAATGTTCATTAAATACGACCTGTTCTCCATGTTTCAGTGTCCAGCACCCTCCGTCTGTCAACGCACACTCCGAGCAATTACCGCCACAGGCGGTCGCCCCAGGCTTTGCCGTTGTACTGCCATCACGATACATGACGTGCGCTTCGGGTAATGAAAATGGGTTTACCATTTCAAGACCAACCCAACCGCTGAAAATCATATGTAAATTGTCTGGGAGGGCACCATGTTCTGAGATATAGTCATTGACGATTTCGTACTTCTTGGTGAAACACAAAACCTGACAATGCTGATTTCTCTGTGCGACACCAACCATATTTCGCAGGTAATCTGCATCTGGAATGTCGCCAGAAACATGAAAGCGGAAGAATCGAGACATCATAATTGCTGCCTCGACCTCCCGCCAATAGACCGTTGGGTCGTTCTGTAAGATATTGAAATTGTGAGCATACGCCGCTGACACGCTCTTTCTCAATCGCTCCAGCTTTCGTGCGTAACACTTCTTTTGACAGTCACAAACCCGGCAGGTCAAAACTGACGGCAGAGAAACGCTTGAAATGGCTCCAAGTTTTGAGTTCCCAGGGCTGATTTTAACTGTTCCCAATATATCACTTCCTTTCGGCCCTCTGCTTCAAGCAGAAATTCGCCACAATACTTTTGTGTTGGTGAAGTTAAATTTCTTTTGCTAAGTAAACATTACAAGTGGGGAATTTCCCCAACCTTAACCAGTTTTCCTTCTGTTAAGAATAGAGACGGCGTATGGTGTCATGTTGTCTTTTTTGGTGTGCCGTCCAAATGATGATACGATTAACAGATTGTGACGGTCGTGTATCATGTATGTTGTACTCATGCTTAGAGAAACGCTTCACGCCTTTACTCATCCCAAATGGTGGAATGGATTTGATATTTAGATTCTTCTATCATAACGACCACATAGAAGACTAACGCATCCATGTAGCAGATATTTCAAAGACAAAAACCCGACATCGCTGCCGGTAACAGACACGCTCTGTCCAGCGTCAACACAAAACTACATTGGTTCGTTTCTGCTTGAAGCAGGGAACCGAATGGCCCCTGCGCTGCGGTTAATCGACCGCCAGAAGCGACTGGAAGTTGGAGATAACCCGGTCGTTCTTTGCCTTTGTAGCTGCCAGACCCTCCTCGGTCACGGCCAACTCCTTCTTGTAATCCTCAATCTCCCGCATCGTCTGCTCAATGCCCTGGTTGATGAGTCCGAGGTTATCGATTGTGTCCGTGATGAGCGATACCGCACGCTCAAACTGCTGGTTGTAGGAGTTCAGCCGGTTCCGCTTCTGGTCAAGGATGTCTGCATTGCTATTGGCCGTGGTCTTTTTTCCGAATGCCATATGTATTCTCCTTCTTATATATATTAGGTAGAGCGGTTCTCCCTTGCTGCGAGAAACTCTTCCATCACATCGTCGAAAGAGTCGTTCACATTAAACGGAGGCTCGTACTCAACCTGCGTGTTGATGAGGGCAGCGTCAATCTCAGCGGATGCCTTGTCTGCCTTGGACATAATATCACGAACCACGTCCTTGGCCCGGTCATGGTCAAACGCCTCGACCGCATCGACCTCAATATCATAAAAATACTGGGTCTGATTACCCTCCACATTGAACTTGTAGCCGTGCCCCAGCTCAATGCGTTTGGACGCAGAGTAGCGGAGCATTGATTTTACGCGAGCCGCCAAGGTCTGGCGGAACTTGTTCGTTTCAACTGCAGCGTCGATATCGAACCCGACGGATGCCTTTGCCTTGCCGATTGCGGTGGTCAGCTTTTCACGCTCGCCAACCAACAGCAGCATGAAACTCAGGACATCATCGTTCTTGTAAAACTCGCCGACATCAACGGTCTCGTCCATGTCCTGGGCGTCCTGGTTGGCTTTGCTGCGCAGGTGGCGCTTAGTGACAGTGAGACAGTGCTCCCGATTTGTCAGGCTTGTACCTGCCTCCGCCATCATGCCTTCCAAAAAATTCTGATAGCGAAACGACTCTTTCAGATTCATACAGAACCCTCCTTGTGATGTTGAAATGGTGTGTTAGCCGCAAACAACTTCTAAACAGCCGTTGTGCTCTTGGCACAGCTTGCCCATCAAGGTGTCTGCATCAAGGTTTGTGAGCGTTCTGTACCAACCGGAGTGGAAGAACCGCTCAAGGCGTGTGGTGAGTTTTCTGTTACCGCTCTGAAGGGCGGTACGGTAGTCATCTGCGGCCACCGCCACGATTGCGTTGGCAAGGTTCTGATACGGGTCTTCTCCGTCCTTTCTCAGACGGTCAAGGCTTGCCGACGTTTGCCGCATCTGCTCCTTGTTCATGTCTTCGCCCACGCAATCGCCGCAGTTGACTTTGCGGCCAGCTTTCAGGTTGATGCCATAAGTGACACAGGTATGCCCACAATCGCATTGGCACAGCCACTTTGTCTGCCGGTTCTCTGTGTTCTCGGCACGCTCAATGACAACGAGCCTGCCGAACCTCTGGCCTATCAGGCTATTTGTCGGTCTTCCCATTATGTATCAGTCCTTTTCTGCGAGCAGGAAATCAGGGTTGATAACCTTGAAGCTGATGTTCTTCTGAACATTGCGCATCACGATGCCCTCCCGCTTCTGTTCTTTCCGAACCGTAGATTTACCTTTGGAATACTCTACCAACTCTGCGATGGTGTTAGGCAAAACCACATCTTCGGCCACGATTGGCACAGATTTGATGCCAAATGGTGCAAGCAGGTCTCTTATTTCGGCAGTTTCGCACTTGTGGTCTGGGTAAATCAGGTTGAAGGCGAAAAGCTCATAACCACTAATGTGATACTTGTTCCCCTGAATCTGATTACCGCAGATTTCACCTTGTAAAACTACGGTTTCATAATCACCGATGAGCTTGCGCAAGACACCCTCGATGTCGTACTTCTTCGCCACAGTCCAGTAGGAGCTGTTATCGGGCGTGCCGAGGTAGATGTTACGGCTGCACACACCGAACTCGTACTTGCGCTTTGACAGCTTTCTGAGGTAGTATGTGGCTGACTGACCGTCCACCTTCTCCGTGACGGAGAACTTCGTGCCGTTTGTCCGCTCAATATCGAAGAGGGTGGTCAGGTTCTGGATTCTGGTTTCGTCGGTCTTGGAAATCCAGTCGGGGAACCCGCCCTTGCGCTTCGGCTTCATGAACATCTTGCGATACCATTTGAACCGCATCATGAACTGGGCGAATTTGCTCTTCGGTTTCTGCGGCTGCTTCTGCATGAGAAGCACCTCCTGCTGTGCCTCTGGGTCGTACTTCTTGATGCCGAGCACCTTTGTCACGTCATCACCGAGGCCATACTTGCCGGGGTCTGGGAGGATTGACATGGGCAAAACAAGCCCCTGACTCACTTGACCACGCAGCTTGATAGTCCGCACACGGAACTTGCGGTCACGCAGGAACTCAAACTGTGGCAGCTCCGGCACAATGGAATCGACCTCTATGTACACAATCTCCTGGCCGACACGGAACTCATCCTTCTGGACGACGCACTCCCACCCATCGACCTGTGCGACCACGATGCGGTCGGCGCCGGGAATAGGTCGGATGTTGGCAATCTTTCTGATAGTTGCTAACTGGCGCACTTCTGCGACACCTCCACTTTGTAACTCTGCGTTTTCATAGCTCTGCGCAGCCGCTCCTCTTTTACAGCGGGATTCCATCCGCACTGTTCGCACCTGCGGCCGCCAGGTTGACACTCAATCATGCCGCTGTACTTGCAATCGTCTAATTTTTTCATATCACACCTCAAAACATGATGCAGTCTCTGACAATCCTTCCTTTCAGAAGGTCGTCATCAATCTCGTCCCACGGTTCCACGTTGTATTTTCCTGTTACGTCGCCAGTGATGTCGTACAACCTTCCATCTATCTCAGTGGCGAAGTGGTTCTCCACTTGGTCGTACATCATCCTGCTCCTGCCTTGGAACCGCAAGCATAAGACAAGCGAGAACCAATAGCAGCACCCGCAGGTGAACACCGTATCAACATCTCCGATGTGAAAACGCTGTAAGAAACCTGCAATTTCAGAACTCATTGGCACCAACCTCTCGTGCGCGATATAGAAAAAGCAGCCAATACCGTTTGTGAGGAAACAATCACATTCGGCATGGCTGCTGTTTCTTCTGACGAACTAAAGCGACACAGGCATAGTGTTTAGTTGTTCGTCAGAGCATTGTTTTGTTTAGTTGATACCGACGAAAGGAGTCGCCTCGCCAGTGACCGTGGGAAGCTGGCCATTCCACTGCTCATACTTGATTTTCTCAATCAGGTTAGGAGTCAGGGACGCCGCAATCTGCTGGTTAGCAGCAGCCTCGGCTTCGGCGGCAATGCGAACAACCTCGGCTGCGGCCTCGGCTTCGATGATATCGGTCTGCGCCTGAATCTCTGCGGCCTCCTTCTCCTTCTGAGCCTGAATCAAGGCAACCTCACGGTCTTTCTCAGCCCGAACCTTAGCGGTCTGTGCCTCGATGTTAGCCAGCTCAAGCTCCTGCTGTGCGGTAACCTTCTTCTGGATTGCCGCAGCGGTCTCCGCATCGACGGAGATATCGGTAAAGTTCACAGTGTCGATGATGATACCGTACTGGTCAAACTTCTCACGCAGGTATGTGTCCAGCTCTGCGTTGATTTCGGTACGCTTGTCACCAAAGATGTCAGTAACGGGGTAGTTGGCGGAAACTTCCTGCGTCCAAGCAATGACTTTCGGCTTGATGAACGTATCCTTGATAGTCTCGCCGGACTTACCCTTAAAGGTGACAAATGTCTGCGCAACACGGGCTTCGTCAAAGCGGTAGGAGAACTCAAGGTTCACACGAACGGTCTTGCCGTCGGACGTGGGGATGCTGAAACTCTCGTCGTCCTTGGAGTCGCCCTTGTCCTCGGCAGTCAGGTAGGACTGCTCAATGCCGATGGAGTATGTAGTAACCTTTTTGGTCGGGGGCACCAGATGCAAACCCTGGGTCAGCACCTCGCCATCCACGCCGCCGTTCATGTTGTAAACCACACCGACATAGCCAGCGGGCACACACTCCAGGCAGGCAACGGCGCCAATCAGGCCAATAACCATGACCAGAGCCAGCAGAATCGCACCAATTTTACCTTTCATTCGATGAATCATCCTCACATTTCTTAGATTTTTCGGGCTCATCGCCCTCGATTTCCTTTTTCGCATCATTCCACAGCCGGAGCCCAATCCCGCCAATGCCTTTGAAGGCAAAGCTCAGGCAGAACCAGATTACGACCAGGGCGATTACGACAAGGAGCCAGAAAAAAATATTCATACAGCTCCCTCCTGACCTAGGCCTTGTTTGAAAAATAAATATTGCACAAATGAAAAAGAAGTGTAAAATAGGGGCATGAAACGATATGAATTGACAAAAGAACAATGGG
>OFFF01000238.1_pt1 | contig 43630 bp, 35 predicted proteins | sample 1521301 | NCBI WGS metagenome assembly OFFF01 (sample SAMEA3504101, study PRJEB24116) | mouse gut metagenome | biome: mouse gut; feature: mouse-associated habitat; material: faeces | place: Denmark | collected 2011
GCTGATTTCTATGCAGGTTTCTTTTATTACCTTATCCACTTCTTCGTCTATTACTACCCTTCGATATTTCGTTGGAAACACAAAATGATACATAAGCCTCGATACGTTGTGCGATTTGTGTATGTTCTCACTCATCTACAACTCTCCTTTCCGCTTACATTATATCACCGTTTTCGTTTAGGGAAAAGTTTGTTGCGATGCAAGCATCGGGGAATGTACCCTCCTGGGATTCAATTCACTTGATTCAATTCACTTGATTCAATTCACTTGATTCAATTTACTCAATTCACTTAATTCATTTACTTGAAAAGAACACCCGACAATGGGCCAGAAACAACATACATGTCAAAAAAGATTCCGGCCCGGCCGGAAAAGGCCCGCATCTCCAGATGCCGATGCCCTTTCCTGGCCTGTGCCGTTTTATTAATGAAGAAAAGCGTTCATTCCGAAAGAATCCGCGAAATTCAGGAATGCCCTGTCATTTCATAAAGATATTCGACAGGTCGTTGAAGAAGATGAACACCATCAGCACCATGAAGAACATCAGCCCCACGAAATGGACCATGCCCTCCTTCTCCGGCGGGACAGGCTTCCCCCGGATGACCTCCACCAGCAGGAACACCAGCCTCCCGCCGTCCAGCGCAGGTACGGGCAGGAGATTCAGGATCCCCAGGTTCACCGACAGCATCAGCGTGATGTTCAGCATGCTCAGGAGCACGCTCTGCCAGCCGTATTCCTTGGCCGTATCGTAGGTCTTGCCCACCACGTTCACCGCGATGCCCACGGGCCCCGCCACGTCCTGGCGGCTCACCCGGCCCCGGAATATCATCCCCAGGCTCTTGTAGGTGGCCTTCACGGAATACCGCATCTCATACCAGGCGTACTTGATTGTCTCTATCCCCTTCAGCTCCCGGAAGTCCGCGTTCATGACGCCCAGCAGATAGATTCCTGACGCTTCATCGTACTGGGGCGTCACCATGGCCGTGTGCCGCTGGCCGTCCCGCTCATAGACCACCTCCACATCGCCGCCCGAATAGGACGCCTGCATATAGAGGGAAATCTCCTGGTACAGGTAGAGTTTCTCCCCATCGATGGAGATGATGCGGTCGCCGTCCTGAAGGCCTGCCGCCTCCGCGCCGCCTCCCTCCGCCACCTGGGTGGCGATGGGGTCGCGTATGGCGATGATGTCCTTCATGTTCACCATGATGAAGGCGATGATGAACGCCAGGATGAAGTTGAAGAACGGCCCTGCCACGATCGTGGAGATCCTGCCCCAGACGCTGGCGTTCAGGAAAGACCCTTCGCTGTCCTCCCCCTCCTTCGTCATCAGCCCGTCCTCCCCCTCGAACATGCACGCGCCGCCGATGGGGAACAGCTTCAGCGAATATTTCGTCCCTTTCTTGTGAAAGGCTGCAAGGGTGGGCCCCATGCCTACAGCGAACTCCACCACATGGATGCCGTTTGCCTTGGCCAACAGGAAATGCCCGAATTCATGGGCGATCACCACCACCCCGAATATCACAATGAACAATATCAAAGTCATCATTTATCCGTCAATCCTTCCTAACCATACCTCTTTTTGTCCCGGGCTGCCCTCAGCCCTGCTTCCCTTTCCCTTCCATGACGCAGGCGTATGTCTCCTGCTCTGTCTCCAGGATTTCCTCCACGGTGGGATCCGGGATCACCTTATGCCTCCCCATGGCCTCCTCTATCAGCTCCGCTATCCCCAGGTAAGACAGTTCCCCCTTCAGGAACAGCTCCACCGCCTTCTCGTTGGCCGCGTTGTACACCGTGGGCATGCTGCCTCCCGCCTCCGCCGCCCGATAGGCCAGGGCGAGGCCCGGGAAGGTGTCCGTGTCCGGCTTTTCAAAGGTGAGCTGCCCCAGCCGGAACAAATCTACCCGCTGGCCCTCCATGGGCCGCCTCTCCGGATAGAAAAGGGCATACTGGATGGGCAGCTTCATGTCCGGCACCCCCATCTGGGCGATGATCGCGCCGTCCACATACTGTACCGCCGAGTGGATGATGCTCTGGGGATGGATCACTACCTGAATCCGGTCCAGCCCCACGCCGAAGAGCCATTTCGCCTCCATGACCTCCAGCCCCTTGTTCACCAGGGTGGAGGAGTCGATGGTGACCTTGGGCCCCATGGACCAGTTGGGGTGCTTCAGGGCATCCGCCGCCCGCATACCCCGCAGCTGCTCCCTTGTCCTCCCCCGGAAAGGGCCTCCGGAGGCGGTCAGCAGTATCTTCTCGATGCCCGCCTTTTCATACAGTCCGGCCCGCTGCCCGCTCCTGTCCGCCACCTCTCCGTTCAGGGACTGGAAGATGGCGCTGTGCTCGCTGTCCACAGGCAGGATGGCCACGCCGCACCGCTGGGCCAGGGGCATGATGATATGCCCGGCCGTGACCAGAGTCTCCTTGTTGGCCAGGGCGATGTCCTTTCCCGCCTGGATGGCCGCGATGGTGGGCCTGATACCAATCATCCCCACAATGGCCGTAACCAATACCTGGCTTTCCGGCAAAACCGCAATTTCCAGAAGCCCCTCCATGCCAGCCAGGACTTCCACGTCCAGATCCGCCACCCTGGCCCGCAGGTCCGCTGCCGCTTCCTCCGACCACATGCAGGCCTTCATCGGGCGGAACTCCCTGATCTGGGCCTCCATCTTCTCCACGCTGCTGCCCGCCGCCAGCGCCACCACCTGCAGCCCCTGGTTCCCGCGCACAATTTCCAGCGTCTGGGTGCCGATAGAGCCGGTAGAACCCAGTATTGCTATCTTTTTCATCGTCATCCTGTGCCTTTCCGAAATCCTGTCGTTATATCATTATAATGCATTCATCTTTCCGTTCAATCTGTCACCGAGTTCAGAAACCAAGCCACCATAGGCCGCACTCTGCCCGGAGCCGGGCCATGGCATCCATCCCCTGCCGCCATATCTCTCTCCCCGGCGCACGCGACGCCCCCTGTGCCTTCCCAGTCGTACAGCCTACAGGCTCTGCTGCCATGCCGCCGGCTCAGCCCGGGCCAAAATCCGGAATCCCCGCCCCCACCTCAGCCCTATAGCAGCAGTATCGTCAAAAAGTAGGTCATGGGCGCGGTCACGATCATGCTGTCGAACCTGTCCATGATCCCGCCATGTCCCGGTATCAGCTTGCCGTAGTCCTTGATGTCATGGTTGCGCTTGATCGCGGAGGCCGCCAGATCCCCCACCATGCTCATCACTGCCCCCGCGCCGCAGATCGCCGCGATCGCCCAGGCGACGCGCCTGTCCGGGAATGCCTTCCCCACGAAGAAGTACCCGTACAGCCATCCGATCAGCGCCGTCCCCAGCACGCCGCCGATGCAGCCCTCCAGAGACTTCTTGGGGCTCAGGACGGGGAATATCTTCTTCCTGCCGATGAGCTTCCCCACCGCGTAGGCACAGGTGTCGCACCCCCAGGAGCTGATCAGGATCATCCACACCATATAGATGCCCTGGGGCGCCATCCTGGTCTGGTAGACGAAGGACAGGAGCACAGGCGCGTAGAGGAAGGAGAACACCGCCGCCATGGTCTGCCCCGCGTTGTATCGGGGGAAGGCCAGCACATAGACGAACATCTCTGCCAGGAATGTCCCCACGATGCACATCAGCAGAAAGGTATCCCCCGCCGAGAGGTACAGCAACAGATAATACGCCAGGATTCCCGCCATCCCGACCCATTCCAGCCCATTCGGCGCGGCGGCGCAGCTCCCCTTACCGCCTCCGGCGCACCCCAGCGCCTTCGTCAGCTCCCGGAAGCCCACCAGCGAGACGCCGCACAGAATCGCCGCAAGCGCCCATCCCCCATAGCTCATGGAGCCGATCGCGATGATCAGCAACACCACTCCGCTCGCCAATCTGGTCACAAACATACGTTCATCCCCCTATCCCTGTCCGGCTGTCTGCTGCCCGGGCTTCGCAGCCTGGAGGCCCCTCTCATCTCTCTTTCAGCCCGCCGAACTTCCTGTCTCTATGATTATATGCCTCCACGGCTTTTATCAATTCTTCTTTCGTGAAATCCGGCCACAGAACCGGCGTGAAATAAAATTCCGTATAGGCGAGCTGCCACAGCAGGAAATTGGAGATCCGCTGCTCGTTGCAGGTGCGGATCAGGAGATCGGGCTCCGGTATCCCCGCCGTATCCAGATAGCCGCCCACCGTATCCTGGGTAATCTCCTCCGGCCGCAGCCGCCCTTCGGACACCGCCTCCGCCATCCGCCTGGCGGCCCTGACGATCTCATCCCTGCCCCCGTAGTTGATGGCTATCTGGAAGTGCAGGCCGTCATTGGATTTCGTGGCCTCCTCCAGCTCCGCGATCCTGCTCCGGATGTCCGCGTCCAGCCGGGACTTCTCCCCCAGCACCCTGACGCACATACGGTTCTTCTCCGCGGTCTTCAGGCAGGTCTTCATATAGCCCCGCAGAAGCTTCATCAGCGCGTCCACCTCGTCCCGGGGCCGGTTCCAGTTCTCCGTGGAGAAAGCGTACACAGTCAGGTACTGTATCCCCATCCGGTAGGCCTCCTCGCAGATGGTCTCCACAGTCTTCGCCCCCTGGACATGGCCGTAGTTGCGGGGCATCCCCTTGGCCCTGGCCCATCTGCCGTTCCCGTCCAAAATAATCGCCACATGCCGCGGCATTCTCAGTTCTTCGCCCATTTCCGCTCCTATCTGCCCGTCCGTCTGCCCGCAAGCCCGCCGGAAACCGGCAAATCGTTATTTTCTGTCCGGATTTGCACATGCAATAAAGCAAGGGGGAACAGATGTCCTCTTCCGCTCCCCCGCATATATTCCTTTTCCCGAAAGCCCCGCTAAACGGTCATGATCTCCTTGGACTTCTTCTCCATCAGGGCATCCACTTCCTTGATATACTTGTCCGTCAGCTTCTGGAGCTGATCCTCCAACTGCTTCACCTCGTCCTCGGAGGTATCGGCCTTGCCCAGCTTCTTCAGCGCGTCGTTGCCGTCCCTGCGGATATTGCGGATGGCCACCTTGCTCTCCTCCGCCTTCTTCCTGACATCCTTCGCCAAATCCTTTCTGCGCTCCTCTGTGAGCTCCGGGAATACCAGGCGGATCACGCTGCCGTCATTGGACGGGTTGATGCCGATATCGGATGTGAGGATGGCCTTCTCAATCGCTTTGATCAGAGACTTCTCCCAGGGCGCGATCTGGATGACCCGCGCTTCCGGCACGGTGACATTGCCCACCTGCTGGATGGGCGTGGGCGTGCCGTAGTAGTCCACCCGCAGCTTGTCCAGGATATGGGGATTCGCCCGGCCCGCGCGGATACCGTTGTAGTCCCCCTCCAGAAACTCGATCGCCTTTTTCATCCTGTCTTCGTATGCCTGTAGCCTGCTGTCCATATTTTCGTCCTCTCCTTCTTCGCCTTTTATACCGACACTTTCGTGCCGTTGAAATTCCCTTTCAGGGTATTCACGATGCTGTTCTCCTCATTCAGCCCGAAGACCCACATGTTCACCTTGTTGTCCCGCGCCAGGATGGATGCGGTCATGTCCACCACATGGAGATTCTTCGCGATGACCTCGTCTATGGTCACCTCGCTGTATTTCTTCGCCTCCGGATTCACCTCGGGATCGTCATCGTACACCCCGTCGATGGACTTGGCCAGCAGGATCACATCCGCCTCCACCTCGATGGCCCGCAGCACCACGCCCGTATCCGTGGAAAAATAAGGATGTCCCGTGCCGCCCGCAAAGAACACCACCCGCCCCTGCGAGAAGCATTCCACTGCCCTGTCCTTGGAAAAAAGCTCTGTGAAGGAGCCGCATGCGAAGGGGGTCAGGATGTTTGTCCCCATCCCCGTGGAACGGAAGATCTCCGACACGTAAATGCAGTTCATCACCGTGGCCAGCATCCCGATCTGATCCGCCTTGGTGCGGTCGATATTCTCGCTGGTCCTGCCTCTCCAGAAATTGCCGCCGCCGATGACGATGCCCACCTGTATGCCGCTGTCCACAAGCTCCTTTACCTGCAGGGCCACCCCTCTCACCGTCTCCTCGTCAAATCCGGTCTTCTTCCGGCCCGCAAGGGCTTCCCCGCTCAGTTTCAATAGTATCCTCTGCGTTGTCACCACATCCTTTCCCGTTGCTCTATCTGGCAGGCATATGCCTGTCTCCCCATTTTCCGTCGTTACCTGTTATAATCGGATGCTTCCTGTCCTTCACTCTTCCACTGTATATGCTGGACTACAGAGGTCTCGTCCGTAATCGGCAGGAGCACTGTGTCCTCCATGGCCTGGATCGTCTCGATGATCTCCGGCAGCGCCTCCAGCGTGGTGGACTTCGCCGTCCCGTCATGCATCAGCACGACGGAGGTGCCGTGGTCTTTGATGGTGGCGGTGCAGTTCTCTATCAGCATCTCCACGGGAACCAGGAAGCTTCCCCCGTCCCCGGATGAGATGTTCCAGTCGAAGAAGCGAATCTCCTGGCTGTCCAGGTATTCCGCGAACTCCCGCATGTCGATGTGGCTGACGGCATTGGAGCTCCCTCCGGGGAATCTGTAGACCGTGCTCTCCACCCCGGTGACCTCGTAGAGATAATCCCGGACCCTCTCAAAATCCTCCGCGAAGCTCTCCACGGATTCATATATCTGGTCATAATCGTGGGTATAGGAATGCATCCCCAGAGTATGCCCCTCCTCCACGATCCGCCGCAGGGCGTCCTCCGCCTGGCTGCCCTCCCTCCCCACTACGAAAAAGGTGGCCTTCACGCCGTACCTGTCCAGGATGTCCAGAATCTCATCCGTATTGGCGCTGGGGCCGTCGTCGAAGGTCAGGTAGACCTTGTGGGCCGCATCCGGTTCTCTGGAAGCGGATGCCTGGCCGCCGGGACCGGTCTTTTGACCGTCCCGGTCAAATCCCTGGCTGCCTACAATCCCCTGGCCGCTGACCTGGGCGGCATCTGTCCGGCCGTCCTCTCCCGGCGCGCCGTTCGTGCCATGGGCCCCATCCTGTCCCGGCCCTTCAGTCAGTTCTTCCAGCCTGTCCTGCTGCTGCGCCGCGATCCGGGCCAGTCTGTCCATCCTCTCCTTCAGGACCTCTATCCTCTGGTTCAGGCCCCATATCTGAATCAGGAGGATGGCGCACAGCAGCATCCACACCGCCGTCCACATCCTGTGCACCGCCGCATTGCCCTTTCCGCCATGCTTCGGTTCCTTTTTTACCGTCTTTTTTGCTGCCCTCTTTGCCGCCTCTTCCGCCCTGTCCTCCGATATGTCATCCTTCCGTACATCTGTTGCTGAAAATTCATCTTTCGAAATATGATCTCCCAATCTATTTCGTCCTGACATACTCACTCCCGGTTCATGCTTTCCGCTCTCAGCTTTCAGTATAGCATATTCCTCTTTTCAGGGAAAGACAAAAATGAAAAAAGGGCGTGAAAAAAATACGCCCCTGAAAACCGGCTCACTCAGCCCCCTCCTCCGGTGCACAGGCCGCACAGCCTCCCGCGCATCCTCCACGGCTTCCGCAACTGCCGCCGCAGCCCATACAGCCCGAACCCCCGGCAGAGCATCCGGCGCAGCCTCCCGCGCACTGTCCGCTGCGCAGCCTCCTCAGTTGGCCGCGGAGAATAAAGAATACGGCCGCCGCCAGAGCCGCAATGATGATCATGTCCGCCATTTTCCATCCCTCCCGATTCTTATTTGAGAATCATTCTCATTAGAGTATATGCTATGGAGTGGGAAATGTCAAGTCTCTTTCCATGCATCCCTGTAAAAGGTTCCCTATGGAGCTGCCCCCACACCTGCCCGGAAAGCATCCCAACTGGCAATGCCCGCTTTCGACAGACATGCCTTTAAGCCTTTATCGGATGTCACCACCGTCATCTCCCGCCCGTCCGCTGCCGCTTCCATTGCCGTTGCCGCAATCATGGCATCCATTGAAGCAAAATTATGTACCAGCGCATGGACGATCAAACGCTCTGCCGTCTGAATCGTCTTATCATCAAACGGCAGAATGCCCACCGTTATCAGGGAAGATGCCCCTGATATGGTCTCCTGTATCAACCTCTGCCAGCCACCGATCTCGCGCCTGTTCCATCGGGCCCTGGGCGCGGTGTACCACTGGTTCTGGCAGGCTTCTCCTGTCCTGGAAATACATCGCGTGCATCTCTGGAAGCCTCCGCTGCTTCCCCTGGCGTATTTCCCGAGGACAGACACAATCTCGATTTTCGTAATCGTGGAGATGAACAGGCTGCCGCTCATAAGCGTACTTATTTCCGCAGAAAAGGCCGAGCCCCCTTTCTGCTGCGCCCTCGCTTCCTTTAGAAGATTATAATATGCATTTGTATCCAGCAGGTACTCTTTCCGCATTTCCATATTCTCCTTCGCTTTTCCGGACAATTCTCTGGCGACAACCTCATTCATTCGGGAATTCCCGGAACAGCACGTCGATTGCGTCGCCGTCTATGGGAGCCAGCTTACTCTTGATCATATCTATCAACTCGTCCAGGTCGGCCTCCGGCCCTTTATTGATATAGCCGTCTATCCCTATATTAGTCAGCTTCTTAATGTCGGCGAAGTCGCTGTAATTCGTATATACAATGACAGTGACAAAAGGATTCTCCTTGCGAATCGAGTTCAGGACCTCCTCGCCTGACAGCCCCGGCAATTTCAAGTCCAGAAGAATCAGATCATACGCTTTTTCCCGAAACATCTCCAGGCCTGCATTACCGCTGCCCGCGATGTCCGCCTGTATGCCTTCTATTTCCAGAGCCTCCTTAACGGGAGCGGCAGTTGCGGGTTCATCCTCAATAATCAGTACCAGACTCATTCCTGTGTCCCTCCTTTTTCTGTTGAATCTGAATCAAAAATTTCGTGCCTGAACGGTAGCTTCTGTCTAACTGAATCCTGCCGCCGAACATCTTAAGGATATTCCAGACGATATACAGGCCCAGGCCCTCCCCGCCGTTTCCCGAGGTGGGGTCTTTGGTGGAGAAAAAAGGTTCGAATATCTTCTGGAAGTTCTCCTCCGGGATGCCCGGCCCATCGTCCGCAAATACTATCGTGAGGCCATTGTCATTGGATACAGAAATACTGACAGTGATATGCCCGTCTTTTCCAATGGCCTGCATGGCGTTCAGGATAAGATTATAGAACACCTGGGAAAACTGCACCTGGTCTCCCGACAGGATAAAATCAGGCGGCCCCTCGATTTCACAGGTGATGTTCTGTCCCCGCAGCCTGGTCTCCAAATCGGCAAGCACCCTTTCAGCGCACCCCCTGACACTGAACTCCTCCGACTCGTTTTTGGGGGAGACAATGGGGCTGAATCTGGACAATAGCAGCCCAATCCGATTCGTCTGGAGCAGGATATTGGACAGCAGGTCCTGTAGCGCTTCCGGCGTGTCCAGATTCTTCTGCATCTTTTTCTGGTAGAGCTGTACGGCATAGCGGACATTCGTAATCGGTTGTCCCAGTTCGTGGGAAAATCCTTTGAGGAGATCGCGCAGGGCAATCATTTGGCGCGTATGCTCCTGTTCGGAAACCAGCTCCTTCATCCGCTGCCAGACAGCCTGCTCGGATTCCATCTGCTCTTCGCTGCGGGAAGGAGTTATGCCGACCCGCCTTTTATTTCGCTGCTCATAATCCGGCGCCCGATTCTGTTCCAGGTGCAGAATATGCTTGTAGATGCTCTGCGCGTCCTCAAACCGGTTCAGGCTCAGGTAGAAATTGTACAGGGTGCGCGCAATGGGAATGCTGCTAGTAGCACTATTGCTGCGCATCAGCTTTAACGTTTTTTCCAGCCCCTTATCATCGCCCTTTCTCTGAAAATAGTATACCAACTCATATTGAATGTTAAAACTGGACTTCTCAATAAATTCATCATCGATGCTCAATTCTGCTTCCGCAAAAGAATAGTCCCCTTTTTTTCGGCAAATCCTCAGCATCGATGCAAGGATAAGCTTATTCTGATAAGGCTTCTGGGTCTTCGCAATCAGGGCTAACGCCAAATCGTACCTTTTCAGTTTTTCCAGTCTTTGAATCAGTAATGCATCGATTCTGCTGCTATTCGTCTTTCTTTTTGTATTCAGCTTGATTGTCGCGAGCGCTTCCACCCTGGCAATATCCTGTGTCGCGTCCCATATGTCGATTTGGCCTTTTATAAGTTCAAAATTAATGTCATTCTCTGCCTGCTTCGCAAAGATGAGGAACTCTTTATCTACAGCGAGCTGGCTGCCCAACAGGGTGTACAGGTTCCTCTCAAACTCTTCGGACAGGCATGCGCTGTTCAGCAGTTCCCTGATATCTTCCAGGAAAGAGCTCATGACCTCCTTAGGCGCACTTTTTGTCAAATTATCGTAAGCCGACGCAAAAATCGAGAACTGGTCTGACCGCAACAACAGCAGCATTTTCAGATAGGCCTGTGCGGCCTGGGGGAATTTTTTGTATTGCCGGCAGATATCCCCCTCTAGTTTAGGAAAGAAACTATTTTCAGGAAACTGCAGCATGGCTTGTCGGCATATCGCAATGGCCTCATCTGGTTGGCCCGAAAATCGGAACTTCGTTATCTCGTCCGCCAGAAATCTTTGTTCCTCATACATGTATGTTAAGTCCTTTTCTATGAAAATCATCGCCAGGAGCGGGCAATGTCTGTAGCTTAACCTTATTTTACCATGGTCTGTCCATCACCGTCTACCGTTAATTAATCAATGATTCCAAAAACCTTCTTTTACCCTGTACGGCCTTTTGTGGGAATCGGATACATATTCTTTACAATTCGGAGACATCCGCGTTATACTTATCCTATAAAATATAGATAATATGCTGCCTTAAGACCCGGGCATACAGTATTGTGAGGGACAATGGATGGAAGACAGGAAAATATTGGTCATCGAGGATGAAAAACCCATCGCGGACATCCTGAAATACGGCTTTGAGAAGGAAGGCTTCGCGGTGCGCTGCGCCTACACGGGCGCGGAGGGCTTCGCCATGGCCTGCCAGGAGCCCCCGGACCTGGTGCTCCTGGACTGGATGCTGCCGGACATAAACGGCGTGGACGTATGCCGGATGCTCACGGAGCAGTACCGGATACCCATCATCATGCTCACCGCCAGGGGGAGCGTGGAGGACAAGCTCTACGGCCTGGAGTCCGGGGCGGACGATTATATCACCAAGCCCTTCGACCTGCGGGAGGTGGTGGCCAGGGTCCGCACCATCCTGCGCCGGTTCGACAAGGCGCGGGCCACGTCGGAGGAGGAGCCTTTGGTCTGCGGGCACCTCACCGTGAAGGAGCGGGAGCACAGCGTCTACAGCCGCGGCGAGCTGGTGAGCCTGACCCCCAAGGAATACGAGCTGCTCATCTGCTTCTTAAAGCACCCCCGCCAGGTATTCACCAGGACCGCCCTGCTGGACCAGATATGGGGCTATGATTTCGTGGGAGATACCAGGACTGTGGACATCCATGTCCAGCGCATCCGCAAGAAAGCGGAGCTGGACGGCATGCTGGTGACGGTCTTCGGCGTGGGGTACAAGTATGTCCCGCAGTAAGGGGCCCGTCCGGCTGGGCATGAGGCGGCAGATGCTGCTCATCATTCTGGCGCTGTTCCTGGCAGGCGGCGGAATCCTCGGCAGCGGCATCCACGCGAAGCTCTGGCAGAGCCTGGAGGCCCAAATCGTGCGGGAGCTCACAGGCCAGCAGGAGAACACCCTGGTCTATATCCGGCAGCTTTTGATGCTCCACGGCGCCAACAATGACGAGGAGGGCTTCCGGCAGATTGCGGAGGACATCGTCCAAGAGCTGCGCGTCCTGGGAGGCCAGGCCATGAGCGTGCTGGACACGAAAGGGCAATATCTAAGCGGCAGCAGGCAGGTGCAGGAGGACCCGGCGGGCACGGACCTGGCCGCCGCCATGGAGGGCAATGCCGCTTTTACCCTTACCTACCCGGACGCGGACACTATGCTGGTCTATTTCTCCATGCCCGTGACCATCGAGGACCACACCATCGGCATCATCCGCTACCGGATGGACACCTCCAGGCTCTACCTCCAGATCAGGCAAAACGAGCAGATGATCTATCAGATCACCGCCGCCGTGTACGCCCTGATATTCCTGCTGCTGGCCTTCTTCCTAGGCAGACTATTGGTGCCCGTGGGGAAGCTGACGGAAATCACCCGCCAGGTGGTGCGCGACCTCTCCAAAGGGCAGGTGGACATGCAGATGCTGGCCCAGCTGGCGGACTCCGGGCGCAGGGACGAGGTGGGCGAGCTGTCCCGTAACTTCAGCGTGATGCTGGAAACCATCGGCTCCCAGCTTGAGAAGATGCAGGCGGACAAGGAGCAAATCGTATCCCTCTTAGGCAGCAGGCAGGAATTCTACAACAACATGACCCATGAGCTGAAGACCCCCCTGACCACCATCCAGGGCTACGCCCAGCTCATGGAGGCGGACCGGGGGGCGGATCCGAAGCTCACCAGCCAGGGCTTAAGCCAGATTCTCCAGGAGAGCACAAGGATGCACCGGATGGTGCTGCAGCTCCTGGAAATGTCCGACAAGGGCATCTATATGGAAATGCGGCCCGTGGAGCTGGCCGGCATGGCAGGCAGCGTGGCCGGAGCCCTGGAAATCAAGGCCAGACGGTACGAGATGCGTATCGAGACGGATTTCCCCGAACCCCTCCGGGCCATGGGCGTGGAGGAAAGGCTGCGCCAGGTCCTGGTCAACCTGGTGGACAACGCTATCAAGTACGGGGACAGCCATACTCCCATCCTCTTAAGCGGATCCAGGCGTAAAGGCTATGTATGGCTCTTCGTCCGCAATCAGGGAAAAGGCCTCTCCCCCGAAGAGCAGGAGCGTATCTTCGAGCCCTTCTACCGGGTGGACAAGCTCAAGTCCAGGGAGCAGGGTAGCTCCGGCCTGGGGCTCTCCATCTGCCGGAAAATCATGGAGGAGCATGACGGCCTCATCGGCGTGAAGAGCAGCGGGAACGACCATACCACATTTTATATTCGTCTGAAGGAAATTCCCGATGCGGACGGGAATCGGGAGGACTGGAGCCAGGCGGCCAGGAATCCACAGGAAGAAAAGGCAGAAGACCATGACGCACAACAGGCATATCAAGCAAAAAATCCGAAAACCAGGAAATCCCCGGTGCCCAGGCTGGCCTCGCGGCAGAGCGCATCGCCCTGAGGCGCATCGCCATAAGGCGCATCGCGGCATGCCCACCTTCATGCCCCCCCTGCTCCGGATATCGGCCATGCTTTTTACCACGGCCATGCTCCTGGCCGTTTCCCTGCTGCTTGCCGGGTGCGCGCCGGAGGAAAAGACCATGCTGCTGCCCCAGGCCTCCCCCTCCGGAGACCAGGCGGAGACGGAGGCCGTAGCCAGGGACTTCACCGTGAAGAAAATCTATACCTATACCTACCGCACCCTGGGCCAGCTGGGCAAAAGCGCCTTCCTGTCGGGCTGCGGCGACAATGAGATCCACATCCTCTCCCTGGACGGAGAGGGTACGGACGGCATGCTGGAATACAGGCAAATCGACTACAGATACGGCTTCCATGACCGGATGGGGGACTTTTTTGAGACATGGGATGGCTGGGACAGCCCCTCCCAAGGGGAGCTGGAGGAAGATATGTATATAGAAAGGCTTCTGGCCTCCCCTGACGGGAAGCAGGTTCTGGCCTACTTCCGATCCGTCTCCCTGGACAGGCTCACAATCCGGCTGTATACGCTGGGCCAGGCAAAGCCCCTGACCCTGTATGAGGGCACAGCGAACCTCCCGGCTGTGTGCCGTGGCTCCTTTTCCCCCACCGGCAGATGGGTGACCTTCGACGCCTGCGCGAATTCCACGGCCTCCACACGCCTCGTCCCCATATACGACTGCGGGCAGGCACCGTCGAAGGCGGAGGAGAGCTGGGCCATAGCGCAGACCGAATCCAGGCTGCTTGCGCCGGACCGGGTGCTCTACACGTCCAAGCAGGACGATGCCGGCTCAGACACCGTCGGCTGGCCGTGGGACGCGGCTCTCTATGACAGCGGCGATGACCCCGGACTGATCAGCCTGGCCAGGGGGAGCAACGGCTCCCTCCATGTCAGCAGGGACTGCTTCGCCCCGGGAGAAAGTCCTTCGCCCCTCCCGTCCCTCCTGGACGCGAATGCCGAGGCATCGTCATATTTGCTGCATGCCGAGCTGCTTCTGTCCAACTATCAGGAGACTCCCTATCCGATATATCGATATTCCGAAGACGGATGCGTGGTTCGTTATCTTTCGGATTCCTCCACCCTCTGCGGCACCGACATGCTCCGACCCGAGGCGCCGGAGACCGTCATGGAGTTCCCGGGACTTGTCTGGGACTTCCTGCCTCTGTCCGGCGGGGACATCCTGGCGGCGCTGGTGCAGGAAACCAGGGAGGATCTCTCGCAAGGGGCCGGGGAAGAGCTCATGCAGAGCACCCGCAACTCCGAGCAGTACTCCCAGGAGTACTGCCTCCCGGCGGCCATGCAGGACTATTGGGGCATCCTGTCTGCAGACCTGTATCTGTATCCGGCAGGCTCTTCGGAAGGGCACCTACTGTACAAAAGCCTCCAGAACCTCATCAGCCTGGAATACGACGAGGACACAGGCCGGATCCTGCTGGAGACCTACGAGGAGATGGACATGGCCCGCAGAAAGTGCATCCTCCTGGAGCTGTAGGCACGGCTCCCGCCCGCCCCGGCGCAAACTGTTTACAAGTTGAAACAAATTTGATACAGAAATGCTGTCAATAAGAAACAGCCCTCCGCTAAACTGAAATCCATACCACGAGAGACTACCGGAAAGACAAAGGAGTATGGATTATGTGCGGAATATGCGGATTCATAGAAAAAGACAACCCCCCCAAAAAGGAGATTCTGGAGGCCATGATGGCGGCGCTGATCCACAGGGGGCCTGACCAGGGGAAAAGCTGGATTTCAGATAGCGCGGCTTTCGGCTTCAGGCGGCTTGCCATCATCGACCCGGGCGGCAGCGTCCAGCCCATGGTGAACGAAACCGGGGACAAGGTGCTGGTGTTCAACGGGGAAATCTATAATTATCAGGAGCTTCGGCTGGAGCTCCTGTCCGCCGGGCACCGTTTCTCCAGCCAGGGGGACTCGGAGGTGCTGCTCCATGGGTACGAGGAGTGGGGCGAGAAGCTCCCTGAGCGCCTGCGGGGCATGTTCGCCTTTGCCATCTGGGACGAACGGAATCAGACCCTCTTCGCGGCCAGGGATCCCTTCGGGATAAAGCCATTTTACTATACCGTCTCGGCGGGCAACCCGGAGGGCAGCTTCATCTTCGCCTCGGAAATCAAGGGCATCCTGCCCCATCCGGCCTATGAAAAGCGGTTCAATCCCGAGGCCCTGGAGCAGTATCTCTCCTTCCAGTATTCCGTTCTGGAGAAGACCTTCTTCCAGGGCATCCGCCAGCTGCTGCCCGGACATTTCCTTGTTTATCACAAGGGCGATACGGAGCTATCGCCAAAGCGTTATTTCCTGCCCATGCTCGCGCCGGAACAGGCCGGACGGGGGAAAGGGGCATCGGAGGAGGAGTGGATGGACCGGCTGGACGCAGCCATCGGGAATTCCGTGAAGGCCCATATGATAGCGGACGTGGAGGTGGGGACATTTCTGTCCGGCGGCGTGGACTCCGGCCTGATCGCCGCGGAGTTTACCGGAAGCAAGACCTTCACCGTGGGCTACGGCAAGGAGGACGGATACTACAATGAAATCCCCCTGGCCAGGGAGCTGGCGGAAGAGCTGCAGCTGGAGCAGCACAACAAGCGGATCTCCGAGAAGGAGTTCTGGGAGGCCGTGCCGGAGGTGCTGTACCATATGGACGAGCCCTCCGGGGATTCCTCCGCAGTGGCCCTGTACTTCCTGTCCAGGGAGGCCGCCCGGCATGTGCGGGTGGTGGTGTCCGGGGAGGGCGCGGACGAGCTCTTCGGTGGCTACTGCATCTACTGCGAGCCCCACTCCCTGCATCTGTACCAGAAGCTCCCCAGAGCGGTTCGCAGGGGAATCGCCCGGATGGCCTCCGGACTTCCCAATGTCAGGGGGCGGAGCTTCCTGATGCGCGGCGCCATGTCACTGGAGGAACGTTTTATCGGCAACGCCAATCTTTTCACCGCGAAGGAGCGGGAGAAGCTCCTCAAGTGCAGCACAGGGGCACCCTCTCCCCAGGCCCTTCTGGAGAGGGACTATCGGGATGCCGACAGCCTGGACGAAGCCAGCCGCATGCAGTACATAGACCTGCTCCACTGGCTTCCCGGGGACATCCTGCAGAAGGCGGACAGGATGAGCATGGCCCATTCCCTGGAGCTGCGGGTGCCCTACCTGGACAGGGAGGTCTTCCGGGTGGCCCGGTGCCTGCCCGCGAAATACAAGCAAAAAGGGCAGATATCGAAATATCTGTTCCGGAAAGTGGCAAGGCTCCATCTGCCCGAGAAGAGCTCTGACCGAAAGAAGCTGGGCTTCCCGGTTCCCCTGGGGCATTTCCTCACCTCCGAGATGGGGGAGGCGGCTGTCCGGAAAGCCTTCGGCTCAAAGGCGGCGAAGAAGTTCTTCCACCGGGAGGCCCTGGACGAGCTGCTGGCCGGGAGGGGCTTCGGCAGGGGGAACACCAACCGGAAGCTCTGGGCTGTGTATGCGTTCCTGGTGTGGTATGGGATTTATTTTCCGGAGGAGGCTCTTTCCTGAATTTGCCTCTTGACAAACATTTCCTCTCAGCATAAAATAATAAAAAGAGAAGCGGGTTTTGTGTCGCATACAGCTTTTATAGCTCAAGCGGGTTGCCTGTTTCTTTTTTTATGTCAATCATGTCATACAGGTACATTTTCCCGTTTTCATCGTGACGCACAATCAAGGAAGCATGGAAAGCGTTATACCGCTCAATCCCGCCATCCTCACGATAGACCGGGAGGGCGAACCTGGAGTCATATCGATACCATCCCAATGCCGCGTTTCTGTAATGCTTTTCGCTGTTATTCTCGCGGAAATGTCTGTGGGCGGCAATCCTTATTATTTCAGGGAGCCCCTGCGCCGCATTGGCCTTCGCTTTCGCTACAGCTCCTTTAAGTTTATAAGTATACAGAGAGCCCGTGAATTCATTCGGCAAATCCTTCCCTATGTATATGATGTCATCTGTATCTTCTACCCTATGATTTTCTCCCACAAAAGCTTTCAGATATTCTTTTACATTATCCCAGTCGACCATGCGTTTTCCCGCAAAATGGATATTATTTATGACTGCGACTCTTTTGCCTTTTATGTCTTTTTTAATAATGATGTCCCTTCCCATCAACATTTCTCCGCTAATACGTCTCCAGATAGAACGAATACAGTATCCTCTCCTTCACGGGCTTCCCGGACAGCTTCCGGACAGCCTCCTGGTAATAGTCCAACTGGGTCTCATAGCGGTTCCAGAGCTCCTTCATGGAGGATATGGCGTCAGTCTTGTAGTCAAGCAGGACGATTCCGTCCTCCTCCTCGAAGAACACGTCTATGATTCCCTGGATCAGCACGGTCTCCGTCTCCGGGAAGTCGCTTTTCAGGCGGCGGGCGTCTATGCCCAGCACGAAGGGCTGCTCCCGGTACAGGCCGCCCCGGCGCTGGGCCAGCCACATGCGCCAGGCCAGGGGGGATTGCAGGAAATTCTCGATTTTCCGCTGCCGCACTGCCTGGAGATATTCCACGGAGAGGCGTCCGCTCTCCGCCTCTGCCTCCAGAAAGGCCCCCAGGGCCGCGGCGAGCCTCTCCGGGCGCAGGCTCTGTCTGTACGCCTCGTAGGTTTCCGGACACGATACGCCTCCGGGAATCTCCGCAGGCTCCCCTGCCCCGGCAGGATTCTGCGCCTGAAGCAGAACTTCTCCGGGCCTTCCGCCCCCCGGCGCGGCTTCCCGTGCCTCGCCCGCGGCCGTCCCGCCTGCCTTGTCCCCATCCAAGGCAGCACCCAGCACCGCCTGGAAGTCCAGGAGCTCCATGACCCTGTGATAGGCGTTGCCGCGGACCGCGCCGCTGATCTTCTCCTCGCCTCTGCGGAACTGCGGAATGTAGGGCTGGACCTCCTTCTCCTCAAAGGCATGGAACGCCGCCTCGTCCCGGTCTGCCATGGCGGCAATCTTTAATTCGGACACAGTCGTCTTCGTGTACAGATCCGACAATACGGCATAAGGATAGACCGCGTTCAGCCTTTCGGCCAGCCGTCTTCCCGCCTCCTGGTCCGCGAACTGCTCCGCCCTATCCAGGGCCTCTTTCTTCTGGTAAAGCTGAATCTGCTCCCTGATCTCTTCCGTCTCCTCCTGCACCTGTTCCTGTACGGTTACCTGTACACAGGTATGCGGCAGGACGGGCAGCAGGAAATCCAGGAAGCTTCCCGCCTCCATGAAATCCAGATAGGTCAGCCTCTTATGACCTGCCTCCATGACCTGCTCCCAGCTTTCCTGCGCATGTTCCGTCACGCCTGTGAGGATCAGCTTCTCCCTGGCCCTGGTCATGGCCACATAGAGCAGCCGCAGCTCCTCGGACAGGCTCTCCTCCCGCAGCTTCCCCGCCAGGGCCATACGCCGCAGGGTCCTGTTGCGGACGCGTCTGCCTGGATCCACAAAGTCCGTGCCCAGGCCCATGTCCATGTCCAGAATCATGGACTGGTTCACATCCTGCATGTTGAACCGCTTGCTCAGGCCCGCCACGAAGGTGACGGGAAATTCCAGCCCTTTGCTCTTGTGGATGCTCATGATGCGCACTACGTCCGCATTTTCGTCCAGGAGCTCCGCCCCGCCGTAGTCCACGTCGTATCTCTCCAGCTGCTCCATGTAGCGGATGAAGTGGAAGAGGCCGAAATAGCTGGTGTTCTCGAAGTCCGAGGCCCTGGTCAGGAGCATCTCCACATTGGCCCGCCTCCGGCTTCCCGCAGGGAGCGCGGTGACATAGTCCAGATAGCCGAAATCTCCGATCAGCTTTGTCAGGAGGGCACGGATGGGGAGGTATACCGTGCATTCCCGGTACTTTGCTATCATGCGCAGGAACCCGGCGGCTTTTCCGGCCAGGATGGCTGAACCCGTGTCAGATCCCTCGCCCTGGAGGCCGTCCGGCTTTCGAAGGCCCTCCGGCTCCGAACCTTTCCCTGCCTCGGAATCCGGCACAGCTTTCGAATCTGGTCCGGACTCAGAACCAATCCTCGCCCCAGAGTCTGACTCGGCTCCCGAATCCAGCCCGGACTCTGAACCTGACATAGCTCCCGAATCTACCCTGACCTCAGAACCCGGCACGGTTCCTGAATCCGGCCTTGACTCTGAACCTGGCATGGCTTCCGAATCCAGCCTTGACTCTGAACCCGGCATGGCTCCCGGATCCAGCCTTGACTCTGAACCCGGCATAGCTCCCGGATCCAGCCCGGACTCTGAACCTGACCCGGACTCTGAATCAGTCCTCACCCCCGAGCCCGATCCTGCCTCCTCCCACTGTCCGTGCTCCCGGGCGAAGAATTTCAGCGCATCATACAGGCAGCAGTCCTTTGCGCTGCTGCGGATAATCGCGGCTTCCTCCTCCGAGAAGCCGCCGAAGACGGACTTCATCACCCCGAACAGGGGGATGTCCTGGCTGGGATTGTCCAGCACCCGCAGGAGCTGTAAGAGCTCCTGGACCTCCGCGGCGGCAAAGTATCCTGTCTTGGATGTGATGTACACCGGGATCCCCTGCCCCTCCAGCACTTCCTTGAATTCCTCGTCCCAGCCGCTGTTGGTGCGCAGCAGTATCACCATATCGCTGTACCGTGCCGCCCGCAGTTCCCCTGTGCCTCTGTCCGTCACGGAAAAGCTTCCCCTCAGCCTCTTGATTTCCTGCGCGATCACCAGAGCCTCCGCCTGCTTTGCGCTCAAATCATCGCCCTTCACCGGCTTCTCCGCCAGCAGCAGCTCGCTGCCGCAGCCCCCATTGTCCGGATAGGACGCGCCGGGGTACAGCGCCGCCCGCTCATCGTAGGGGATGCCCCCCACGGTTTGGCTCATCAGGCGGCTGAACACATCGTTCACGGCATCCACCACCTCCAAGCGGCTGCGGAAATTCCTGGCCAGGTCGATCCGCACACAGCCGCTCCCGGGCAGCACAGGGCCTCCCTGCAAGTCCGGAGCCTCCGGCCCTGCGGCCTCATCAGCCTGCAGCCTTTCACGGCTCCCTACCTGGCCCGCCGTCTGGCCCGCCGATACGGCCTCATCAGCCCGCAGCCCTTCACCGCTACCTGCCTGACCTGCCCTGTAGTCCTCCGATACAGTCTCATCAGCCTGCAGCCCTCCACCGCTACCTGCCTGGGCCGCCGTCTGACCCTCCGATACGGCCTCATCAGCCTGCCGCCCTTCACAGCTCCCCGCCTGGGCCTCCGTCTGGCCCTCCGGTGCGGCATCCCCCTCTGCCATAGGCACCCCCGCGCCCTCATAGCTGTTATATTTTTCCAGGAAAAGCTCCGGTCTGGCCAGGCGGAACTTATAGATGCTCTGCTTCACGTCCCCCACCATGAAGCGGTTGAAATTACCGTCCGCCTCGCCGGATACCGCTTTCAGCAGATATTCCTGCACCAGGTTGCTGTCCTGATATTCATCCGTCAATATCTCAACGAAATGCTGCCTGTATTCCAATGCCACGGCGCTGGGGCGGGCCTCCTCGCCCTCCCCCTCCAGCAGGATCCCCAGGGCGAAATGCTCCATGTCGGAGAAATCTATGACTTTTCTATCCTGCTTTTTCTCCTGCATCCGCCTGTCGAATTCCAGCACTAGGTCGATCAGCGTGCCCACCGGGCCCGCACATGCCGCTCCCTGCCTGGCCGCAAGCTCCAAAGGCGTGGCAAAATAGCGCTCCTCCATGTCCCGGATGCTGTCCTTCACGGAGGCCCGCATAGCTTTCGCAAGCTCACGTTTTATAGGGGAGACGCTTTCATCCTTTTTCGCCGGCAGCCTGCCGAAGCTCACGGCGGGAAGCCTGACGGCATACGCCTCCAGGGAATCGCAGGCGGCAAGGGCCTTTAGCTGCTCCAGCTCTCTGTCCACCAGTTCTCCGTACATGTAGGGGCCGTCCGGCGCCTCGCAGAGTTCCTGGACCCGCTCCAGCTTCTCCACGCATCCGGACAGGAGGCGGCGCAGATGCTCCCTGAGCCAGAGGGCATAGGAGCTGGCGCACATCTGCTCCACCGAAGCCGCGCCATAGTCCTCTTTCCGCTCCTTAAGCCACCTGGCGGGCCAGGGGAAGCTGGCGGCGTACCGTGACAGGTTCAGGATATGCTGCTCCAGGACGCTCTCCCGCCCCCCGGGACAGAAAAACTCCACGCAGTAGCGGAAGGCCTCGCTGCCGGAGGCGTAGGAAGCCTCTATCAGCTCCTCCAGGGCCTCCCCCTGCATCAGCCGTACCTCCCCCTCGTCGGCGATGCGGAAGGCCGGATCCAGGCCGATTTCGTTAAAGTGGTTCCGCAGCAGGAACAGGCAGAAACTGTCGATGGTGGTAATCTGGGCATTGTGCAGGAGCGTGGACTGGCGCTGGATGTGGACAGAGTCCGGCCTCTCCGTGAGCCGCTTCGAGATGCCCGCCGCGATGCGCTCCCGCATCTCCGCCGCCGCCGCATTGGTGAAGGTCACCACCAGCAGGCGGTCTATGTCCACCGGATGTGCCTCATCGCATACCATGCGCACGATGCGCTCCACCAATACGGCGGTCTTGCCGCTGCCCGCCGCCGCTGATACCAGGATATTCCGGCCATGGAGTTCGATGGCCATGCTCTGCTCTTGTGTGAATGTGACTGCCATGGGTTTTCCTTCCTTTTCAGGATTTCGTCAATATCTATATCCCGCCTTCTTCATCTCCATGCCGAAAGCCTTCTTCGACAGGTTCGCACGCCTGGCGGCTTCGTCCGCTTTCAGGAGGCCGTCATTGACCAGAGCGCACAGGGTCTTGAGGGTCCCCAGCCGTTCGCCCTGTTCGATGCCCTGTCTTTGGCCCTGCTTTCGCCCCTGTTTCCGGCCTATCTTTACGCCCTTTTCCATTTCATGCCTTTTGATGTCCTCCAAAGCTTTGCACATGTCTGTCTCCTCCTCCCCATTGTCCTGGTTCCATTCATACTGTAGACGGCTCCTGATGTCCCCGATGTTCGTGAACACGTCGATCACATCCACCGCGCTCCTGGGTATCCTGGCGAAGTATTCCCGGTTCTCCAGGATATACTGCTCATACTGCTTCCTGGAGGACGTGCATTTCAGTATCCCCAGCACGTACTTCAGGTCGGAGCCCATCCTCCTCAAATCTTCGTCCGATATGGACCGCATGGGGATCATGGCCGTCCGGTAGTTTCCCACCAGCCTACGGAGCCTACGGGGCATCGGCGACATGTCCCGCATCATGCCCTTCAGGGTTTTGGGCCCTTTCCACTCCTTCTTCCCCCAATACAGCATCAGGTCCACCACAGGCTCCAGCACGTCGCCCTTGCGGAAGCGGTATTTGAAGTCGTCCTCCGGCCCGTATCCCGCGCCGCTTTCCTCGTTCCCCTCCCGTATGGCCTCTATCTCACTTCCATAGCAAGGAATTGTCCATGACAATTCCTGGGCAGTCCATCTCCATCAGACGCCAGGGATAGGTCAGGTTCACGGTCTGCTGGTTCTCTATTCCCAGCAGGAAGCGCACGCCCCAGGCCCTGGCCTCCCCCAGGTAGTCCCTCTCCCGGAACGTCAGCCTCCCCTTCCTGTCCCGCATCGGCAGGAACCCGTCCCGCTGACGGCACTCCCAGTCCACCGGCAGCTCCTCCCTCAGATAGTATTCCAGTACCGCGCGTATCCTGTCCGGGCGCTTCATGTACGCCCGCAGCGCATTGTTTGGTCCCCCCATGGCCTTCCTTTCCGCAGGGGGCGCGGATGACGGTACAGCGCCGGAGGGCCCTCCTCTGCCGGAGCCCGCTCCCTTCCCCTGCTTATGTCGAATCGTTGGTCTTAAGCAGGGTGTTCTGAATGATAGAATGTCAGAAATTATAGTCCCGCGCTGCCTGGCGCGGCCCGAATGTCCTGCTTGCCGAATCTCTCCGGGGCTGCCGCCCCGTCTGATAGATTCAGTATAGCACAATGCCCACTCCGTGACAAGTCGAAATTTTTATGAAATCCCCTATTCAAACTGCGCCCGGAACAGGCGGTAATATCCCCCCTGCAGGCCCATCAGGTAATCATGGGTTCCCTGCTCCAGGATCCTGCCCCGCTCCATGTAGACGATCGTATCGCATGCGGTGACGGAGGACAGCCTGTGGGACACGAAAATCACCGTCTTATCCTTCAGCTGCCGGAACACGGTTCTGTAAAATTCCCGTTCAAAGAACACATCCATGGCAGCGGTGGGCTCATCCATGATGACGATATCGCTGTCTTTATAGAAGGCCCTGGCCAGAGCCAGCCGCTGCAGCTGTCCGCCGGAGAACAGGACTCCCTCCTCGTCAAGCTCCCTTGTCAACTGCAACTCCAACTCCGGGACGCCGCCTTCACCATAGGCTCTGCCGCAGCCTTCGCCGTACTCCTTGCCACCGTCCCTACAGCAGCCTCCTCCGAACTCCTTAACGCCTCCGTACCACCCGGCCCTCCCCAGAGCCCGCACCAGCCTGCCCTCCTCCGCCTCCTCCCCCATGCAGACATTGTCCCTGACAGAGGCGGCGTAGATATTGAAGTCCTGAAAGACAGCGCCGAACTGCGCCCTGTAGGAGGAGACGGCAAACTCCCTGATGTCCCTCCCGTTCTGCCGGATGCTGCCGGAGGAGGCATCGTAAAAGCGCAGCAGCAGCTTTATCAAAGTGCTCTTGCCGGAGCCGTTCCTCCCCACGATCGCCACCTTGCTCCCCTTCCGGATGGCAAGGTCGATCCCCTGCAGCCCCGGCGTGCCGTCCGGATAGGCAAAGAAGACCTGATGCTTCCTCTGTATCTGGTCCCCGGCGTTGACCGCCACCACGAACGCCGAAATGGGCAGCTTTCCCCACAGCAGGGCCGCCATGCTCAGATACAGGGGAATCAGGAAATCAATGCAGAATGCGCTGCAGAACAATCTCCGCAGAAAAGCCAGGTTCCCGATCTTCCTCCCGCTGTCCAGCCCAATCCCTTCCTTTTCTTCCACCGTGGCCCTGTAGTCCCTCAGGAACACCTTATGCACATGGCTCAGCCGATTGTCCTTCCCGTACTCCGGCAGATACAGGAGACGGCGCAGCATGGACAGTTTCTTGTCCTTCTTTTTCATCTCCTCGTCGTATCCGACCTCTTTTTCAGACTGGACATTTGTGAGGAAAATGCCCGCAGCAAAGGAGATTATGCAGATTCCCGGCACGAATCCATTGGTGGGAACGGTTCCGGCCATGATGGCACCGGCGGCAACCAGCCCCTCAAACCCCCGGAACAGATTGTCCGTGGCCTCCAGAGGGCGCACCGCGATTTCCCTGTTTGCCAGGGCCACCGCCGTGTACAGTTCCTCCGAATCATAATTCGCCATGTCCGCAGCCTGGAGCTTATCAAAAAGCTCCCGCTGCAGCCCGCTGACGATCCGTTCTCTGTGGACAGGTTCGAAGACATGCTTGTAATAAGATTGCAGCGCGAACACCGCCCCCAGGAACGCCATGCCAGACAGCAGAAACAGGAGGATCGTCCCAGCCCCCTTCCCGTTTTCCACAAAATATATCACTGTCCCCAACAGATACACATACAGAAACGATTCGGCGATTGCGGACAGCGCCCGAACCAGCAATGCAAGGCCCAGGTACGCGGCATCCGCCCGGAACACGGCGGCTGCCATGTAAAAATTGTTTTTAATGATCGCCCCTATCGATAAACCGTCTTTCCTCATACGCTCTGCCCCTTGTACAGGTTGGTCTGTTCCAGATACATTTTTGCGTAAATCCCTTTCTTTTCCATCAGCGCGGCATGGTCCCCCTCTTCCACCAGCCTGCCGCCGTCAAAGACCAGTATCCGATCCACCAGCTTCGTGGTGGAAAGCTTGTGGGAGATGAACAGCAGGGTACGGCCGGTGTCCCTCAGGGCATCCAGTATCAGCCGGTTCATGTTCCGCTCCGTAAGCGCGTCCAGGGCGCTGGTGGGCTCGTCCAGCACCACCACCGGGAACGGATTCGCGATGACCCGGGCCAGGGCCAGCCTCTGCCGCTCCCCGCCTGACAGCACAAGGCCTCCCCCATGGATCTCCTTCCCGATGACGGCATCTATATCCGGAATCCTGGCCCCTAGCCCTACCTTTTCAATGGCCTCCCTGATATCCCCGTCCCCGGCCCCGCCGCCCATGGATACATTGTCCCGGACAGAGACAGGATAAATCCGGTAATCCTGGCACACCACTCCGAAAAAGGACTTCAGCGCTTCCCTTTCCCAGGTATCCATATCCCTGCCGTTCAGCGCGATCCTTCCTTCGCTGGCGGAAACCAGGTTCACCAGAAGGGACACAAAGGTGCTTTTCCCCGCCCCGTTTTTCCCTACAATGGCGATTCTCTCGCCACTCCTGATTTCTACTGTCACATCGTCAAGCGCGTCCACCCGGCTTCCGGGATATCGGTATTTCACATGGTCAAAGGTGATGCGGAACGGCCCGGCCGCGTCAGGCTTTTGCCCGGCTCCCCCGTTCCCTTCCGTTCTGTGGGCCTCCTGTGCCAGATACTCCGTATACTCGTTTATATAAAGGGACGCCGTCTTCATCTCCAGGGCCGTATCCAGCATCCACTCCACATCCGAGCTGAAAATGGTTATGGCCTGGGTAATCCCGATGAAATCTCCAAGCAGATACTTCGCCCCGCAGAGCATACGGACTGCCGCATACCCAAGGGGCAGCGCCATGGACAGCGCGTCCCCAAGCAGCAGCTCCAGGAACCCGAACCCTGCGATCCGCTTCCCCTCCCTGCGGTATGCGGCCACCGTCTGCCCCAGGCCCTCCCTGTAGATTCCCCGCAAAACGCAAAAAAGGACGCCTGCCCTTCCCGGCAAGCGCCCTTCTTGTCATCCATATATGATTTTCCGGATAGTACTGTGCGCCAGACCATATTCTTCCGACAGCGCTTCCATGGAGCATCCCTCCCTGTACAGCCTCTGGATCTCCCTGTTGCGCTCTCCGTAAAAGCTGCGGGAGCCGCTGACGGTCCCCCATTTCTTTTTGGACGAATACTTGGGGACATAGAGCACGTCCCCGTCGATATAGCTCTGGAGCTCTCTCAGCAACCTCTCCGGCAATATCTCTGCTGCATTTACATATTTCATCGGAATGCTTTTCCTCCGTTTCCCGCTCCTTATTCAAGCATTGTCAGGTATCATGAATAAAGTGCAGAAACAGCAGAGCATATAGTGCTATTGACCCATGCAGATTCCTATATGCCCGCGATTTCTGCATGGGCAATGAAGAGCTTGGGTCCGTTCGCAAATAAGGCCCCTGTGGTCTTCTGCTTCATCCATCTCTCTCCTTTCCTCAATCCTATATAAACGGCATTGAATTCCTGCCCGTCACATAGCACAGCAAGCCATGCCGTTTATCCGGCTTTGGGGCAAGCTTTAATCGCTGCATATATATTCCTCAGCCGGACCTTCCCTCCGCCTGGCATGTGGATTTTGCCCAATCCGCGGCTCACTGCACCCGGAACTGGCCGATCAGGCTGTTCAGGGTCTTAGCCTGGTCTGACAGCTCCCTGGAAACCGCGGCGCTTTCCTCCGCCACGGCGGAGTTCGTCTGTACTACCCTCTCGATTTCCTGGATCCCCTCTTCCACGGATACAATCATTTCCGACTGCCGCACGCTTGCCCGGGCCAGGTCGTCCATAAGCGTCTTGATGGACTGGATGCACTCGTTGATGATCTGCACCGCGGATATGACGTCCCCTGCGGCAGCCGTCCCCGTATTCACGTCCTGGACGGAACCTCCGATCAGGACGCTGGTGCTCTGGACAGCCTCCCCGGACTCCGCGGCAAGGCTGCGCACCTCCTCCGCCACCACGGCGAAGCCTCTGCCCGCCTCACCGGCATGGGCCGCTTCCACCGCCGCGTTCAGCGCCAGGATATTGGTCTGGAACGCGATGTCCTCAATGGTCTCGATGATGCTGCCTATCTTGGTCGAGGAGCGCTGGATATTCTCTGTGGCCACCTTCAGCTGCGCCATCTTCGCGTCGGCCTCCGCTGCGTAGCCGTTGGCTTTGTCCACCAGCTCGCTTGCGTCATGGCAGCATACGGTACTGTCCTTTATCTGGGCCGTGATCTGCGTCACATTGGCCGCCAGCCCCTCCACGGATGCCGATTGCTCCACTGCCCCCTCCGAAAGCGTGTGTACGCCCGCTGAAAGCTGCTCCGCCCCGGTATCCACCTGGTTTGAAATATGGGAGATATCCCGCACCAGTTTGGTCAGATTGGTGCGGATGGTCTTCAGGCTCTCTGCCAGGACCCTGAAATCGCCGATGTAGAACGTCTCGTTCCTGACCACGTCCACGGCAATGTTTCCGTCCGCCATCTCTCCCAGGATCCGCCCCATATCCTCCACCGTCTTGCGCAGATAGCCGCAGACATCATGTATCGTCTGCGCGATCATGCCGATTTCATCCTTTCTGCCGTAAAACCGCTCCAGTTCCTGATCGGCGGTAAGGCTTAGGCTGCCCAGGCGCCTGATGGCCCTCTCCACAGCCATGAGCTCCTTGCCCTGGCGATATAATATGAGGAGCGTCACCAGGATGATGACCACTGCCACTGCCACAGCCGCGCATACCGTGCCCACCGCGAAGTGCACCTCATCCAAAGCCCCGTACACCTCCGCCGCGTTGTCCCGCACCATGAAGACCCATCCGCGGTCCTTCAGATATTTGTATACCACCATCTGCTCCACGCCGTTTTCGTCCTCATAGGCGTAGGTGCCGGCCTGGGTGCCGCCGTCCGCCTTGATCCTGTCGATGATCTCCAGATAGCCGCTGTCCGCCGTCTCCGTGTTCAGCAGCTCTTCGTTCTCATGGTAAAGATAGACGCCTGTCTCCACATTCAGGAACACATACTCGCTGCCCGGCAGCCCCTGGATGTCCAGTCCAAGCAATACGTCCATCAGCCGGTCCGCATAGACCCCTGCCCCCACATAGCCGATGCAGTCCCCTCCTCAAAAATCGGATAGTACATGGAAAGTATCATGCTGCCCGTGCCGGGTGATTTCATGATGCCCGAATTGGTCAGCTGCTCCTGGGCCAGGATGGTATTCCGGAACAGTTCCAGGGATTCCCCTGACCGGGTGGTGATACCGATGGCCTGCTGCGAAGTATGGGTCAGGACATATGTCTCGGGCGTGGCGATGTAGAGCCCCTCGAAGATGCCCTTGACAGCCGCAAAGTCTTCCGTATATTTCCGGACGCTTGCCAGCAGCTCCTGATCCTCCGGATCCATGAGCAGGTCATGTACCTCCTTTCCAAGGGCGAAAGCTGTCATATACTCCTCTGCGGACGCTACGTAATCGTTGATGATGGCGGCCCTGGATTCCACTGCATCCGTCATCTGGTTGGTGATGTCGTTCTTGACGATCTCCGAGACCCTGTCGGATACCGTGCGCCATAGAAGCAGCATCCCCGCCAGAGTGATGACAGTGGTGATGATGCCGATACGGGTTGCCAGTTTGCGGTTTACCAGAAATTTCATGATAAAAATACCCCCATATTGCAGGATGAATGTTGAATCTATTCTATCACAAATCCTTCCCTTTTTCAATGTCTTAGGTTGTCCTCTCTCTCCGCTCCTGCGCCGGGCGCCACACGTCCGCCCCGCCATGCCCCCTGAGCGCAAAAAGCCGGGAGCCATGGAAAGCTTGCCCCTTCCATGGCTCACGCTGCAGCGCTGTCTTCCGTTGTCCATACGGTCAATAGATGAAATTGAACCTCCCAAAGGGCGCCGCGTCCCCGTCCCGGTAGAAGTTCATCACGTCGTCCAGGGCGATGCTGTCGATCCACTTGAACTCGAAGACCGGCTTCCCCTCTCCGGCAAGCCCCAAAAGCTCCCGGTCTACGGTCAGCATCAGCGCATTGCCCCTCCGCACGGCCTCCACACCGCCAATCTCCCGGAACGCCCCGTCCCGCCAGCCGTAGAGCACGCCCTCAGTAATCTTGAAGTCATACCCCTCCCATCCGGTGGCCTTGTCGCAGTCCGTATCCAGAAGCAATGTCATGGGATTGACTGCCCCTGTAGGCGCGGGCAGGATCTCCTCCCGGCAGATTGCCAGGAAATGCACCTTCCCGCTGTCATAGGCCACCCGGGCCTCCACGATGTTGTTCCTGCCGCTGTGGTTCACATAGCGGTCAGCCTTCCCCAGACCCTGGTAGTCCCTCTTCGCCTCTGTGCCCGCATGGGACAGATAGGCGGGAAGGGCCTCCCTGAGTTTCTCAATCTCGCCCGGCATAAGCTCTATGGGCGCCACGTCCCGGTCTACATGGGCCACCCCCTTGAACCTGCGGATATTGGCGCACAGCTGCAGATAATAGGAGTCCAGATAGCCGTCGCAGTCCGGCTCGATGTCCCTGGAATGCTCCCTGTCATACTGATCCACAAAGGCGATCTGGGTGCTGTCCTCGTCCCAGATCCAGGGCTTGCCCGGGAACTTCCCCATCAGCCACTCGTTCCAGCCGGTGACGAACACATAGTCCGGATCCAGCTCCAGGGCGCGCTCCCACTGTTCCTGTACATTCAGCCCGTACAGATAGGAATCCTCCGTGAGCCTGCCGTGGCCGTGCTCATGGGTGTAGCTCCTGCCGTAGGTGCCCTTGTCGTTGAAATGCGTGCAGATGCGGCCGTCCCGGGCGTTCTGGGCCACGCCCACCGTGCACATCTCGAAGCTTCCGTCCTCCCTTGCCCCGAAGCCGTTCTGGGGGGCGGTCTCCAGCCAGCCCCAGTGGTCCGGCCTCTTGGGGCCGGTGGCGTAGCCGGGCTGTCCCGGGCGGAAGGTGAAGAACGCCCGGATCTCATTCAGGATCTGCGTGTCATAGGGGGACTTCCCCTCCCGGGGAATGGATTCCGGGTAAGCCATCACCAGTGGCTTGCCCTCCCACAGGAACCACAGATCCCGGTATCTGCCGGGGCGGTACAGATCCTGGTACACGCTGCGCAGCATCTCCAGGGTGGTCGGGCAGGCCGCGAAATTCATCATAAACGCCACCTGGGGCGTGCGGATGCCGTCCCGCCTGGCCTGGTCCAGCCCCTCCAGCAGCGGCATATAGGCGTCCCGCCAGACACAGGAGCCATTGGTGGCATCGAACACCAGCACGTCCACCCCCGCATCGGCAAAGTACTGGGCGTGCTTCCTGATTACATACGGGTCGTCATTCCGATAAAAGCCGTAGAAGGGCTCGTTCCAGTGCACCAGGTCATTGTCCGTCCAAATCGGATGCCCCATGTCGAACTCCGCCTCCGGGGCCCGCTCCAATATCTTAGTCAGGTTCCGGGGGATCGCCCTGCCGTCTGCGCCCTGGCCGTTGCGCCATGTCCAGTAGAACAGGCCCACCAGCTTACGTTTCGGCCCGCCCACCTCCTCATGCCCCGGCAGCTTCCTGCCCAGCATGTCCGTGGCCACCAGCAGGTCATTGCAGGTATCCCGGAAATGCCGCACCGGCGCCTCCTCCGCCCCGGCGCAGGGGCTCTCCTGGGTCAGTTCGAAGCGGTCGAAATAGCCGTTCTCCCCGCAGGAGAACGTGAGGTCATGTACACCCGCCCCAATCTCCGGCACCTCCGCCCAGACGCTCTCCAGCTCGTTGAAATAAGCCGTTCCGGCAATGGCAATCACCGCCGCCACTGCCCCGTCCACCGATACGTCCATGTCAAAGACGCCCCTGTCCACGGCCTTATACCAGACCCGCACCCCGCGGACAGGCTCCTCCAGGGCCACCTGTTCAAATGTGACAGAGCCTCCGCCCTCCTCCGCGCTCCATTTCGCCTCCAGCACCTTCATCGCTGCCGCCTCCTTCTTATTTGACATACAATCTATCGCATATTACCGCAATGGCGGATTATGATAATGACAATGCCGTCATAACGGCAGTCCTGCCACAATAATCCTGTCCTGTCAGAAACAGAAAAAGGGCCGCCACAGATCCATCGTCTTTATAGCAGCCCTTTTTCATATATCAGTTATTCCTTATCAGTTATTCCTCAAAAATATCGACTACAAACCCATCTTACTCCACGCCGTCGGGAAGCTCACAGCCAAGCTGCTCTGCAACGGAACGGACGATGGTCGCGCCGCCCTGATCCAGCCACTCCTGCACGAAGGCATCCCACTCGTCGAAGCTTCTCTCGCCCACGATGAACTTATACTGCTCTGCGTTGACGAACTCAGTGAGCATCTCAGTCCCTTCCAGCCCTGCAGTAGAGTACAGCAATGCGTCTGCCGGCCAGCGGTCCATTGCCGCCATTGCCGCGTTGGCCTTGTCGTTGGCTTCCGCGCTGAGCTTGTCGCGCTCTACCTTTGTGGGATCGTCCGGATCCTCTTCTTCTCTCACGTAGTTGGCCATCCACTTGGTGGTGAAGCCGAAGTTCTGCCAGGGAGCAAGGGCCAGTCCGCTGGCGCCGTACTGTCCTGCGTCGGAGGGATGCTCCGATGTCTTGGAGATCACCTGCCAGCCGTCCTCGTTGAAGAAACGCACATCCTGGTCATAGCCGTCAGCCGCATAGACCTCATTGCCGCCGCCCTGTACCGTATTGAAGTAAGCCTCGCCGCCATAGCACATCTCGTCCAGCATGTGGAGGATGCGCAGCATCTTGCCCTGGTCTCCCTCTACGTTCTTCTTCGGGATGGACCACAGCATGCCCAGGCTGCCGCCTGCGGAGCCCTTGCCGCCTTCCACGGGAGCCTTGTCGGAATATACCCATGTGTTCACCAGCTTCTCAAAATATTCCAGGTCGCTCTTGTTCTCGTCATTGATGAAATGGGAGCAGTACTCACCAATCATGTTCGGAGCATGGACAGCGCCCAGCCTGTCGTTGAGCCAGTAGGACTTGGCTTCCTCCCACTGGATGGTGTACCAGTCGGACGGAAGGCAGCCGTCAGTATAGAGGGCGTTCACGAATTTCAGGAAGTTCTCGGTGGAGCCGTTCATCATGGGCACGGACAGCTTCCCGTCATCGCCCACCGTATAGGCGGGATTTCCGAAGAAGGGCGCGAAGCCGTTGAGCATCTGCAGGCTCTTGCCGCTGCCCGCTCCCAGGATGAAATAAGTGTCGTCCACACCGTTGCCGTCGGGATCGTCATAAGTACAGGCATGGGCATAGGCCAGCAGCTCTTCCTGGGTGGTAGGGATGCTCATCTCGAACTTGTCCAGCCAGTCCTGGCGGAAGGAAACGTTCCAGCCGTCGGAATCCTGGATGGAATACTTGGTCACCGCGGGAATCTCGCCATTGTCCATAGTGGTGGCCTTTATCATGGTCTTGGTGACGAACTTGCAGGTCTGGGGCATGTAGGGGTACATCTCCCTGGCATCTACCAGCAGCCCCTGTCCGCCGATGACGAACGCCGTGTCAGGCTTGGTGAACATCACCAGGTCGGGGGTGTCCCCTCCGGCGAACATAGTGGACATGGTGGTCTCGTAATCCTGCTGGGCGCTGGTGATCAGCGTCAGGGTCACATTGAACCTCTCCTCCAGCCATTTCTTGATCGGGTCGTTCTCCGGCATCACTTCGCCGTAGGAATAGGTCTGGAACACCAGGTCGTAATGGACGCTCATGTCGTCATAGTCATAGTTGACATCGTCCGCCATAGGCGGATTCACGGGCAGCGCGTCCGCAAACTCGATATCCTCGAAAGCGGGGATGTTGGCCGCCGCGGAACCTCCCTCATCAGCGCCCGCGTCTCCGGAACCCGCATCCTCGGAGCCTGTCTCCTCGGCACTGCTCTCCTCTTCCTTGCTGGATTCCTCCGCGGAAGACTTCTCCTGATTGTCTCCGGAAGACTCTTTGCTGTCACCGCCACTGTCGCCACAGGCTGTCATCGCCATTGCCACAGCCATGAACACAGCCATAAGCTTTACTGTTTTGTTCTTCATTTTCATAACTCTCCTTTCCTTAAAATGGAACTGAACTTGTGGATCCCAGATATCTGTAAACCGGCATCATCCCTTGACGGAACCGGTAAACATTCCCTTGACGAAATACTTCTGCAGGAACGGATACACGCACAGGATGGGGAGCACCGCCACCAGCACGCCGGCCATCTTGAAGCCCTCCGGCGTCATCTTCATGAACGAGGAAATCGGTATCCCATTGTCCATGCTAGTGCTGGCTGCCAGCATCATGTTGCGGATGATGTACTGAATCGGCCATATCTTCGTATTCATGGGAGCGTAGATCATGGCGTCCATCCAGGAATTCCAGTGGGCCACCGCGGCGAACAGGCCCAGGGCCAGAATTGTGGGGCGCAGCAGCGGAATCCCCAGATGCCACATCTTCTGCAGCTCCGAAGCGCCGTCCAGATCCGCCGACTCCATCAAATCCGTGGGGATGCCCTCCACGAAGAGCTTCACCACCAGTATCCCGTGGGTATTGGCCAGGCTGGGGGCTATGTAGACCCAGAAGCTGTTCAGCAGATGGAGATCCCGGTACAGCAGATAAGAGGGAATGGTCCCGCCGCCGATCAGCATGGTGGTGATGAAATACAGCAATATGGGATTCTTGAACGGCAGCTCCTTGATGGCCAGGATATAGCCCACGGGCACCGTCAGCACCAATGCCGAGAATATCCCTATGAAGGTACGCAATATCGTAATCTTCATGCCGTCAAAAAAGTTGGCGCTGGAAAACAGGTTCTTGTAGGCTGCCAGCGTGGGATGCTCCGGGATGATGACGAAGAAGTTCTTCTCGATCATCTCGCCCTCGGAGGTGAGGGACATCCCCACCACATACAGCAGCGGAAGGATACAGGCCACCGTCACGAATCCCACCACGATGGCGATGCACGCCTGATATAGCTTCTCCTCCCGGGACATCTTAATCTGGCTGCCCCTGGGAACCGATACTTTTCGATTTTTCTTCATTTGGCCCCTCCTTTAGAACATTCCTCGTCCCGATACCTTCTTGGAAATCGTGTTTGCCGATACCATCAGGACCAGTCCCACCACCGAGCGCATCATGGAGGTGGCAGTACCATAGCCGTACTGCATCTGCCCCAGGCCCACGCGGTATACCCAGGTGTCGATCACGTCCGCCACATCGTACAGGGCCGAGTTGTAGAACATCATGATCTGCTCGAAGTTGGTGCCCAGCACGCCGCCCAGGGACATGATCAGGGAGAAAGTGATGACCGGCTTCATGGCCGGGAAGGTCACCGCCCGGATCCTCTGGATGGGGCCGGCCCCGTCAATCTTCGCCGCATCGTACAGCTCGGTGTCCACGGAGGTCAGCGCCGCAAAGTAAAGGATGGTGCTCCACCCTACGCTCTGCCAGATCTGGGTCCCAATCAGCAGGGGCAGGAACGCCTTCTTGGATGTCAGAAAGCCCACTTCCGTGCCGCCCAGGGCGCGGATGATGCCATTGACGAATCCGTTCCCGGAGAAGAACGCGAACACGATGCCGTAGATGATGACCCAGGAGAAAAAGTGGGGGATATACACCATGGTCTGGCAGAACTTCTGATATTTCTTGCTGCGCAGGTCAAATATCGCAATCGTCAGAAGGATTGGCGGCAAAAAGCCCCAGACCATGCTGTTGATGCTGATGATGAGGGTATTGCGCAGAAGCTTCAGCATGGATTTGTTCTGGAAGAAGTACTTGTAATTCTTCCATCCCACCCACGGGGCGTCCTGGATGGTGCTGCCGATTTTCATATCCTTGAAGGAAATCTCCACACCCCAGATCAGCGGCACGTACATGAAAACAAAGTAATAGATGATCGCCAACAGCAGAATCACATACAGCACGCTGTAGCGCTTTAGCTGCCGCTTGATATGCCCGGGCTTTTTCTTGGTCTTTTGCATATTTGCACCTCTCCTTTCTGATGTTTCTATCATACCTGAATATACTCCTGTTTTTAACCTCCTTTCTTCACAGTTTTTCCATCAAAACTTCATATTTTGTTCAAGAATTCTCTATCCGGTACTGCTTCGGAGAGCAGCCGTATTTCTCCTTGAATTTCTTATAGAAATAGGTAGTGTTCTCATAGCCCGCCTGGAATATCACCTCGTCCACAGGCACCTGAGTATTCTGCAGCATGGTGGTCACATAGGCGAAGCGATGCCCCTGCACCAGCTCCTTGAAGGTATAGTTGGTGCTCTTCTTGAGCAGCGTGGACAGGTAATTCGGATTCATCCCGAAGAATTCCGCCGTGGAGGTCAGCGTACAGGTCCTGTAGTTGGCCTGGATGTAGCGAAGGATGCTGAATACCTTATTTTCCGGCACCTGGAGCCCGGAGCGCATGGCCTCGGACTGGTAGACCTGGGCCAGCTCCAGGAAGATCAGATTGATCAGGTTGTCCACCACGTCCACGGAGCTGGGGCTGCGGGGGGCCAGGAACTCGATCATCAGCTCCCGCATGAACAGCCCGATCCGCGCGCTGTCCTCCGAGGGGAACAAAATGTAGTTGTCATGGTTCGCCTTCTCCGAAATAGCGTTCAGAAGGAACCGGAGCAGGACGCTCTGCTCCGAAAAGTGGCTGAAAAAGATCTCCGTGAAGAATTCCTTCTTCAGCAGCATGTTGATCAGGATGTCGTTCTCCCCCGTATTGCCGATAGAATGGTACGCGTCCGTGTCGATGATCAGCATCTGCCCTTCCTTCAGCGTCAGGTGCACCGAATCGTTGATGGTCTGCTCACAGGAGCCGGAATACATGTAACACAGCTCCACCCAGTCATGCTTGTGGTTAAAGACCGGCACATAGCGGATATGCCGGGAAATGTATATGTACGGGTGGGCCTGGAAGGAGAACAGGTCGTTCTTATACTTGGGCTCATAGTCCATCTGATAAAACGCCCCTCGTCTCTTGGCCCTGTTCCTCATCTGATACTCCAGGTTGCCCCCCGTCTCCCTGTAATATTCCTCCATCGGCTCCAACTGCCGCAGAGCCCGATCCAACTGTTTATAATTCATACTTTCTTTTCCTTTTTCCGTTTGTGGGATGTCTCGCCAGTCTACTTCAAAAATGTGCGCAAAATCATGTGCTCCGCGGGGCGAACAGTGATGGTCAGAAGGAGGATCGAAAAGATTCATGTTCCCTTTCGCACCAAAAAGTACACTTTTTGGCACTTCAACAAACTGTCGAATGATTTAATAACTATACTACATAAAAGTAAAAAAATCAAGTATTTATACAAATAAATTTGGTAAAAATGACAGCTTTCCGGGCGAATCCAAAAAGTGTGCTTTTCGGAGTCTGTTTCTTTAGCATGAAAGAACATCAGCATTTTCCAGCATAATATCCTAATTGTAATCAAATATTACTTAGTATATGACGAAATATCATTCGTCTCACAGACCGTATTTTTTTGCAGAAGAAATCGCGGTCTTTCTCTGTGCCAAAAAGTGTACTTTTTGGTATAAATTACAAAGTGTCGTCACCGCGAAGGAGGAAAAAATGGGCAAGTCGCAGGCAGTTTCAACGTATAGGAAGCGCCCTTTGGGTTTCCGTCTCAAAAAGTATCGCATACTGCTTCCATTTGTAGCGATAGGGGTAGCATATTATTTCATTTTCTGCTATCTCCCTATCATCTGGGGATTCATGATATCCCTCAAAGACATGAAGGTAGGAAGCACGATTACCAGTGCGCCATGGGTGGGACTTGATAACTACAAGTATATATTCGGAAATTCCGAGATGTTGAAGCTGGTGCGCAACACCCTGACCATCAGCATCTCCAGACTATTGTTCACCTTTTTCCCGCCCATTCTCCTGACAATCATCATATTCGATTTGAGGAACGCCACGTTCAAAAAGTTCAGCCAGACCCTTGTGTACATACCGCATTTCTTCTCCTGGGTCATCATCTACGGGATCGTGTATGCGTTCTTCAGCGATAATGGCTTCATCAATATCATTCTCAGCAAGATTACGGGAAGCACCTATGGCTTTATGGTGTCCAGCAAGGCCTTCGTCCCTCTGATTGTAGGCTCCCAGGTCTGGAAGGAGGCTGGGTGGGGCACGATACTGTACTTTGCGGCGCTGACAGGCGTGAATCCGGAGCTGTATGAAGCAGCCAAGATAGACGGGGCCGGCCCTCTCGCCAGAATCAGGGCAGTGACGCTTCCAGCCATGGTTCCGGTCATCGCGTTTTCTCTGATTATGGCGATGGGCAATATCCTGAACAATGATTTCGAGCAGATACTCCTGTACTACAACGCCGCAGTATACGATGTGTCCGACGTCATCGAGACATGGGTGTACCGGGTAGGACTTGGCAAGATGCAGTACGGTATCGGCTCGGCGGTGAGCATGTTGAAAGCGGTGGTGAGCCTTGTGCTGATTCTGATCGCCAATTCTTCCTCCAGGAAGCTCACAGGCCGCGGCATGTTCTAGGGAAAGGAGAAAAGCGTTCATGAAATCATCCAAAGAGACTGTAAAATTCAAGACGCCCAAAGAGAATCGCATCAAGATGTCGAAGCAGGAGCTGATATACCAGGTCGCAATCAATCTGATTATGGTAGCGGTTCTGGTGGTGTGCGTGGTGCCCTTGCTGTATGTGTTGGGGATGTCTTTCAGCTCTGAAGGAGAGATGATGGAGCGGAACTATTTCATCATCATTCCCAGAAAGCCCATCACAACGGCTTATACCTACATCCTGTTCACTACGAATTTTCTGCACGGCATGCTGGTAACGGTGGCTCGCACTATGCTGGGAGTGCCCATCGCTCTGGTCTTCCCCGTTCTGCTGGGATATTCGCTGGCGAAGGAGGATTTCCCTCTGCGCAAGGCGCTGATGATTTATCTTATCATCACCATGATTCTGTCCGGCGGCATGATTCCTGCTTATCTGCTGATGGTAAAGCTGCATCTGGTGAACAGCTTCTGGGTGTACTTAGTGCCTGGCTTTGCCAACACATACGGCATACTGGTTGTGAAGATGTTCGTTGAGGGGCTTCCTCAGGACGTCATGGACTCCGCAGATCTGGACGGGGCATCGGAGCTGCAGAAGATGCGGCATATCGCGGTTCCCCTGCTGAAGCCCACACTGTGTGCTCTGGGGCTGTTCGCGGCGGTGACCCATTGGAACGACTGGTTCAATACCCTGCTCTATATCAGGGACGCAAACCTTTACCCTGCGCAGTATATCATCAGGAATCTGCTGCAGCAGGCCAATCAGGTGGATTTGCTGTCCAACATTTCCATCTACGAGAAAACTACGCCCCATTCCATCAAGATGGCCAGCGTCATCGTGGCGGTGTTCCCTATCCTGTGTGTATATCCGTTCCTGCAGAAATACTTCATATACGGTATGTACACAGGTTCTGTGAAGGGCTAAGGCACGAATGGGACAAGTCTTTGCAAGGAATGTTACGCCGACAGGCGGGAATAGTTCTACGTCTGCCAGGCTTAACATATAGAAAAAGGAGGATCACAAAAATGAAGAGGAAGAAAGTATTAGCTCTGTGCCTGGCGACTGCCATGACCGCTTCCATGTTGGCCGGATGCGGCAGCGATGGCGGCGGCAGCAAGGAAAGTTCCAGCAGCGCTTCGGAGCAGTCTTCTGCAGAAGAATCCAGTACAGAAGAAAAGAGCAGCGAGGAAGGGGGCAGCGAAGCGGAAAGCGGCGAAGAAAGCGGCTCTGAAGAAGGAGGGACTTCCGGTAATGTAGTGGCGTTCGAGGACATCGAGTTCCCCGATGCCATGCCCGCAAGCCCTACCCAGGCGGATCAGTCCTGGTACGGCTATGACGACATGAGCGTACACTACGACCTGGAGTTCATGACCACGGACAACGGCGAAGCGCTTCCCAGCTTTGACCCCATCAAGGCATGGCTGGAGGAAAAGTTCAATGTGACATTGACCATTTCGCCCTACTCCTCCACATCAGACTTGGAGACAGCCATCTCCACCAGATTCCAGTCCAATGACATACCGGACTTGTTCCAGCTTCCGTCCAGAGACTATGCGTTCACACTGGGTGAGCAGGGGCTGCTGGTAGACGGCAAGGACATGTATCCCTACATGCCCCAGACCTGCAAATTCGTGACCAAGACACTTCTGAGCTATTCCACCATGGATGATGGCACGATTCCTTTCGTGACCAAATATTCCATTCAGGACAGCGATATCTGGGGCCTGGCAATCCGCAAGGACTGGCTGGCGAACTTAGAAATGGAAATGCCCACTACCTTGGACGAGCTGAAAGAGTACGCAAAGGCATGTACCTTTAACGATCCTGATGGAAACGGACAGGACGATACCTGGTTCATGACAGGCGCCGGCAGCGGAACCAGCTTCCAGTCGCTGGCCGGCTTCCAGCCTTGGTTCGGCAATCCTGCGGCCCATGCGGAAGGCGGCAAGCTGGTATCCCCCATGCTGGACGGCTCCACCAGGGGATGGCTGGAGTTCCTGAATGAGCTGTATACCATGAACGTGCTGGCACCCGACTGGTTCACCATCGACTGGCAGACCTCCAAGTCCTATACCCTGCAGGACAAGGTAGGCATGGTATGGTATCCTTCCCAGAACCTGTATCTGGAATATTCTCAGGCGCAGGCTAACGACTGGGGCAAGGCCGCGGATGTATGGGAATTCCTTCCCAGTCTTCCGGATAACGCAAAGGGCAGCGCTGGCGGCAGCTGCGGATTCATGTGGGCAGTACCTAAGAGCAACGTAGACGGAGATCAGGGCAAGCTGATGAGAATCCTGCATATGCTGGATGCGTTCTGCTACGGCGGAGACAGCTACTTCGCGACCGTTCAGGGCGGCAGCAATGAAGTCCATGAGGGCTATGACGGAGATGTCAGAGAGTATCTGCCCGATGGCACCAGCTACTGCTATGTATCTCCCGATCATCCTGGCTTCAACGGAACCTATGGAACAACCAATCTGTCCCTGACCGCATGGCAGTGCCTGGGCTACACCCTGAAGTGGCAGATGGAGTATGTGACCGATGACATGGACGAGGGCGAGAAACGCGCCAAGGAGATGGTCAACGAGGGAATCAAGACCCTGGCCAGCTACGACAGATGGCCCAACGACAGTCTGCTGAGCTCTGTCAATGAAAGCGAGCTGGCTCCAAATCTGAAGGATTGGCTCGTTCAGCAGCAGTACCAGTTCGTAACCGGCGCACGCAGCTTCGACGACTGGGATAACTTCATCAAGGAATGGCTGGATCAGGGCGCGCGCGCCGTCCTCACCGCCCAGGCCGAAAAGCTCGGCGTGGAGCTTCCGGATGAGGCAAAGTAAGACCTGAAGGTTTCCATACGGAAAACCAAAAGCAAAAAAACGGCACGGCCGCACTGCAGACAGACTGCAGCTGCGGCCATATCCGCCATCCCGCTGCCCCTAAATCCTGATGTCCCTGTCACCAACAGTCTCTTCATGTCGTTCTCCGCCTTCCTCGCCTTTTCTTCCAGCTTAATAAATTGCAGCCGAATCCAATCTTTTTTCCGGTCACAAATTTTAAATAATTTCGTAACACTATTGTCATTTCCTATATCTGGTATTATAATACCTTTATCTGCTACTAAATATTGTTATGATTCCCATATGGATCGGAGCGAGGAATCCCCACGCAGGAAGAGAAGCGAGGCAAGAACGAAGGATGAACCTGTCTGACCTGACGAGAAATTCACATATGCTGCGAGGCTCCCTGGCCAAAAGAGGTTACATGCGCTGGTGGCATTCCTTTTCCGGCGTACAGCCTGAGACCGGGGAGGCCCGCACTTTTTTTGTGGAATTTTTCATCATCAATCCCGGTCTGGACGCGGCCAGACCCATTTTAGGCCAGCACCCCTATTTCAAGAAGCGGGGCATGCGGCCCTCCTATGTGATGATCAAGGCCGGGGCCTTTCCCGATGCGGAGGGGAACGGCGGCAGACAGCTCCATGCCTTCTACCCGATTTCGTCGCTGCAGGCCACGGGCAGCCCTCTGGTCATGCAGATAGAGGATTCCCGCACAGGCCCTTTCCTGTACAGCGAAGACAGGATTGTGGGCAATCTGGAGGTAACACCGGGGGAGGCCAGGCACCGCTCCCGCATGACACAGGCAGGCGCCATGGAGTGGGACGTAAAGGTGCAGAAGGCCGTTTCCTGCCACACAGGCGGCCTCTGCAACAGGCTCGCGGAGACCTTCCGCAGACTGGACAGCTTCTGGCACGGGGAGGGCATCCGCAGCTTTTTCCAGGGCACCGTGACGCTGGACGGGGTGCCCTATGAAGTGGCCCCGGAGACCGGCTACGGCTACGCGGACAAGCACTGGGGGCGCAGCACGGGCAGGCCACGGTTCCAGTTCGCCTGCGGGAAGCTCCTCAGCGCGCGCTCGGACAGGGAGCTGCGGCATTCCGTGGTGGCCCTCAACTGTCTGCACCCCAGGCTCCTCCTCTTCCCCCTGCGGCCCCGCCTGATGCTGCAGCTGACCTATATGGGGGAGGACTTCCAGTTCTCCCGCTGCAAATGGGAGACCAAAGAGACCGGAAAGCGGTTCGTCTGGCATGTGCTGGCCCAGAACCAGAACGTGGTGGTCAAGCTCTCCGGAAGCTGTGCCAAAAGGGAGATGCTGCAGCTCCAGTATGAGGATCCGGACGGATATAAGGACAGTCGCCCCCTGTGGGCAGGCGGCGGAGGGGTCGGCACGCTGCAGCTTTTCCGGAAAGGGGCGGGCGGCAGGGAATGCGTGGACACCCTGAAGCTGTCCGATGCCCTGTGCGTCTATCGCGGCGTTTAATCCGCAGGGGCCTGCATTTTCCTGTCGCAGACCTCTTCCCGCGTCCACACCCGCATCCGGTTCTCGTCCCGGCCGGCCTGGCGTAACAGGGTATGGCGGCCGATGCCCGAAGCGCTTTCCGGGCGGACGCAGCGGCCATGTTTTCGTTATTGACAGCCCCCGCGGAATATGGTATACAGAGAACAATCACAAAAAAGATTGGAGAGGCCATCTATGGGAACACAGCTATCTTTCAAGGAATACCGCGACAAGGTAAAGGCCTGTTTTCTGGGCAAGAACATCGGAGGGACCCTGGGCGCGCCCTTTGAGTGCATCCGCGGGGTCTATGACATCGACTATTACACCCACGACCTGTCCCTGGGCGTGCTGCCCAATGACGATCTGGACCTGCAGCTGGTGTGGCTGAACGCGGCGGAGCAATACGGCCGCGGCGTGGACGCGGAGATCCTGGGGGAGTACTGGCTCTCCTACATCGTGGCGGACTGGTCGGAGTACGGCGCTGGGAAGAACAATCTGCGCTACGGCCTGGTGCCCCCCATCTCCGGCTGGTACAGGAACCACAACAAGGATAGCTGCGGCTGCTTCATCCGCAGCGAGATTTGGGCCTGTCTGGCCCCGGGGCACCCGGAAATCGCCGTGAGATACGCCTATGAGGACGCCATATGCGACCATGCGGGGGAGGGCATGTACGGCGAAATCTTCTGCGCCGCCCTCCAGAGCGCGGCTTTCGTGGAGAAGGACATGCATGCGCTCATAGACGCGGCCCTCTCTTATGTCCCGAAGGACTGCGCCGTGGCAGGGGCGGTGCGGGCCGCCCTGGAATGCCATGAGAAGGGCATGGACTGGAAGGCCGCCCGCAAGGCCATCCTACAGAAATTCCCGGGCTCCTTCGGCATGCTCCACGGATACAGGGACCAGGAACCGGAGGAAGACGTTCCTGTCGGCAATCTGGGCTATGACGCCCCCAGCAATATCGGCATCATGGCGCTGGGCTGGGTGTACGGGGAGGGGGATTTCTCCCGGAGCATCTGCATCGCCGCAGGCTGCTGCGAGGACGGGGACTGCACCGCGGGCACTCTGGGAGCGCTGTTGGGCATCATAGGCGGCACCTCTGCCATCGATGAGAAATGGCTGCAGCCCATAGGCGATGAGATCAAGACCGTGTCCATCGACCGCGCCAAGGCCTGCCTGGACGTGCCCCAGACCGTCAGCGCCCTCACCGCCCGAATCATCCGGCTGATGCCCACCTTCCTGCAGGGACATTTCGACCTGGACGAAGCCGGCGCCATCGCCTTCCACCCGGTGGAGTGCATCGCCAATGCCGTCACCAAGACCGGTGTCTTCGACAGGGAGGATTTCTCCCGGGAGATATCCGTGTCCCCGGTGTGCGTCCGCAGGTCCAACTGCCTCATGGATATCCGTATAGAATATGACGGAGAATTAGATATCCGTGAGGGGCAGACGAAGGTCTTCCATGTAAAGGCCAAAAACCGCCTCCACAGCCAGCAGTGGCTGGAGTGCCGTCTGCACCTGCCGGAGGGCTGGAGCGGCGACCCCTCCGATACCATCTGCGTAAACCTGAACCAGACCCACGGCGGCTCCAGCATCACGGAGTTCGACTTCGCCGTGACGCCCCAGGCACCCGTCCGGGGCAGGACGGACATCCTGCTGGAGATCCGCTCCAACGGAAGGCTCCACCGGATGTACGTGGCGCTGCCCCTGCTGCAGGGCGCCTGCCAGGCGGCCGCAGACCTGAACAGAACACAGTAGCCGAAAAGGCGGCAAGGGCCATGTCATACCGCCCTTGCCGCC
>OFFF01000239.1_pt1 | contig 43577 bp, 27 predicted proteins | sample 1521301 | NCBI WGS metagenome assembly OFFF01 (sample SAMEA3504101, study PRJEB24116) | mouse gut metagenome | biome: mouse gut; feature: mouse-associated habitat; material: faeces | place: Denmark | collected 2011
AGGACGGGAGCCAGGAACCCAGCGCCCCGGACAGCAGCGCGGAGGACGGGAGCCAAGAATCCGGCACTCCGGACAGCGGTGCAGAAGATGGGGAGCAGGATGCCGATGCAGGATCCCAGGGAACCGGCTCTGGTAATGATGTCCAGGGGAAGGACATATGCCAGGTGGACGTGTCCATTGGCGCCGCGCTGATAAGAAAGAGCCCGGTGACCTTCTACATAAGCCTCACAGATTCCAATGGCGTAAAAAAGGAAGGCGCCATCACTCTGAGCGGGGATGACGGAAGCGGCTCAGAGGAGGGGCTCGTGCGCTTCCTTAGCCTGAAGGAGGGAAAGTATACTCTGCAGGTATTGGCAGAGGGCTTTGCTGTATATACCCAGGAGATATCCGTGAGGGGCAAAGAGACCCTGCGCCTGATGACCGGATTCCTGGGAGGGATGAACTATGTCCAGGGGGCAGCCCATCCGGGCGTATTGCTCATTGGGGATGTCAATAAGGACGGTGTCATCAACGAAGCGGACAGAGCGGCGCTGATGGACGTCATTGAGGGCGGCGATGCCACAGGCCTGGCGGCAGATCTGAACGGAGACGGACGGATAGACATCGTAGATCTGGAGTATTTTGCCAGAGGATATAAGGAAAGCCGGGACACTTTGGCGAAAATAGAGAGTTCTGTGCCTGCGGCGGCCATCCGGTCGAAAGAGGGGGCGGGCACGCAGGTGGACGGATCCTTGTCCGCGCTTCTGGAAGAAGGGGAGAGCGTCTCGCTCGCCACAAAGGACGGCAAGGCAATCTCGGAAACCAATCCAGTGGAGCTGTCTTTTGATTTTCTGTCGGCAGGGAATGCCGGGCAGGCGGACGGAATCCTGATTGAGACAGGGGATGACACTTCTGTCACAAGTGCATTTATCAATATTGCCTATACGGACGCGGACGGAAAAGCCGGAGAGACGGGGCCGATTCCCATGAATACCCAGGTACGATACCTGCTGACCAATTCGGATGTAAGGGCTGAGATTGACGAAAATGGCAATATCGTTGTACATCTGGGATCCCAGGTGGCGCTGAAGAGAGTGACCCTGACTATCACCGGTACGGAGGACAGCAGCAATCTCGCTGAGATTTCGACGGTAGAATTCGTCAATGGCATGGAGAATCGGATTCCTGAGCCGGAGATGGATATCCCCCAGGATTTAAAAGCAGTTGAAGGTAACAAAGCAATCAGCCTTTCCTGGGGTGTCTGCAATAATATTACAGGATATGAGGTGGAAGTCACCAATGTGGCTTCCGGCCTGTCAGAGACGATACTGGTGCCGAAGAACGCTTTGGACATCGTTTCCTTTGGCGGCAGGGAACTGGTCAATTACCAGGAATACCGAATCAGGGTGCAGTCGGTGAACGGCACATGGCGCAGCGGATATGGGGATGCGATGTCAGCCATCCCGAAGCCTTCCGGCAAGCCGGATAAACCGGACAATGTGTCGGCTGTGGGGAAATACAAGAGCATCGTGGTGTCCTGGAAGCAGATGAAGGACACGTTGTCTTACAATTTGTACTACAGGAAGAGCAGCGACAGTGAATATCAGATGATTACGGGAATCACTGCCAACAGCTATACGCTCACAGGTCTGGAGGATCTGACGGAATACACGGTCTATGTCACCGGAGTCAATGAGCTGGGAGAGAGCAATCCTTCCCTGACGGCAGCCGCGGTCACCACAGACCTCAATCCCGCCGTCATAACGAAATACGGCATGATCAACATCGGCGAGAGCGGAGCGGCAGGCGCGCATATCATAAGCGCCACCATGAACGGCAAAATGGAAGCAAGCCCGCTGGATGTCCAGCAGGGCACGGCATGGGGCACAGTGGATCAGGATCCCTTCTCCTATTACAGCAAGGGCACCTGGGACGATGGCGGATTTAACAATATGAGCCTGAAGCACGGTCTCACCTATGAATTCGACCAGGCATATAAGATGGATACTTTCGCATTCCGTGATGCCACATCTGCGGACACAGGAATTTCCTATGTGCAGGTTCGTTACTGGGATGACGCAGGTAAGGAGACATACTATAGGTATGGGCAAGTGGCACTGCAGTCAAAGAGGGACGATGCAGGCAGGGTCTACTATGTGGTGAAATTGCCTGAGCCGGTCAATGCCAAGAAGATACAGTTCGGACTGGCCCGTTATACGGCACAGGGGAGTCTTACGGTGTCGGATGTCTATTTCTACTATTATGATACATTGACAGAGGATATCATGAACCTGTACGCGGATGACCTCCATACGACCCTTCGTCCGGAGGTGACACAGGCTGATATAGACGCGCTGCGCATCCGTGTCAATACCATAGATGAGATCAGCGGTGAGTACCATCCCGACAGAGAGCTGCTGGAGCGCGAGCTGCAGACAGCGGAAGCGATTCTGAAGGATACGGCTCTGAACGCCGCCGTAGAGATTCATTCCGGCATCAGCACCAGAGATGAGAACAGGGGCTTTGGCGGTCTGAACGCATGGCAGCCGTTGGGAGTGGTGGCTGCAGCCCAGGAAGAAATCGTGGTCTATGTGGGACACAATTCCAAGAAGACCGGAGAGAATGCCAATCTGCAGCTGGTGGTTACCCAGTACCACTCTGAAGCTTCCGGCGTGAGCAACGTAGTGGGAACGCTGAAAGTCGGCGCCAACAAGATTACCGTTCCGAAACTGGGAAGCACTACAGGAGTGGAGTCAGGCGGCGCGCTATATGTACAGTACACTGGAAACGGCGGGGCAAATGACCGGTACGCAGTCCGTGTAAGCGGCGGCGTGCAGGTTCCCAGGCTGGATCTCTATCAGTTGACGGACAGCGCAGAGCGGCTGGAGAGGGCAAAAGCCTATGTGACGGCTGTGGAGACCTTTGTGGGTCAGATGGAAGAGCAGCATGGCAGGGTTCATATGAATTCCGAGAACAAGCAGGTGGCCTATGCCTATGACGAGACCAACTGTATCCTGGGCGCTTCCGATATCCTGCTGGACACCATGATGCTTTCGCTTCCGGCAAAGCAGCTGCTGGCCGGAACAGGGAGCGGTACCGTGGAGGAGCGTGCAGAAAGGCTTTTGGATTCCATGCAGGCCATGGAAGACATGATGTACCTGTTCTACCAGCATAAAGGACTGAATGCCAATGCGACGGATGCCAGGGATCGAGTCCCCAAAGGACACCTCAACATCAGGTACCAGAGGATGTTCTCCGGTGCGTTCATGTACGCTTCGGGCAATCATATCGGAATCGAATGGGGCTCCGCGCCCGGAATGACGGGGGCAGTGCCTGTGCAGGCGGACAGCCAGGGAAGATATGTGAGCGGCTGCTATTTCGGCTGGGGCATCGCCCATGAGATTGGGCACTGCATCAATCAGGGAACCTACGCAGTGGCGGAGGTCACCAACAATTACTTCGCAGTGCTGGCTCAGGCGAAGGATGAGAACGGGAGCGTGCGCTTCCAGTATGAAAACGTATATGATAAAGTCACGTCAGGAGCGAAGGGGGCTGCATCTAATGTGTTCACGCAGCTGGGGATGTACTGGCAGCTTCATCTGGCGTATGACAGAGGCTATAATTTCAAGACCTATGAGAATTATGAGGAACAGCTGGCCAATCTGTTCTTCGCCAGGGTGGACACGTATTCCAGGAATACGGCAAAAGCGCCTCAGCCCGGCGGCGTGGCACTGAAGCTGGCGGGGGAGAAGGATCAGAACCTGATCCGCCTGTCCTGTGCTGCAGCACAGAAGAACCTGCTGGATTTCTTTGAGCGCTGGGGGATGACGCCCAACGAGGAGACCCGCGCCTATGCACAGCAGTTCGAGAAGGAGACCAGGGCAATCTACTATGTAAATGATGACGCCAGGGCGTACACCCTTCAGGGCGGAACCAGCAGCCTGGGCACTTCGGGTACTGTGGAAGCCGTGGGGGATGACATTGTAGTCGGAATTAATGGCGGCAATGCCAATCATGTGAACTTCATTTTGAAGAGCAAAGGGATACCGGCGGAGGATGTGCTGGGTTATGAGATTACCAGGTGCACGATTTCCGGCGGAGAGACCATGCGGGAGACGGTAGGATTCACCACAGATGGCAGCTTCACCGATGAGGTGTATATGAATAACCGTGTGGTATGGTACGAGATTGCGGTAATCGATAAATACCTGAACCGCTCGGCGGTGAAGTCCGTGGAGCCCATGAAGATAGAGCATGAGGGAGAACTGGATAAGGCGTTCTGGTCCATCAGCACCCAGAATCTGACGGCACCGGAGGTGCCTGTGGAGCCGGGCAATGACGATGCGCCCTGTGCGCCGGAAGCGGAGAGCCCTGCCGGACTTATGATTGACGGCGATGGGGAGACCATCTATACGGCGATGGCTAACGGGACGGCAGAAATCCTGATAGAGTTCAACAAGACCCTCACAGTGGCCGGATTCAAGTATCGTGTGGGCAGTGGGACCAAAGGCAGCTATGTGATACAGGTGCTGCAGGACGATACCTGGGTGGAAGCAGCTTCTGGAAGCTTTGCGGCGGACGGTGTCGGCACGGTGCATTTTGAGAATCCGGACGGAAAGTATGTGAGCACCTATGCTGCCACCGCGCTGAAGCTGGTATGGAACGGCGGCGGGCAGATATCTGTGGCGGAACTGGATGTGCTGGGCGTGACCGGCGACAATGTGGACTTCAGGCGAGCCGGTGACGGAACCGCAGCCATCGGAAAGCTGGCAGCGGACTACAAGTATGGCTCAAATCCGGAAGATGTGATTCCGGCAGGATCCATTATCTTCACCGGCAGCTATAAGGGCAATCCGGCTTACAATGCAGTGCTGCTCTACGACCAGGATGGCCGTATCGTAGGCGGCGTGGACGCTCAGGGGAACCTGAAAGCGAGTCAGGTCATACTGGCAGATGTCCCGGCGGAAGGCGATATCCAGAATGTCTCAGACGGCACATGGATCTACTGGATAGAATCCGGATGGGAGACAGACCTGAAGGGAATCCAGAAGGTTCGGGCAGAGCTCTACCGTGTCAACGATGCCCTGACCAACGAAGGCCAGAGACTGGTCAGCGACTCTCTGTTCGAGACGCTGCCGCAGACATTGCCGGAGATTGAGCTCAGCGGCGGCTCTATCCCGCAACGGTAGAGAGCGACTACATGGAGGTTGATATGAAGAAGAATGTGATGCATATAAGTATGACGGGGCTTCTGCTGGCGCTGCTGCTGCCTTTGCAGGTTCTTGCGGAAGGCAGCGGCGATGGATTCCGTCTGGATCAGTCGGGGGCGGTCACGTTGGATTCGTCCCATGCGGCGAAGGAGGGCATCTCCTCATGTTGCTTCAGCCTGACAGTGGAGCCGGAGAACGGAAACCATGTAGAGTTCGTGTTCGCGGGAGACCTTGCGGAAATCATGGAGTACCGATACAATGCGGATGAAAAGAAGCTGAATGTGTATGTGGCGGGGAAGGATTCCCTCTTTCCGGCGGGGACAGAGTCCCTGGCCATAGGTAAGGTGGTGGTCACAGACGGAAGCGGTAACAGTGGAACGGCTACGGTGAGCGTGGACGAAGGCTCGCTCCAGTTCGTCTATGGGGCGGAAGCCAGAATCATGGAGGATGTGGCCATTCCGGAAGCGGTGAAGCTGGGTCAGTCAGGCGGCTCCGACCTTTTAATTCCGCCGCCCGGGTCTCTGGTCACGCCTCCTCCTGTGGAGACATCCGAGCCGGAGGCGCCGCCGGCTCCCTCCGAATCAGCTGGAGGTGCCGCGGATGGGAACCAATCCAACGGGACTCAGGCACCAGGCGGTTCCACTCCTGTCCGTAAGCCGGGCGGTACTAAGCCGGGCGGCACACAGGTGGGCAGCACCCAGGGAACTGGAAACGGTCAGGGAAGCAATAACCAGGAATCCAGCGAGAGCCAGGAAAGCAGCAGCGCCCAGGAGCCGGAACCGGAAGTGGAGAGCAGTCCTGAACCCACAGAGGAAGCCTCTTCCGAACCGATTGAATCCAGCGAGGAGGAAATGAGTTCCGCAAGCGCCGAGTCTCCGGAGGGAGAGGGAAACCTCTCCAAAGGAGAGGGCGGCTTCTGGAAGGAGCTGAAGCCCGTCCTGACAGGACTGGGGATAGGTGCGTTACTGCTTGGGATAGGCGCGGTGGTGGTGATGCTTTTGATCAAAGCGCCGAAGGATAAGCAAAATTGATTTCATATTCCTGATTGAGGGAAAACATCCTGTGGGTAGGGAATACGAAAGCGGGAAGATGTGTGAAAACGGAATATTCGGGCAGTAAATAGGGAAGGGAGCTGACAGGACAGATGGTAAAAGTGACATTGGGCAGTACTGGGATCACGGTGGAGAAGAACGCCTTTGGAGCCTTGCCCATCCAGAGAATCGCCGCTCAGGAGGCTGTAAAGCTTCTGCACAAGGCATATGGACATGGCGTGACCTTTTTCGATACGGCGCGGTTCTACACGGACAGTGAGGAGAAGCTGGGCGAAGCTTTCGATGGCATGCGGGATAAGGTCTATATAGCGACCAAGACCGGAGCGGTCAACGCGGAAGGATTCTGGAAGGATCTGCATACTTCTCTGGGGAATCTGCGAACGGACTACATCGATATCTACCAATTCCACAATCCCGCTTTCTGCCCGAAGCCGGGGGACGGCAGCGGACTTTACGAGGCCATGCTGGAGGCGAAAGAAAAAGGAATGGTGCGCCATATCGGCATTACGAACCACAGGCTGAGCGTGGCCCATGAAGCGGTGGAGAGCGGCCTGTACGAGACATTGCAGTTCCCTTTCTGCTATCTGGCCACAGAGAAGGATATGGAATTGGTGGAGAAATGTAAGAACGCGGGTATGGGCTTTATCGCCATGAAGGCTCTGTCCGGCGGACTGATTACCAATTCCGCGGCGGCTTATGCCTTCCTGGCACAATATGACCATGTGCTTCCTATCTGGGGCGTGCAGCGGGAGAGGGAGCTTGACGAATTTCTGTCCTATATCGACCATCCGCCAGCCATGACACAGGAACTGGCGGATGTCATCGCCAGGGACAGGGAGGAGCTTCTGGGTGAATTCTGTAGAGGGTGCGGATACTGCATGCCCTGTCCTGCTGGAATTGAAATCAACAACTGCGCCCGTATGAGCCTGATGATTCGCCGTTCTCCTTCCGCAGGATGGCTTACGCCTGCGGCACAGGAGAAGATGAAGAAGATAGAAGACTGTCTCCACTGCGGCAGGTGCAAGTCCAAATGCCCTTATGACCTGGACACGCCGATGCTTTTGGAGAAGAATTATAAAGATTATTGTGAGATCCTGGAAGGCAAGGAGTGTTAGCCGGAGCGATACCCATGGCAGAAGGGCGCTTGACGGAAAGATATGCTCCGGGTTTTATTGTGACATATACTACATAATTTCTTCGGCAGAGGATATACTAACGGCAGCGGAAAACAGATATGTGTTTTCGCTGATTAGAAATAGTATACTCATAGGAGGAATTGTTATGACAACATATCTGGAAATTAAATCCATCTGTGCCCGGGAAATCCTGGACTCTCGTGGCAACCCTACCGTGGAGACAGACATGGCTCTCTTAAATCACAGGGACGGCCAGCTTTATAGAGGCACGGCGGCAGTGCCCTCCGGTGCCAGTACAGGGCGGTTCGAAGCCGTGGAGCTTCGGGACGGCGAGCCGAGGTATTTCGGCCTGGGCGTGCAGCACGCCGTAAAAAATGTCAATGAGAAGATTGCTCCCTTCCTGTGCGGGGAGAATGCCCTGAACCAGATTCGGATAGACCGCAAGATGATAGAGCTGGACGGAACGGACAATAAGGGGAATCTGGGAGCGAATGCCATGCTTTCCGTGTCTCTGGCCTGCGCCAAAGCGGCGGCCAAGGCGCTTGCCATGCCTCTGTACCGCTATGTGGGTGGAGCCGGTGCCCATCTGATGCCGGTGCCAATGATGAACATTTTAAACGGCGGAAAGCATGCCGCCAATACGGTAGACTTTCAGGAGTTCATGATTATGCCCATCTGTGCGGACAGGTTTGCCGACGCGCTGCGCATCTGTGCGGAAACCTACCATAATCTGAAAAAGATTCTGCAGGAGAAAGGACTTTCCACAGGGGTGGGAGATGAGGGCGGTTTTGCGCCGGATTTGCCGGACGCGGAGAGTGTGCTGGCGCTTCTTGTGGACGCCATCCGTGCATCCGGTTATAAACCGGGCGAAGATATCTGGATTGCCATGGATGCGGCTTCCAGTGAATTATATAACGAAAAAACGGACATGTACCATTTCCCAGGCGAGAGCAGCCTAAAGGGAGAGGAAATCATCCGCAGTACCGACGAGATGATTTCCTACTTTGAGAAGCTTTCCCAGAACTTCCCGATTATCTCCATTGAGGACGCCCTGGCTGAGGATGACTGGGATGGCTGGCAGAAGCTGACCCAGAGGCTGGCCGGCAAGGTGCAGCTGGTGGGGGATGACCTCTTCGTCACCAACAAAAAACGCCTGGCCGCAGGCATCAAGCTGGGCACGGCCAACTCCATTCTGGTGAAGGTGAACCAGATAGGCACCCTCACGGAAGCCTTCGAAGCCGTGGAACTGGCTCACAAGAACAATTACACCGCCGTCATGTCCCACCGTTCCGGCGAGACGGAGGATACCACCATTGCCGACCTTGCCGTGGCCTGGAATACCGGCCAGATTAAGACCGGCGCCCCCTGCCGCAGCGACAGAGTGGCCAAGTACAACAGGCTGCTGCGGATTGAGGAAGAACTGGGAGCTGCCGCGGAATATCCCGGGCTTACGGCGTTTCATGTGCAATAGGGAGGAAGTCTGTCCTCCCGTTTTCTGAAAAGATTATTATGGACTATTCAAGGAGCTGTACCAGCCGTAGCTTTCGAGCTTGTTGGAGATAGATGGCGTGCCCAAGGAAGATTTGCGGCGTAAGCGGGGAACTGTTCAAGTACGTTCATATATGGCCAACACCGCCAGCGATAATATGAAATACACCCCGCCTGCCAGAAGCAGCCCTACAGGAGATTTGCGCTGTGCCTCCCTGCGGATTCTGTACTGGTGGATATCCTCCTTTTTTCCGGAATATCTTTCTTCCCTGGAATGTCCTTCTTCCCTGGAATGTCCTTCTTCCATGGAAAGCTCTCCATCCGTCCGCCTGAGGAAGGGCAGTGTCATCTCCAGAACCGTGTGCAGACCGTAAGCGGCTACATCGAAGGCCCCCCGGTTGGTCACAGCCCTGATTGTGCCCGTTCCCAGCAGCATCACGGAGGCTACGAACAGGCCATCGCACACGGAGCGGCTCCAGCCATAGCCCCTGCTTACGTTCAGAGCGCATACAGCCGCCGCAATGGCCGCTCCGGCAGCCAGGGCGGATAGGAGGCTCTTCTTTGTCCTCCTCATTCCGCAGTGTCCTCCGCCAGTATGCGCTGGTATTCCGCCTCATTGCATTGGACGAAATGCCCCGGACGAACCTCCCGGAAGGATGGCTGATCTACAGTATAATCGTGCTCCGCCAGGGGATTGTATGTGATGCGCTGCCGCTGTCGCTCATAGACGGGATCTGGCAGCGGGATGGCGGAGAGCAGCGACCTGGTATAGGGGTGAAGCGGATGGGCGAATAGCTCATCAGAGTCCGCCAACTCCACCATCTTGCCGTAATACATGACTCCGATGCGGTCGGAGAAATACTTGACCACGGAAAGGTCATGGGCGATGAAGAGGATGGTCAGGCCGAGACGTTCCCGCAATTCATTCAGGAGATTGATCACTTGAGCCTGGACGGATACATCCAGGGCGGACACAGGTTCATCGGCGATGATCAGCTCCGGATTCATGATAACGGAGCGCGCAACGCCGATACGCTGCCGCTGTCCCCCGGAAAACTCATGGGGATAGCGGGAGGCATGCTCCCGTACCAGCCCCACCAGCTCCAGCATCTCATAAACCTTCTCATCGATTACTTTCTTATCCCGCTCCCCCTGAATGACCAGCCCTTCGGAAATGATTTCGCGGACAGTCATGCGGGGATCCAGGGAAGCAATCGGGTCTTGGAAAATCATCTGGATGCGGGTAATCAGTCGGCTTTTTCTTGCTTTCCGCAGCTCATCCTTATATTGGGCTTCCAACTGTGTCTTCTCCTCGCCGGATGCCGCCGCAATCCTGGGGGCATATTCTGCCCCAAGCTCTTCTATGCGCTTGGCGGCATACACTCTGTCACAGTTCTTCTGCTCCGTTCGGGCAGTCTTAATCAGTGCTTTCAGTTCGGCGATACGGGCGGGATCCGTCGTCTTCTTCAGCTCGTCCCTGTAGGACTGGACACCTGCGGCAATGCGCATGCCCTTGAAGAAGATGTTTCCGGAGGTAATATTGTACAGACCGATGATGGAGCGGCCGGTGGTGGTCTTGCCGCAGCCTGACTCGCCCACCAGACCGAAGACCTCTCCTTTTCGGATATCAAAGCTGACGTCGTCAACGGCCTTTGTCACAAAATTACCTGCTTTAAAATACTGGCAAAGGTGCTCGACCCTCAGCAGGGGTTCCTGATTACTCATTTGCGGCCTCCCTTCTCTGTTTCATTCTGGCGATACGTTCCATGACGGCTTTGGGCGGATCCACCTTAGGGGCATCCGGATGCAGCAGCCAGGTTGCGGCAGAGTGCGTGTCGCTGATCCGGAACATGGGCGGCTGCCGCTCAAAGTCGATCTGCATGGCGTACTTGTTCCTGGGGGCAAAGGCGTCCCCCTTGGGCGGATAGATCATATTGGGCGGCGTGCCCGGGATGGCGGCCAGCTTTTCATTGGTATCCAAATCAGGCATGGAGGAAAGCAGCGCCCAGGTATAAGGGTGGGCGGCATGATAGAAAATATCCTCGCTGGTGCCGTATTCTACAATCTTCCCCGCATACATCACAGCCACGCGGTCCGCCATATTGGCGACTACGCCCAGGTCATGGGTGATGAAGATCACGGACAGGCGGCGCTCCATCTTCAGCTTATTGATGAGCTCCAGGATCTGGGACTGGATGGTCACGTCCAAAGCTGTGGTGGGCTCATCGCAGATCAGGATATCCGGATTGGCGGCTAGGGCGATGGCGATGACGATGCGCTGCCGCATGCCGCCGGAAAACTCAAAGGGATACTGCCGGAAGCGCTTGTGGGGCTCAGAGATGCCCACCTCCTCCATCAGCCGGATGGCCCGGTGCCTGGCGAGCCTGGGCGTCACCTTGTCGACGATGCCGGAGGCATTCTCCATCAGGTAGTCGATGGCGGCTACCGTCTCGGCGTGGTAATCTCGGCTGTCCATGGCATTGAGGAGTGCCTGATAATGCTCCGTGAGACGGTCGATGATGTGGGACAGGTTCCCCTTGATGAGCTCCAGGTCGGTGACGGCAGCATCCGCTATTTCCCAATCCGGCTTCCCGCCTTTGGCCACCATGGCGTCATATTTGCGTTTCTCCCGCTGGTACTTACGCAGAATCCCCACATTGGCCTTTACACCGTGAAAATATTTATCCAGCTCGCTCTTCATGCTGGGTGAAAAGGTATAGACCAGGCTGTCCTTGCTCACAGCCAGGGGATTGATGGTTCCTTTGACCACCGCGCTCAGCTTCTTCCAGGTGTCCATGCACTGCTTTTTGTCCAGCTGCTCAGCGGCGTAAACCTGCCGTGCAGCCTCCAGCTCCTGGAGCGCCGCGCGTATGCGGTCATGGCACTGCTCTGCCGAATAGGTCACGGCCCGCTGGGCATCGGACAGAAAGTCATCCATAAAATCTTTCGACAGATAATCCAGCAGAAAATCATTCAGCTTCTCCAGCGGCATATCCGGCAGCGGCTGGCCGGAGAAAGTCAGATAATAGCCCATGCGGAAGAAATTAGGCTTTGGCCTTGCTGTGCCCTCCGTCATGATTTCCCGCAGGCGGTAGAGATTCTCAAGCACCGCCTTGTAGTCTTTCTTTCGGAAATTTTCCTCCAGGGCGGAAGCGTTCTGCTGGACTTCCCCTTTATAATGATCAGGGTCTGCCACGTATTTATTGAGGGATGTGCGGCAGCAGCGGGCAATGTCCCGGATCCGGTCTGCCGCGCCTCTGGCCACGGTATTTTTTTCCAGCTCAAAGGAAATGATTCCGATATCGTCCAGCGCCTCCGTGGCAGCTTCATGGGCGGCGTTGTAGGCGGCCTCCAGCTGGGTGTGCTTCTTTTCAAACTGCTGGAACTTCTGGCAGCTGACGGGTGCGCGCGCCCGTTCCTCCTCTGACCCTGCGCTGGCAGCCATCATATCGCGCAGGCTCTTAAGATAGGTGCGGAAAATGCGTCTGCTTTCCCGCTGGCGGATCCTGCCCTTGAGAAGCATGGCCTCCGTAAGCTGGCGGCCAATCCGGACGATGGGGTTCAGGGAGGACATGGGATCCTGGAAGATCATGGCAATCCTGTCGCCGCGGATCTTATGGAAGTCCTCCTCCGATATCTTCAGCAGATCCTGGCCGTCATAGATGATCTCACCGGACTCCACGATGGAGTTGCCCGCCAGAATCCCCAGAATGGCCTTGCTGGTAACGGACTTGCCGGAGCCGGACTCGCCCACGATGGCCAGAGTCTCGCCCCTGGCCAGGTCGAAATCGATGCCGCGGACCGCCTGCACCTTGCCGTTGCCGGTGCGGAAAGAGATGCGTAAATCCTGTACATGCAGTTTGTTTTCCATCAGTCCTCCACCCCCCTTGTTGTTGGATTGAATGCGTCCCGAAGCCCGTTGCCGAACAGGTTGAAGCAGATCATCAAAAGCCCCAGGAAGATACTGGGAAAGAGCATGGCGTGAGGCGCGGTGGTGGCGGAGGCGCTTCCCTGGCTTAACAGGGTGCCTATAGTGGTGCCCGCATAGGCGCTCAGGTTCACGATGCCAAGGTACGTCATGGAGGTCTCAGAGCTGATGACGCTGGGTATCACCAGAGCGCAGCTGGTGATGATGGTGCCGATGGCGTTCGGGAATATATGCTTGAACATCAGCCTCTTGTCGCTGGCGCCCAGGGTGCGTGCCGCAAGGACGAATTCCTGGCTCTTGAAGCGGTAGAACTGCTTCCTTGTCAGGGAGGCCATGCCGATCCAACCTGTCAGCACGAAAGCGAACAGGAAGGATGGCACCACTCCCACCTTCTGCGCCAGATGGAGCTGGAAGAGGGTAGTGACGACCACAAACGGTACCCCTGACAGAATATCCATGATTCGGTCGAGGGCCATATCCACGTACCCGCCGTAGTAGCCCTGAATAGCGCCGTAGACAGCGCCGATGGTCAGGTTGATGGCGCTGACCACAATGGCGAAGATCAGGGAGAAACGTGCGCCGACGCCGATGGCGCAGAAGAGATCCAGCCCCATCATATTGGTTCCGAAGACATAGCTGGGCGCATGTCCGTTCAAGTAGATATAGTAGTTGTAATACAGCACGCGGCACTGAACCGAACCGGATTTGGCTATGGAGTATACATAGCTGCCGTCATCGCCGGGAATCCTTAAGGAGTTATACGGCGCACCGGCCTTGCTGGAGTCAGTGCTGTAAGCAGGTATGAAATTGCCGTCCTTGTCCAGAACCGCGCTTCCGTTGGCATCGCACTCGTACCAGAGATTGGCGTTGTTGGTGATGCCCTTGATGGCCGTGGGCTCCACATAGGGGTATATGACCTGGATACCGGTCTCGTCCTGCCACTTCTGGAGTGCCTCGTATTCATTGTAACGGAAGTTCTTGAAGATCATGCCCAGGGCATAATAGGAATTGACTTCAATGTCGTAAGTATAGCGGGGTACCATCTTGCCGCGGTATTTTACCTGGGTTTCATGGACATTTTTGATTCCGAGGACCGGATCCATGCCTGTCTCCTCGGCAATGCCGCGCCAGAAAGTCATGGCAGTCTCGCTCTGACTGTCCATTGTCCGGGCACCATCCAGGAAGCCTATGCCATTTTGTGCCATGGAGGGGACAAAGGGCGGATAGTTCACGTACATGGGATCCTTATCCTGGACGCTGTATGGGGACAGGATAGGGGACAGAAACGCGAACAGCACCAGGAACAGAAGGATATATGCCGCGATGACCGAGGATTTGTTTTTCCCAAAGCGCAGCATGGCATCCGCAAAATAGCCTCTGGCTTTGGTCTGGAGTTCTCTGTCGTGGAGCTTTTCGTTCTCCTGTACAAAGGCGAACTTCTCGGCCGGAATTTTCTCGTATGTCATCTTTTTCCTCCTAATTATAGTTCCGCGTCTGCTCTCCAGTACCCAGACATAGGCAGAGAATTGACCGCCGCGAAGGGAATGCGTCCGTAAATCCTCTGGGGTACTGGAGAGCAGCCGCTGTTTTATATTTGTTGTTGACATTTATTAGTCGGACTTTGCTATTTTCGGGAACCCATGCGGATGCGAGGGTCAATGAAGCCGTAGCTGATGTCCACTACCAGGCTGGCGGCTAGGCCGATGGCCGTGTAGAAGCAGGTGGACAGCATGAATACATTATAATCCTGGGCCGTTATGGCGTTCAATGTCAGGCCGCCCACGCCGGGGATGGCAAAGATGCCTTCAATGATCAGCGAGCCGCCCAGAATGCCGATGAACTCTCCGAAGATGCCCGGCACGATGACCACAAAACAGTTCCGCAGGGCATGGCGCACCGTGGCCTGGGCTTTGGTCAGGCCCTTGGTGCGGGCCAGAAGCATGAATTCGCTGGTCAGCACCTCAGTCAGCTCCGCGCGGGTGGTGCGGGTGAAGCCGGCGATGACGCCGAAGCTCAATGAGAGCACTGCCGGAACCATGGAACGGAACATGGGCCATGTGAAATAATCATTGCCGGAGCTCATCAGGAACGGGAACCACTGCAGCTTGTAGCATAAAAAATACTGGATCAGGAACGCATATACGAAAGACGGCACTGAAATGACTACCATGGTGGCTGTGGACAGGAAATAGTCCACCCAGGTGTTCTTCTTCAGGGCAGCGAACACGCCCAGGCTGATGCCCACCGGAATGCTCCAGATGATGGAATAGAAGTTGACGATCATGGTGGCGGGCAGCTTCTGGACGAAGATGCCCCACACTTCCTGGCCGAAATAGAGCACCTCGGAGAGGCCCCAGTCCCATTTGGTGAAGACATTCTTAAGGAACAGCCAGAATTGTACCAAATAGGGCTGGTTATATCCCAGGGCCTCCCTCCGCAGGGAAATCACATAGGCATGGGGGTCGCCGGGGGAAAGGGACGGCAGGGGCAGCATGCGGATGAGGACAAAGCACATGAAAGTGATGATGAAAAACACGATGATCATGTACAGGATCCTCTGCAGGGTATATTTGATCATTGAGAGATCCCTCCATTTCTTTCGCTCATCACATGCCCGGCGCTCTCCCCGGAGGGCGGAAGCCGGGCATGTGGGCGTTGTATGCCCAAAACCGCCAGAATGAGCTGGTCTGTTTACAGGGAGCATATGCGCCTGGCGATGCGACTGTAGTGTAGATTATGATAGCAGACGGCGGAGGACGAAACCGTCCCCCGCCGCCTCAGTTACCAATTAGGAACTAGTTATTTGTAGGCAATTCCTTATGAAAGGGGAGCTGTCAGATTATCCCGGCAGACATCAATACTTCAGTGTGCCGCCCTGGCTCTTGACATACTCATTCCACTCTGACTCGCTGTAGTTATACTTCAGGTACCATAATCCGCCCCGTCTCAGGAAAGGGCTGTACTCGTCAACCACATAGTAGATCTGCTGGGAGTGCATGCTCATGCCGCCGTCTGCCATGATAGGCGCACAGTTGCCGGACTTCAGCATCTGCTCCTCAATGTTGGCCAGAATCTGGAGACGGTTTTCCGGTGTGGTCTGACCCTCGCCAAAGTTGTAGTCCTTGCCGTTCACGGTGGTCATGGTGCCGTTGAGGCATTCAGCCCACTGACGGAGGTTCATGGTGATTTCTTCGCCGTCGATTTCAAAGGTAGCATCAATGGTAGAAGCATCGAACCAGTTCCCCCAGTAGACCTCGCCGGGGCCGCCGGTCCAGACCAGTGCGAAGTTGTAGGGATCGAAGTCATTTCCATTCCAACCGGCCAGAGCCGTGTCATAGGTACCGTCCTCTATACGGTCGGACCAGGCGTTGCCCACCGGCGCGCTGAGCTGGAAGAGGATCTTGCCGTCGAAAGGAGTGCCCTCGGTAGCCCGCGCGAAAGAGGTATTCAGATAATCGATTGTCTTATTCATGAAGTCGGTGACATCGCTGGCGGCATAGGTGATGACGACAGTCTGGTCAGATATGCCGTCCCCGTCTTCATCGGTGATATAACCGGCATCCAGAGCATCCTGGAAAGCCTGGGTATACAGCTCTTTGGCCTTGTCGGGATCGAAACCGGTAATGGAATCCACAGCGGCGTCCAGATCGCCGTTAAACTCATCTATGTCTACGCTGTAATAGCTGCACAGAGCCTTTTTGGCGGCATCGGTGTCACGGTAGAGAGTACCGAGCTCGGTGTCCACCACATAGCGGGTACCAATCAGACCGTAGCCGGCGCTTCTGGCCGGGGATATGGTGGCAGCCATGTCATCGCGGTCGATGGACACGGCGGTAGCGGCGCGGAAGCTGGGCAGCTGCATGGTCTGGATGTCCGTGGTGGTCTTGTCGAAGTCCGCGGCGTTCTCGCGGGTATCCAGGACGCGGCTGTAGCCGTTCAACAGGAGCATGTATACAGCCTGGCCAGGGGTGGCAAGCGTATATTCGCTGTTGCGGTACTGGTCGAAGTCCTCGGCCTGGAGGCCGTATGTCATTACCTGGCCGGCCAGGAACATGGTCTTGACCGTAGCGGCCTCCTTCACATACTGGAGGTCGATCTCATCTGTCATATAAGGGTCATATGTCTGGCCGTCTATCGGATCCACATATTTGAAGGCATCGTAATTCCAGCCGTACCAGTTGGGGTTCTTGACAAAGTGCATGGACTTGTCCAGCTGATAGTCGCTGATGATATAAGGGCCGTAGGACGGGGAGGTCTCCTTGTTGGTACAGTAAGTGGTAGACCACACGCTTCCCGCGGAACTCTCACTTTCCACCAGCAGGGACTCGTACAGGTCGGGCTTGACCAAAGGCACGCCGATGTTGGCATAAAGGTTAAAGCCGGATACTGCATTTTCGTACACGAAAGTCAGTTCGTTTTCGCCGGAGGCAAAGATGCCTACATTATCGAAGCTGTAACCCTCCTCATAGGGTACATAGACAGTGCCCAGGTATGTATCCTGGAAGCCTGCATAAGGCATTTCGTCTGCCAGATAGTTATCATACAGATATTTGGCAGAAACATAGTCCTCGTCCGCGCCCTCGTCAACGGCGGGGTCACGTACCATGGTGTCATCGGTGATGACCGCCTGGTCATGTCCGTCGGGAGCGACCACATTCCACAGGCTGCGCATATTGATGTAGACTTCATCCTCCGTATGTCCGTCAGCCAGGAAATCCTTGAACGTGGTGCCTTGCTCTTCGAAGGACTGGAACACGGGCTGGCCGGACAGGGAATACTGCCTGCTGTTGACGATGGCGAAAGAACCCTCATATGCATCGCTGGCCCGGTAGTTGATCAGCTCGGGGCGCAGCAGCAGCTCATAGGACTTCAGGAAGGTATCGGTGGTGATAGGAGTGCCGTCATCCCACTTCAGGTCATCGCGCAGCTTCACGCTCCAGGCGTAGCCGTTCTTGGCTGACTCGGGGATGTTGAACTCAGGATGCTCCGCTTTCACCTGGGCGGTAACGTCCGTGGGGAAGTCGGCGGCCATGGCCGGTACCCACACATAGCTCTTATAGGGCTCAGCCCCATCCTTTGGATGTGCCTCGTCATTGTACATCATGGTGTACAGACTGTCCGCTATGTAATCAATGGGATAGCTGTCGTCAGTGGTCTTGTAGGTGAACCTGTTCCAGTTGGTGGGCATGACACCGGCGTGATCCTTGTAGATGTACGTCTGAGGCCCTTCGTCCGTGGGACCCTCCTCGGACGGGGGGGCGGATTCGTCTCCCGATGAGGCAGCGGACTCGTCCGTATTGTCGGCAGATGCACTGTTCGAAGTGCCGCTGTTGTCCGAATCGTTCTTGTCGCCGCAAGCCGCCATGGAAAGGACCATCGTAGCGGCGAGCGCAAGGCTCAAAAATTTCTTTTTCATTTTCTTCCTCCTTATTTTTATGACTGAATGTACTTTTAACCTTTTAAACGCCGGAAGTCTTTTCATGGTCTTCCCATGAAGCCAGGCGGCATAGCAGGTCAGATTCAGCTTGCATTGAATACTTGTATACAATGCAGCGCAGTATACAAGTAACGTAGTTTAGTATAAATTATACTCTTAAGAATGTCAAGATTTTTTTGTTTTCTTATTGACGAATGGAAGTACATAAAAAAAGTAAAGATTCTGTAGAATATAGTCAAATCATCTTTTCAGCCATCCCCTGATCTCGCCAATTTTACAACCAATTGTATATATATGACAACACTGTCGCAAACACGACGAAAACAGCAGTCAAAAGTGTGGACAAAATATACAAAAAACACACTATGCAGTCAGCTGGTTCCCTCAGGTATTCGTCTTTATGAATTCATTGAGCTTGCTGCTGGCCACTCTCTTCTGCCGCTCGAAGCTGTGGGCGTAGATGTTCATGGTAGTGGAACAGCTTGCGTGGCCCAGGTACCTGGAAATATCGACGATGTTCACCTCCAGGTAGTTCAGCAGCGTGGCACAGGAATGCCGCAGCCCGTGGAGCGGTATGTCCGGCAGCTCCTCCAGCCCCTCCTCAGCTGCCCTGGCGGGGTCGTCCCTCACCCACTGATTATAGCGGGCAAGGTGCCTGATGAAATACTGATAGGCCGTAGTATGCCCCATGCGCTCTCCGTTCGGGCGGATGAACAGATTTCCCTGGCCGTTCCATTGACCGTGTAGGTCAACCATTTTCCGTTCATATTCCCGGCGATATTCTTCCAGCAGTGGGAGCATGCTCTCAGGGAAAGGCACTTTCCGCACGGAAGAACGGTTCTTCGGCTCCTTGCAGCAAAATCCCTCCTCCGTCCTCCCAATCGCTTTGGAGATGGAAATCTCCATCCTCTCAAAGTCGATGTCCTCCCAGCGCAGGGCCAGCGTCTCCCCTTTCCGGAAACCACAGAATATGGACAGCGTATAGAACACTTTATACTGCAGTGGTACGTGACAGGCCTTTCTGCCCTGATCCGTACTCTCTGGCGTGGGGTCCTCCGGATTCTGCGGACAGGAGCCAATATAATATGGAAGATTCAGGGATTTCAGGAACATTAATGACTGCTGTGGCGTGAAATAGCGCAGCTTCCCCATCTCCTGTTTTTTCCTGGGCTTACGCGCTTCCCTGCAGGGATTGCTCTCCAGCATGTCCCATCGCCTGGCCGTTCCGAAGATGCAGCTCAGCACATTGGCGCAGCGCCTAATGGTTCCGATGCTGTAGACTTTCGTCAATGTGGCGTAGAACGCTTCGATGTCCGATGCCTTTATGTGGGCAAGCTTATATGTCCTGAAATAGGGAAGAATTCTGCTCCTGAGCAGCTGCTCATATCCCACATAGGTTCCACAGGCCACTTCCCCTTTGACACTCTCCAGCCATTTTCCGGCGAAGTCCGCAAAGGATATCGTTTCTCCCTCTGCCCCGCAGCCATACTTGATTCTGTCCTCCATTTCCATGGCGTACTTCCTGGCTTCCCGCTCCTGTTGCCTGGGGGACGCGGACTGCTTCACCGAATAGGTCAGGTTCTTGACCAGCTTTTTCCCCTGCCCGTCGTACCCCAGACAGATTATAATGCGGTACACGACTCTGCCGCTTTTGTGGGTGACTCTTTTTAGTGATGCCATACTCTCATTCCTTCTTTCCTCATTTGTAGCCAAACATCCGTTTGTAAGCGGATTATATCAGGCGGACCTGTAAAAGTCCAGTTTGACTTATAGTATGATTTACCTGTGCCATAGGCTTCGAAGCTATGGGGCTGTCGTCCTGGTTTTGCCGCGTTCCCTCTTCTTCCTGACTCCCATGTGGTTGCTGATGTGTGTAATTTATACTATACTACGTTGTTACATACGGCACTGCATTGTATACAAGTATCCACCAAAAAGGAGCTAATAGGAGATGGCTCATTCCTTTTTGTTAGCCATACTGTTTAAAGCAATAAAGTGTTAAAGTATGTGAGTTTCATTTCTATAGGAGAGGAGAAAGATTATGAAGAAGAAAGTTATTAGCCTGATGCTTGCTTCAGCTATGGTCTTCAGCCTGGCAGCATGCGGCGGCAACGATGACGCGTCTTCTGATTCTTCCAGTTCTTCCGATTCGTCCAGCGAATCCAGTTCACAGGAAGAGTCAAGCTCAGAGTCGGATACCGAGTCGGACAATTCGAACTGGGACGGCGCGTACATTGATGCAGATGATTACAGGGCATACATAAGCCATGACCTGGATCAGCTGGTTGCCGATATGGAGGAGCAGCTCACGGCAGATCAGAAGACAGCAGTGGACGCTGCCAAGACGGCGGGACAGGAAGCCATCGCCGCTGCAGGTACGGTCGCAGATGTGCAGAAAGCTTACGATGACGCATTCAAGGCGATTATCGACTGCGTTCCCGTAGCCAACGGACTTGTTTCCTTATCGGATGGGGACTATGATGCGAGAGCCAACATGCTGGGAATCCTGGAGACCTATGGCGTGAGGAACGGCATTACCGGTATGTCCATGTTTGAGAACGGTAATCTGCAGATGTTCAATCCCCGTGTCACTCTGGGCACAGAGAACTATATTATCGGATATGGCTTCGGTACTCTGAAGGAGGGCTCCATCACAGCGGATCTTGACTATGAGAGCAATGCCGACTGGAAGAGATATTATCACACACTGAATTCCGCGGATCCCGGAACTTTGAATTATTACAACGACCAGGGCAGCGAGGTCGCCGTCTTCTATGATTATATTGCGGGAAGCTATTTCGACCAGTTCATGAATTCTACCAAGGATGGGTACGACTGGACGCCTGTGCTGGCCATGGAGATGCCGGTAGCCGTGAACGATGATGACGGCAACGGGACAGCGACCAAGTGGAGATTCCAGGTTCGCACCGGCAAGGAAGGCCTGAAGTATACCACCGGCTCCAAGATGGAGTCCAGAGCTGCTTTCAATGACAGGGAAGTGGCACTTGAGGATTACGAGACACCGTTCAAGCTTATGCTCACCCAGAGCAACCAGCTGTTCAGAGGCGCTGAGATGGCGAACAACTCTACCGGCGCAATCGTAGGAGCCAAGGCTTTCTATGACGGCACGGCAAACGGCTTCAATCAGGCTCTCTGGGACAAGGTAGGCATCAAGACCTATGAAGAGGATGGAAAGAGCTATTTTGAGTATGAATTTACTCAGGAGATGAACGCTTTCTATGCTATGTACTACATCAACGGCGGTCTTTACATGCCCGTTCCTCAGGATTTCCTTGACCTTGTGACCGTACAGAACTACCTGGGCTTCAACAATGATGCCACAGAGACGCCTGTGGACAATTCCCTGTCATTGGGCGCTTACTATCTGGAAGCCTATAATCAGGATCAGGAAGTCGTATACAAGAAGAACCCGAATTATGTATATGCGGATACCAAGTACAGCATTGAAGGTGTCCATATCAAGATTTTCCCGGCCATGAAGGATGACAAGCTGGCATCCATCAACGAGTTCCTGGCGGAGCACACCGACGCAGCCGGCATTCCTCAGGAAATGCTGGACGAGTACCGCAATGACCCTCGTACCAGAAGCACCATGGGAGATTCCGTGTTCAAGCTGAATGTGAACGCTCTGGATTCGGAGACCTGGGAGGAGCTGTTCGGCGAGAACGGAACAGTGACCCAGACACCCAAGGCAGACTACTGGGAGGTTGAGCCCGCACTTGGCAACAAGCATTTTGTGAAGGCTCTTAACTATTCCATTGACCGTAAGACTTTTGCTGATGCAAGAGGAAGCATCCCTTCGGTGGATTACCTGTCCTCCGACTATCTGTCCAACCCTGAGGAAGGTATTCCTTACAGCAGCACCGATGCCCACAAGAAGGCAGTGGCTCCTCTGCTGGAGGAGACAGACGGCTATGGCTATTCCCTTGAGCTTGCCAGGGAGTATTTTAGAGTAGCCCTGACTGAGCTGGAGAGCACAGGCGCATATACGCCCGGAACGGCGGATTCTCCTACAGTGATCCATCTGGAGTTCGCGTGGATGTACCCTCAGCATGAGGAGAGCTATCACAATGAGCTGAAAGTGTTCTTTGAGACAGCATTCAACGATGAAAGTGTCTCTGGCGGAAAGTACCAGCTGAGCTGTGATTTCTGGGTAGGAAATGACTGGCAGGAAGTATATAACAACAAGATGCTGGTGGGACAGTACGATATCGGATTCGGTTCCATTTCCGGTAACCCCCTGAACCCTCTGGACTTTGTGAGCGTATTGTCCAGCAATCAGGACATTTCCAACAGCTTTACCCTGAACTGGGGCGCTGACACCAACGATGCGGATGTATATCCTATCGTATACAACGGGGAGCGTTATTCCTATGACGCCTTCTATCTGGCAGCCAATAACCAGGCCATCGTTTCCAACGGCAAGAGCGAAGCGGTAGTGAGCTTTGCATATGAGCCTATCACCAAGAACGAGGACGGATCCTACAGCGGCGCAATGGAGATAACAGCTGCTCTTCCGGATCTGACAGTCGTGACACCTACCGCTATCGCATGCTGCAACTATGAGCGTTACCGCAACGGCGACGGCGAGTATGCTGAGACCAATGTAGAGTTCGAGACTGAGGATAAAGGAAATGGCGTGACCCGCATCACCTTTACCGTACCGGCTGATATTGCGGCTGACTACGCTACAGGAAGCGGCACCTCCGAGAATCCTACAGGGGTGACTGGATTTGACTTCTATTATGATTATACCCTTGACGGGAAAGAGAGCGCGGGGAACTACTACTCGGTAGACGATATGTTCGTAGTAGAATAAAGAAGAAAAAATCGACAGTTGTTTATTTGAAGGTAATGTGGTCGGCATGCCGGCTGCATTACCTTTCAAGTATATGGGGATAAAGGAGGAGACCGTACCATGGCAAAATATGTGGCAAAAAGAATAGGCCTGGCGTTTATGACGGCCTTCATCATACTTTCATTGACTTTCATTTTAGTGAAACTCCTTCCGTTCGAGCGGCCTGTGGGAGGAGAAGCCCAGCAGATTGCGTATTTCGACAAACAGTACAGTCTGGGGTATGTCTATCGTTTTGATTATGAGAAAACCGAATATGGGGAGTGTCTGTATAAGACCAATGCAAAGAATGGCCGCTCCAATTACTATTATATGGTGCCGGTCATGAAACAGTATACGAACTGGCTGAAAAACATTGTCACGAAATGGGACTGGGGGTACAGCAAGACGTTCCAGCCCAATGTCTCTGCCGGGGTCATCATCGGTTCGCGAATCGGATATTCTATCCGGCTGAATATCTTATCAGTGATTTTTTCCGTGCCCATAGGAATTTTGTTAGGCATATGGGCGGCTTTGAAAAAGAATACAATGACAGACCATACGATTTCCACGTTGGTCATGATTTTCATATCGATTCCCAGCTTTGTCCTGATTTCATTCATTCTGAGGATATTCAGCTATAATCTGGGATGGCTGCCGTCCTCCTGGCCCACGGACTCGGCCACTACGGCGGTGAAGGCACAGGGGTATATCATACCCGTATTCTGTCTGTCCTTTGGCTCTATCTGCGGCTACTGCCGTTTCACCAGAGCGGAGCTCTGTGAAGTGATGGAGAGCGATTATCTGCTGCTGGCTCGCACCAAAGGTCTGACAAGGAGACAGGCGATTCTGCGCCATGCCATGAAAAATGCCATGGTGCCGATTTTCCCGTCCATATTGGCAGAGTTCATCGGTATCCTGGGCGGTTCCATGATTCTGGAGCAGCTGTACGGCATTCCGGGCATTGGGAAACTGTTCGTCCTGGCGCTGAATTATAAAGATTATGACATATTGTTCGTGGACATGTCGATTTTTACCACACTGAGCCTTGTGGCGGGTGTTTTGCTGGATCTGTCCTATGGATTTATAGATCCTAGAATCAGAATGGGGGCGAAGAAATAATGGCTGATATAAGAAAAGACATCACGTTCAGAGAAGATGATTTCGTCCTGATTCAACAGAATACAAGAGTTACGGACAAAAAGCTTGATACGAAGCCCACCACCTTTTTCAAGGACGCGATGAAGCGGTTTCGAAAGAACCAGGCTTCAGTGGCGGGCAGCATCATACTGGGCATCCTGGTCATACTGGCCATCCTGGTGCCGATTCTTTCTCCCTGCAATATCACCACGGTGAGCACGCCGGAAGCTTTTCTGGCGCCCAAGCTGTTCGAAGCCGGAACCGGTTTCTGGGACGGAACAAGGAAATCCACAAGAATCGTGTACGATACGGAGAACGAAGTCCCCGCCGTTTCGGATAAATACTCCATTGCCGCGGTGAAGTCCGCGCTGGTGAGCATCACCGTGGACACAGAGCCCACCAGGATTGATGCCGCTAATCCCTATGGCACAGGCGGTGTGGTGGTGCTGGCTACGGATGCCGCCGTGGAGGGCAAGAATGCGCTCATGACTTCCAAAGCCGTGAGCTTTGACGTGAACGGAGAGTATAAACTGGATGTGACCTTCAGCGGGGAAGCCGGGGTAGCAGGCTCGGAAGCCGGGGAATATGCGGTCTATCTGAAATCGGGGGACGATATCATCATGCTCCGGGACTTCTCCCGGGATTACAGCGCCCTGTCCGTGGATATAGGCCAGGTGCTGAAGGAGGCCGGACTGGACTCGCTGCGCGGGCAGATTGTGTTCGAGGTGAAGTCTGCCGTCTCTAATTTCCAGTATGTCCTGATTGAGAGCGCAGTCTTAAGCGCAAAGGATACGGTGGAGAACGCGGAAGAGTTAGCCGAGGTTTCTATCACGGACGCCACGGATTTCGTCAATGAAAGTGATGTGAACTCCCTGGCCTACTGGTCCTGTACGGGGCGCAAGGGGATTCATGACTCCATGGTTTATTACTGCGATTATGTGCTGGACACCTATGAACTGGTCTACGGCGATGCAGATTTGATGACTTATCCCGCCTCGGAGCTGAATCGATGGATTGACGCGGGATATTGTACCTATGATTACAAGGTGGGGCCGGAATCCTTTGTGAAGCTCAGCGACGAATGCCCCATTGATGTGGTGGAGAGCCAGACTGTGATGGGCATCACGAAGAAGCTTTCCAGCATCACCGCCAGCGGCTACGGCTATCGGAAGCTGGGATACACAAAAGCACCTAAATTCATCTTCGGAACGGATTCCTCCGGATTTGACCTTTTCAAGCGTTCCTTTGCGGGACTGCGTACCTCTTTGATCCTGGGTGTCTGCACGGCGGCGTTCTGCTTCTGTTTTGGCCTGGTATGGGGTTCCGTTTCCGGTTATTTCGGCGGCAGCGTGGATCTGTGGATGGAGCGTTTCTGTGAGATCCTTGGCGGCGTGCCCTGGATTGTGCTCATGACCCTGTGCATCCTGCATCTGGGGAATAACTTTTTGACATTTTTCCTGGCTCTGTGCCTGACCGGATGGATTGGGACGGCCTCCAGGACCCGTACCCAGTTCTATCGGTTTAAGGGACGTGAATATGTGCTTGCCTCCAGGACTTTGGGCTCCTCGGATATGCGGCTGATTTTTAAGCATATTCTGCCTAATTCCATGGGGACGATTATTACGTCCAGTGTTCTGATGATCACGAGCACGATTTTCTCGGAGGCAACGCTGGCCTTCTTGAACCTGGGGCTTCAGGGCGTCCAGTCCTTCGGTGTCATGATGTCCAACAACCAGCAGTATCTGGGCGTTTATCCGAATCTGGTGATTTTCCCGGCTGTCATCATGGCACTGATGATGATTTCGTTCAATCTGTTCGGCAACGGACTGCGTGACGCGTTCAACCCGGCTCTGAAAGGTAGCGAATAGTGTGAGAAGATTTTCTAAGGCAGCAAAGTACACTGCCTAAGAAAATCTAAATCTCACACGGAAGAATCGCAAAGGAAGCGATTCTTCCAGAGCCAGATATGGAAAGGAAAGATAAGATATGGCAGAGGATAAAGTATTATCGGTAAACAATCTTGCTATCAATTTTAAGACAGATAATGGCATCCTGAAGGCTGTTCGTAATATCTCATTCGACCTGAACCGGGGAGAGACGCTCTGTATAGTGGGAGAATCCGGCTCCGGAAAATCGGTCACCTCGAAGGCAATCATGGGAATCCTGGCCAACAATGCGATTATCGAGGACGGAAATATCATGTACCGGGGGGAGAATCTCCTGGAGGTCTCGGAGGATGAATTCTATAAGATTCGCGGCCATAAGATAGGGATGATATTCCAGGATCCCCTGTCTTCCCTGAACCCGATCGTGCGCATCGGCAAGCAGATTACGGAGGCCATGTTGATCAATTCAGATAAACTGAAGATCATGTATCAGGATCTGATCAGCGACGATCTCATCCGCTACAAGAACACCCTTGCCAAGATGAACATTGAGATCGCCAATGAGAGGAAGAAGCTGGATGCCTTCATCGCCGAGACAAAGGCGAAAGAGAACGTAAGTTCTGAACAGAAAGCCGCCGACAAAAAAGCCATTCAGGAAAAGAAAGCCGCCTTTAAGGAATTTGAGAAGAAGACCCGGGAATCCTATGAGAGTAAGGCAAAAGAGCTGAAAGCGGTGCTGGAGGAGACCCAGAAAAAAGCGAAGCAGCAGGTAAAGGAATACAAGGAAAAGGTGACAGCAGAACACAAGGCCCGTCTCGTGGAACTGGAGAAGAAGCTGGAGTCGGCTTCCGCCACGGAAGAATCCAGCGTCAAGGCGGAGATAGAGAACGAGAAGCTGGAGTATGTGAACAAGCTGAAACTGACGAAAGCAGAGGCGAAGAAGCGTGCCATTGAGATTATGCGTGAGGTAGGCATACCGGATCCGGAGAGGCGCTTTAAACAGTATCCCTTTGAGTTCTCGGGCGGCATGAGACAGCGTATCGTCATTGCCATCGCGCTGACGGCCTCCCCGGAGATTCTGATTTGCGATGAGCCCACTACGGCGCTGGATGTGACCATTCAGGCCCAGATACTGGAGCTGATCAACCGGATCAAGGCGGAGAGGAACCTCTCCTGTATCTTCATCACCCATGACCTGGGCGTGGTGGCCAACATGGCTGACAGGGTGGCGGTGATGTACGCGGGGAAAATCGTGGAGTACGGCACTGCGGAGGAGATTTTCTACGATCCCAGGCACCCTTATACCTGGGCGCTGCTTTCCAGCATTCCGGATGTGGACAGCAAGGAGAAGCTGGAGGCCATTCCGGGGACGCCGCCCAACATGATCTATCCGCCCAAAGGGGATGCGTTTGCCGCGCGAAGCAGATATGCCATGAACATTGACTACAGGGAAGAGCCGCCTATGTTCAAGGTCAGCGATACCCATTACGCTGCCACATGGCTTTTGGATCCTCATGCGCCGAAGGTAGAGATGCCGAAGATCGTGAGTGAAAGAATCCGAATTTCGCTTGAGGAGGACAAAGGAGATGAGTGAGAAGAAAAACCAGGCACCGGGCAACATCACGGATGCTGAGTTCAACAGCCAGTATAAAATAGACCCGAAAGTAAAGCAGAAGCCGGAGCTTCGTGAGAAAGGTATCATCCTCTCTGTCAGGCATCTGAAGCAGTTCTTCTTTATGGGAAAGGGAATCAACCGTCAGAAGCTGAAAGCGGTCTCAGATATCTCCTTTGACATCAGGGAGGGAGAGTGCCTCGGCATCGTGGGAGAGAGCGGATGCGGCAAGACCACCACAGGGCGCAGCATCATACGTCTCTACGACATCACCTCCGGTTCCGTCTACTACAAGGGCGTCCGGATAAGCGCGGGTTCAAGATGGAATAAGAAGGAAATCAAGTGGACGAGAATCCGCGGCGAACAGGAGATTAAGGAGATCAAGGAAAAGCTGGAGAAGGACATCGCCGCCCTGGACAAGAGCAATGGGGAGTATTATCAGGCGAAGTCCGCGGAGCTGAAAAAGAACGCGGACAAAGCCGTGGCGGATATCGAAGCCAGGATTGCCGACACGAAAACGGTGCAGCAGCAGAAGATAAAGCAGATAAAATATGACAATGAGCATGTGAGCCGGAAACTGCTGAATGAGATCCAGATGATTTTCCAGGATCCGGTGGACTCCCTTGACCCCCGTATGACGGTGGAGGATATCATTCAAGAGGGACTGAGGATTCAGGGGTTCCGCGATAAGAAAGAGAACCATAAGAAAGTGGTGGAGATGCTGAACAAGGTAGGCCTGGTGGAGGAGCACGCCTCCCGGTATCCCCATGAGTTTTCCGGCGGCCAGAGGCAGAGAATCGGCATTGCGAGAGCAATCATCATGAATCCCAGGCTGTTGATCTGTGACGAGCCCATATCCGCTTTGGACGTGTCCATCCGGGCACAGGTGATCAACCTCCTGAACGAGCTGCAGGAGGAAATGAATCTGTCCATTATATTTATTGCCCATGATTTGTCTGTGGTCAAATATTTCTGCGACACGATTGTAGTAATGTACTTCGGCAAGGTGGTGGAGAAGGCGTCCAGCACGGAACTTTTCGCCCATCCCATGCATCCCTATACCAAGGCGCTGCTTTCCGCGATTCCGAAGCCCAACCCTAAGTCGGAGAAGAAGAGACAGCGTATCATCTACAACCCGTCGGAAGTCCATGACTATGAGCATGGAGACAAGCCGGAGCTGCGGGAGCTGAAGGAAGGCCATTTCGTGTACTGCAACAATGCGGAATATGCTAAATACATGGAAGAGCTGAAGGAATAGAATAGGAATGAGAAATCATTAAGCTATATAAATTCCAGATGGAAACATGAAAATGAGGGATGTAAGAATTGAACGTGGGTTCCTGGAAAAGATACGCAGCGGCGCTTGCGCTGAATATAGTCCTTGCCCTGATTGTGCTTCTCATAAAAGGGTTTGATCAAAGGATTTACTATGTGGATGCCCTGGGGGTTGCGGGCGCTGTGTCCATTCTCCTGGGGCTGTTGTCCTGGGTGGCGTCAGCCGGAGCCTTCGACATGGTGGGATACGGTTTTTCCGCCCTGTTCACCAACAGGAAATACAAGGATTTATACGAGTATACCACTCGAAAAAATGAGAAGAGGAGCAGGCATCGGAAATCCTTTGTGCCGTTTCTTGCAGTGGGCGCGGTCTTTCTGCTGGTTTCTTTCCTGATTCCGTTGGAATAACGGGGAGAGTAACAATAACGGCAAAATATCAGAATTTGGAAAAAATGGTTGCTTTTTTGGCTGGACTGTGTTAAGATATCAGCAGTTTAGAGACCTTAGGAGGTGTAAGACAGTTGGGAGTTTTGAAGATTATCTTGACAATCATGTTCATCATAATATGCATAGCGCTTGTAGTGTTGGTATTGATGCAGGAAGGGAAGTCTGCCGGACTTGGAGCCATCAGCGGAGCTGCAGAGACCTATTGGGGCAAGAATAAAGGCCGCTCCATGGAAGGCCTTCTGGTGAAGCTTACCAAGATACTGGCTGCATTATTCATGATTCTTGCGGTCATACTGAATCTGAACGTATTTTAAGATACTTTAAAAGGACACTCTTGTGGAAGCTGCAAGGGTGTTTTTTTATCATTTGCAGACAATGGTTGATTGGGGGTGCTGTATGGAGACGAATAAAGATAAGTCCTCATGGGAGGCCAGGAAGAAAATAATCTGTGAGCTGGTGGACGATTCCATCTACGTTCCCATGAAGGAGAAGGAGATGGCTGCATTCATGCAGGTGGCGAAAGAGGACAGGGAGGAATTCCGTGAAATCCTGCGGGAACTTCTGACAGAGGGAAAGCTGACGCTCACCCCCAAGGCAAAATATGTGAAAGCAAGCGGCCGGGCTTTGGTGGGGACTTTCATCAGCAATGCCAAAGGCTTCGGCTTCGTGGAGATAGAAGACACAGATAAAGGGCATCTCCGGGAGGGCAACCAGGGTCGTAAAGAGGACCAGGGGCGCAAAGCGGACCAGGGGCGCAAAGCGGACCAGGGGCGCAAAGCGGACCAGGGGCGCAAAGCGGACCTTTATATACCCGAGGGCAAGACCGGCGGCGCGTTCCACAAGGATACCGTGGAAGTGATGCTTCTGCCCGGGAGCGAGGGCAAGCGCCAGGAAGCGCAGGTGGTGCGCATCATTGCCCGGGGAACCACCCAGGTGGTGGGCACATATGACAGTGTCAGGGATAACTACGGATTCGTAGTCCCGGACAATGCCAAGCTGCCCCGGGATATCTTCGTTCCCAAGGAGCATTCCAAAGGAGCCATGAGCGGCCACAAGGTGGTGGTGGAGATTACGGACTACGGCTCTGAGCGGAAAAGCCCTGAGGGCAGGGTGGTGGAGATTCTGGGGCATATGAACGACCCAGGCGTGGACATCATGTCCATCGTCAGAGGCTATGAGCTTCCGGTTGCGTTTTCCACGAAGATTATGAATCAGGTAGAGCGGGTGTCCCAGGAGGTCTCCGAGGCGGACACAGCCGGGCGCAGGGATCTGAGGGATGTGATGATGGTCACCATAGACGGTGAGGACGCCAAGGATTTGGACGATGCGGTCAGCGTCACTTATGACGGAGAGCGGTACCATCTGGGTGTCCACATTGCGGATGTGACCAATTATGTACAGGAGAATTCTGCTCTGGACAGGGAAGCTTTGAAGCGGGGGACCAGCGTATATCTGGTGGACAGGGTGATCCCCATGCTGCCCCACGCGCTGTCCAACGGCATCTGTTCGCTGAACGAGGGCGTGGACAGGCTGGCGCTGAGCTGCCTGATGACGGTGGATCCGGACGGGGAGATTTCGGATTATGAAATCTGCGAGTCCGTGATCCGGGTCAGGAAACGCATGTCCTACACAGTAGTAAAATCCCTGCTGGAGGACGCTGGCCTGATAGAACAGGGGGAGTATGCCCGGTATACAGAGCTTCTGCCCATGTTTCAGGAGATGGAGAAACTGGCGGCTATCCTGCGGGAAAAGCGTCGCAAGAGAGGTTCCATCGACTTTGACTTCCCGGAGTGCAAGATATTGCTGGACAGGGACGGGCATCCCACGGACATCAGACCCTATGAGCGCAATGTGGCCACGGACATCATAGAGGACTTCATGCTGGCTGCCAACGAAACCGTGGCCCAGCATTTCTACTGGATGGAGATGCCCTTCGTATACCGTGTCCACGACGTGCCGGACGCCCAGCGCATCCAGAAACTGGCGGCCTTCATCAACAATTTCGGCTATTACATGAAAGCGGTGGGAAGAGCGGGACAGAAGATCTCCGGCGAGGAAGTCCACCCCAAAGAGATACAGAAGCTGTTGGCCAAAATCGCGGGAACCCCCGAGGAGGCCATGATCAGCCGCCTGGCCCTGCGGAGCATGAAGCAGGCCAAGTACAGCACGGAGTGCACGGGCCATTTCGGCCTGGCGTGCCAGTATTACTGCCATTTCACTTCCCCCATACGCAGATACCCTGATCTGCAGATACACAGAATCATCAAGGAGCAGCTGCGTGGAAGACTGAAGGAGGAGCGGATAGCCCATTACCGGGAAATTCTGCCGGAGGTGGCAAAGCACAGCTCCGAGACGGAGCGCAGAGCGGATGAAGCAGAGCGGGAGACCGACAAGCTGAAGAAAGTGGAGTACATGGAGGAGCGCATCGGGGAGACGTTTGAGGGTGTTATCTCAGGCATCACCAGCTATGGGCTCTATGTAGAGCTGCCCAACACAGTGGAGGGCCTGATCCATGTCTCCAAGCTTCCCGGAGATTACTTCTACTATGATGAGAGCACCTACGAAATGGTAGGCCAGGCCACCGGCAAGAGCTATAAGCTGGGAATGCCCGTGAAAGTATGCGTGGAAGACTGCGACCGCTTCAACCGGACCATTGACTTCAGCATCCAATAAGAGGCCAATCCAGGCCCGGAAGAAATGGTGGACGCATCTCTATGCGGCCAAGATTTCTTCCCAAGAGGTTGGGTCTGGAGTGGGCGCTGCGGAACTGGAATAAAACAGCAGAGGCCAATCCAGGCCCGGAAGAAATGGTGGACGCATCTCTATGCGGCCAAGATTTCTTCCCAAGAGGTTGGGTCTGGAGTGGGCGCTGCGGAACTGGAATAAAACAGCAGAGGCCAATCCAGGCCCGGAAGAAATGGTGGACGCATCTCTATGCGGCCAAGATTTCTTCCCAAGAGGTTGGGTCTGGAGTGGGCGCTGCGGAACTGGAATAAAACAGCAGAGGCCAATCCAGGCCCGGAAGAAATGGTGGACGCATCTCTATGCGGCCAAGATTTCTTCCCAGGAGGTTGGGTCTGGAGAGGCCGCTGCGGAACTGGAATAGAGGTGACAGATTATGGCCCAGCAGAAAGAGCCGCAAAAACTCATTGCGAACAACAAGAAAGCATACCACGAATATTTCATAGAAGAGACCTATGAAGCCGGCGTTTCCCTCCACGGCACGGAAGTGAAGTCCATGCGCATGGGCAAATGTAGCATCAAAGAGTCCTTCATCCGCATAGAGAATGGAGAGATATTCGTCTACGGCATGCACGTCAGCCCCTATGAAAAGGGGAATATCTTCAACAAGGATCCCTTGCGGGTCAAAAAACTCCTGATGCACAAATACGAGATCAACAAACTGGCGGGCAAGGTGGCCGAGAAAGGCTACACCCTGGTCCCCCTCCAGGTCTACTTCAAGAACGGCAGAGTCAAGACCCAGATAGGCCTGGCCCGGGGCAAGAAGCTCTACGATAAGCGGGAGTCTATCGCCAAAAAAGACCAGCGCAGAGAGACAGAGCGGGAATTTAAGGTCAGGAACCTGTAGGAGAGGCGCGAAAATGTCTTCCCTTTCCACTGGACTATGGAAGATATGTACAGGCTGACGGAGGAGATTTCCGACTGTGAGATTCTGATTAGGAATTGTCGGAAAATAACTGCTGCAATTGCTTCAGGCAAAAGCCCGGAAATACAATAAAAATTGCCATAAACTTGCAGCAGTTATTTGTAGACACTTCCTTAATACCGGATATGGGGAAGAGTGTGCGGATTTCTATGCGCTGGAGCGGCAGAAAATCAGATGCGGCGAAAGCTTCCGCTTATTAGGATTTCCTGTGGCAGAAGGCAAAGGTTATTTTCGGGCCAGCTTAGTGGATGCCATCGGCATTCCGGCTGGCTCCGGAAAACCGGAAAAGATTCCCGCCAGGAAATTCTCTCCAAGAAATTTTCCAAGAAATTCCCGCCAGGAAATGCAAGAAAAGCTTTACACTTTCCAAAAAAATTGTTATAATGAATTCGTCTCATAAACGGATTGACTGCATCGGGTGTGAGACTGACAGGATTGGATATCCTGATGGAATGATAATTTTGCAGTCATATAATTGAATAAGGGGTAGTAAAGGTTTCGACAGGGGTCTTGCAGCTGGAGAAGCTATCCGTTGCGACACGTTAATCGCAAACTTAAACTAAACGCTGAAGATAATTATCAGTACGCACTGGCAGCGTAGCTGCTGCTGGTGACGCCGCCTTAGGCGGCTTGTCCGCTCCGGGGCACCCACACTCCGGAATCCGGGCATCGATGATGTGGGAAACGACGCGCGCTAAGCTTTGCCCGCGCGGGCGTATCATGAAGCTACCGAATATGGCAGATTGTTCGTTGTCTGCCACAGGAGGGAACAGGCGGGAGAAAGACCTGCCAGGATAACGGACTATGATAGTAGAAGGACAGGGAATGGGCTTTTGGACAGGGGTTCGACTCCCCTCTACTCCATTAGAACGCGAAGTTCCGAACCCGTTGAAAGAATCGTATTTTTCAGTGTTTCGGAACGTTTTCGCTATCATTGTTCCGTTTCAGGAGCAATAAGGCAACTATTATAACAGGGCTCCCAGATAGATTCTGGGAGTTTTATTTTGTGTAAAAGAATATCTCGATACCATTCTAAATCCAACGGCCCGCTTGGGCAGGCCCCACTGTTTTCCTAAAACTATAGATGTGGGAGACTTGTCCGCTCATTGAATGCAGTCCCGCCCCATGCTATCCATGAGCCGCGGCTAAGCCCCTCAAGGTTGCTGCTCTATAAGTACCTGGATGCTAAAGCGGATGGAAAGGTAAATGCAGAATGGTTCCAGCAGGTTTATGCAATTTGTTGCTCCTTAAGATGGTTGCAATCTACTGTTATGTGACTATCACGCGATACATATGGACAGTAATTTCGAAAGATTGTTGAACAATAATTGGATAATGTTGCCGAATTGTTTTATGGAAAAATATTGCTTTCTAAATATATTTATGTATGATATAATCTGGCATAAGGAAGAGAGGTGTCTTATATGGGAATGGCGGAATTTGAGCGAAAAAAGGATGAAAAGATAGATGGCGTAATCTATGATATGTCCCCATTGCCAGGATATGGTCATTTTATGGTTAATGGAAACCTTTATACAATTATAAAACAAGGATTAAAAGGTAGTATATGCCGTGTGTCAATGGAGAATTTTGACTTTCAATATCATCCCGAAATAAATGATGATTATGTATGTCCGGACATAATGATTGTATGCGACAGGAAGCACTTAAAGGGTGGAGCATACAGTGGAACTCCCAATTTCATTGCAGAGACACTGAGCCATTCTACGGCCAAAAGAGACAAAACAGAAAAGAAAGATATCTATGAAAAGGCGGGAGTAGAAGAGTATTGGATTGTTTCTCCGTTAGGTTCTGTGGAAATATATTATTTACAGGAGGGGAAATATGTTCTGGAACAGAACTACATGCTTCAGGACGACAAGGAAGAGAAAGATTATAATGCTGATACAGAAATCTGCCTGAAGGCATTTCCCCATATTAAGATGACATTAGGTGAAATCTTTGAGGGTATTGATTAGAAATATATTTCCAGTACAATTGATTGGACATGAAAAGGGGCTGCCGCACTGAGAATTGCTGATGGTAAGGAAGTGTCTACAAATAACTGCTGCAAGTTTATGACAATTTTTATTGTATTTCCGGGCTATTGCCTGAAGCAATTGCAGCAGTTATTTTCCGACAATTCCTAATGATTTAGAGTCCGTCAGCTTGGCATCCGGAACATGCCGTCTTTGGGCTGCTTCCGGCGGTGCATAGCGGCGGTGCAGCTCATCGACAATGACATAGACTAGGTGGTCATCATGATTGAGATTGTAGAAATATCTAAGAAAGCAACAGATTACAATTCTTTAGAGGAGTTCTACGATAAATACAAAACGGCAATAGCAGAGTCCTGCGAACAATATATCGAACATGGTCATACTTGTTTGAGGAAGGAAGACTGGCGAGACGACCTAAATTACAAGCCATTGTGGAACCTGCTGCGAAGTTCCGGTCCCTCTTGGAATTTCGCCCGGAGGTTTGGCAGCCTCCGTTCGCAAGAATACATGAAAACGCGATGTTTTCGGCATCCTTTTTTATGTTTAGAACAGATGTACAGAATCTTCTGCAAGCTCTCTGAAAAAATCCGTCAAAATATTCAATAAATGATTGTGCCCGACAGAAATATTTGTTATACTGCAAGTATGTCAGTGACCCAAATGACAGAGTGCGAATCGTAAGGAATGGAGGACAGAACAATGATTTTACTGCCAATGCCGAAGAAAGTGGAAGAAAAGAGCGGAAACCTGGTATTAAGGGTAGACACTGCTGTAGTCATGGAGGCCGCATGCCCCAGAGAGGCATATGTCTATGCGAAGCAGCTGAAGGAGGAGATTTCTGCCTGGGCTGGGCTGAACCTGGACATAAGACAGGGAAGCTTCCGCAAAGGGGATGTTTCATTGAGCACGAATGCTTCTTTGGGCGAGCATCGCTATACTTTGAACATAACGGAGGAGGGAGCGTTCCTTGTGGGCGGAAGCCTGAATGCGCTTGGCTGGGCCGTACAGACCCTGCGCCAGATCGTGCGCCAGGATGCGGGACTTCTGCCCTTTGTGGAGATTGATGATGAGCCCGATATGAAAAACAGAGGATTTTACCATGATGTCACCAGAGGCAGGATCCAGAATCTCGACAACCTGAAGAAGCTGGCGGACAAGCTCTGCTTCTATAAGATGAATCAGCTGCAGCTCTATGTGGAGCACAGCTATCTGTACCGTGATCTGACAGAGCTTTGGAGAGATGATACGCCCCTGACCGCGGAGGAGATCATTGAGCTGGACGAATACTGCTATGAGAGAGGAATCGAGCTGGTGCCCTCCATAGCCACGTTCGGACATCTGTACAAGCTGCTCGGCACGAAGGGGTACCAGCATCTGTGCGAGCTGCCCGACAGCGCGGAAAGCGCCTTCTCCTTCCGTGACCGGATGGCGCACCACACGGTGAATGTCTCCGATTCCAATGCCATGGAACTGGTCAAGGAACTGATAGAGGAGTATATGCACCTGTTCCGGACGGATAAGTTCAATATCTGCGCGGACGAAACCTTCGACCTGGGCAAGGGGAGAAGCGCGGAGCTTGCGAAAGAAAAAGGGACAGGGCAGATGTATCTGGATTATATCATGGAATTATTTGACTTCCTGATCCAGAAAGGCAAGGTTCCCATGTTCTGGGGCGACATCATCAGCGGACACCCGGATCTGTATCCCCAGATACCCAAGGAAGTCATCTGCCTGACCTGGGGATATGCCGCCGACCAGTCAGACTGGGCAGCGAAAATCCTGTATGACGTAAACGCGGTGCAGTATCTCTGCCCCGGAGTCTGCGGATGGAACACCTGGGTGAACTATATTCGGGGAAGCTACGAAAACATTGTCAGAATGTGCAACTATGCCAGAAAATACAATGCAATCGGTATTCTGAACACAGATTGGGGTGATTTCGGACATATCAACCATCCGGCGTTTTCCGTTCCCGGCCTGATCTATGGAGCCGTAGGATCCTGGGGAGAGCATATGCCGGAGTTCGACGAGCTGAACCGCCAGATCTCCGTCCTGGAATACGGGGATGCCTCAGGGCAGCTGGTGGGCCTGATGGCGCAGATGAACGGCGCCTGTGTATTCAGCTGGCACAATGCCGTGACCATAAAGGAATGGACCCAGCAGAAAAACGATCCGGAGAAGATCAAGGGTATCTATGGCGAGATGGACATGGCGAAAGTTCCCCAGTGCAACAAGCGCGTGGAGGAGATGGAAGCCAGGCTGCGGGAGGTCAGCAGAAGCATGGACAGCACCTGCCGCGGAATCGTGGAATGCGCGCATGTGTCTCTGGAGATGATCCGCTGTTGGAATGAAGTGGGCGTGTTCATGGCGGAGCGGCAGAAAGGGGAAGCGCCGGACAATGGCGCGGCTGTCGCAGCCGGTCTGGAAAGATGCCTGCACTATTACCAGAGGCTCTGGAGAGAGAACGGCAAGGAGGGCGACCTTATGAAGGTATCGGATGTGTTCTTCTGGTATGCCGACATTCTGCGGAGCAAGAGCAATCATTGTGAATAATCTGTAATTATGTTCGGATATGCGGGTTCTCTGCCCTGGAGCGGCATTCCGGGTACTTTGTGGATTCGCGCGGACAAGATGGAAATGCATCCTCTGACTACTGTACTGAAAGCGGAACTGGAGGGTGAGATAACATACAACCTTGGCTATGGTGAGGTTGTGACTCAAAATGATTAGACAAGGATTTCAGGGCAAACCTGTGGGGCAGCTGTATTTCAGGATGTGGCTGCCCCTTTTCTATATTGAATTATAAGGATGCTTGAAAATGCGCCGGAATCTGATATAATGGAAAATGAGCGGAAAATAGAAAACTATCAGGGATTTTTCAGGAGGTGTCCGATGGATTCAGAAAAAAACGCATTGTCCGTAGGCGGCTATCTGTTCTTCACAGAGAAGGACGCCCAGCTTGCCAGGACAGAGGAGCAGAGGATCGCATATCTGGAGGAGCGCATAGACTATTCCTCCCCGGAGAGCATACGCTATATATATGAAAAGACGATTCAGGAGCGGCTGTTCAAAACGCCCATTGGCATAAATTACCTGCACAAGCTCCGGGACTTTCTGCTGGCCCAGCCGGAGGCGGATCCGGGAAGCATCATGGAGATTCCGCTGTACATCACCTTTGACGGCGGCCTGAGGGAGCGCACGAATCCCGCCAGGGAGAGGGTGGCGCCCTCCAGGAAGAAGGATCGTGACAGGGAGAAAGAACGTTTCACGATTTCCGTTTTTCTGAATGTCATGCTTGTGATCGCCATCCTTGCCATGTTCGGTATCTGTTTTGCCAGCGACCAGCCGAACATCGTCAATTATGAGAGGGCCATCACAGACAAGTATGCTTCCTGGGAGCAGGAGCTGACAGAGCGGGAGCAGGCCATACGCGACCGGGAACTGGAGCTGAAGCTGAGCGAGTGATGCCAAACGGCGCGGTTTCGGGCAGGCCGGCAGTGCGACGCCCGTTGGAATCGTCGCTTCGGGGGGCGGTGCCGGGGCCGCGGAGAGAGGAGAGGCCTTAAGATATGGATCGATTGAAGATATTGGTAGTGGACGATGAAAGCCGGATGCGCAAGTTGGTGCGCGATTTCCTGGTGAAGAGCGGCTATGATGTCCTGGAAGCCGGGGACGGCGAAGAGGCGCTGGATATTTTTTTCAAAGAAAAAGAGATAGCGCTGGTGGTGCTGGATGTCATGATGCCGAAGATGGACGGCTGGCAGGTGTGCCGGGAAATCAGGGCCTATTCCAAGGTTCCCATCATCATGCTGACGGCCCGGGCGGACGAGCAGGACGAGCTGCAGGGCTTCCAGATGGGGGTGGACGAATATGTCACCAAGCCTTTCAGCCCGAAGATTCTGGTGGCGCGGATTGAGGCGATTCTCCGCCGTACCAAGCAGATGTCCGACGAGGAAGTGTTGAGCTGCGGGGGCATCCAGCTGGACAAGGCGGCCCACCAGGTGCACATTGACGGAAACCCTGTGGAGCTGAGCTACAAGGAATTTGAGCTCCTGGCCTATTTTCTGGAGAACAGGGGGATTGCCCTGTCCCGGGAGCGGATTCTGAACAATGTCTGGAACTACGATTATTTCGGGGACGCCCGCACCATTGACACGCATGTGAAGAAGCTCCGCAGCAAGATGGGAGAGAAGGGGGAACTGATCAAGACGATTTGGGGCATGGGCTACAAGCTTGACGTCTGAAACGTCAGCCGGAGGTTTATATGACACATTCCATCAGGCGTCAGCTGGCGCTGATTTTCATAGGATTGATGGCCGGCACGATTTTTTTATGCTGGATCATGAATAATCTGTTCCTGGAGCAATATTATATCAGGAGCAAGACAAAAGTGATCTTCGAAGCCTACCATACGATCCGGCAGGCGGCGAACAGCGACACATACAGCACGAGGGCATTCCATGAGGAACTGAATGATGTCTGCGGCGTGTACAATATCACGGTCTATGTCATGGACGCGAACTCCATGCTGAAGTACGCCTCCGTGAACGGCGGAGCGGAGCTGGAAAAACGTCTGGCCGCATATGTGTTCGGCTTCTTCGACGATGCGGTGAAAGTGATAGAGGAAGGCGAGGACTATGTGGTGCAGCGGGTGCGCACGGTGGAGGGCGACTTCCTGGAAATGTACGGTCGGCTGAGCTCCGGCATTTCCTTCATCATGCACACTCCGGTGGAGAGCATTCGGGAGAGCGCCAAGATTGCCAACCGTTTCCTGGCCTATATGGGAGTCGTGGTCACTTTGGCAGGCGGCGTCATCATCTGGTTCATTGCCAGGAAAATCACCAAACCCATCCTGGAGCTCAACAGCATATCGGAAAAGATGGTGAACCTGGATTTCGAGGCGAAGTACGAGGGGAGTTCCGGCAATGAGATAGGCCTGCTGGGGGAGAACATCAACAAGCTGTCCGCCTCCCTGGAGCATATGATCTCGGAGCTGAAGACCGCCAACAATGAGCTGCAGAAGGATATCGAGAAAAAGGAACAGATAGATGAAATGCGCAGGGAGTTCCTGGCCAATGTGTCCCATGAGCTGAAGACTCCCATCGCGCTGATACAGGGCTATGCGGAAGGGCTGTCCGAGGGGATCAATGACGACCCGGAGAGCAGGGATTTCTACTGCGAGGTCATCATGGACGAAGCCTCCAAGATGAACAACATGGTGAAAAAGCTGTTGACGCTCAATCAGCTGGAATTCGGCAACGATGTGGTGGCCATGGAGCGTTTTGACGTGACGGCGCTGGTCCGGAACTATATCCAGTCAGCGGAGATCCTCACCCGGCAGAATGAGATTCAGGTGACCCTGAAGGACCAGGAGCCCGCCTACGTGTGGGGGGACGTGTATAAGACCGAAGAGGTCTTTATGAACTATTTTTCCAATGCCATCAATCATTGCCGGGCAGTGGACAGCAGGGCAGGGAAAAAAATCACGGTTTCGCTGGAACACAGGGAGGGCAAGGTGAGAATAGGCGTGTTCAACACGGGCAGCCCTATCCCGGAGGAGTCCATCCCCCATCTCTGGGAAAAATTCTACAAGGTGGACAAAGCCAGGACCAGGGAGTATGGAGGCAGCGGCGTGGGGCTCTCCATCGTGAAGGCGATCATGGAATCCATGAACCAGGGCTTTGGCGTGGAGAATTATACCAATGGAGTGCTGTTCTGGTTCGAGTTGGAGAGCCAGGCCCAGGAGTGCTCCATACAGCCGCCGCAGGCTGTCGAAGGAGAGGAAAGCGTATGAATCATGTGGATAAAGAAGAAACGGATATCACAAAAGTGCTGTTGGTCGGCCTGGACACAGGGGAAGAGCAGGATTTCGACCATTCCATGGAAGAGCTGAAGAGCCTGGCGGAGGCCGCCCGTAAGCAGGTGGTGGGCGTCATCGTACAGCGCATGCAGGATGTGAACAAGGCTTTTTATATCGGCACTGGCAAAGTGGAAGAGGTGCGGGAGTATGCCGGCGAATGCCAGGCGGAGGAAATCGTCTTCGACAATGCCCTGTCCCCCTCCCAGGTCCGCAATCTGGGGCGTGAACTGGGGCTGCCGGTGCTGGATCGGACCAATCTGATACTGGATATTTTCGCCATAAGGGCCAAGACCAGAGAGGCCAAGCTGCAGGTGGAGACCGCCAGGCTGCAGTATTTTCTGCCCAGGCTGGTAGGGATGCGGGAGAATCTCAGCAGACAGGGCGGCACCACCGGCGGCTCCTTAAGCAACAGAGGCGCGGGAGAGACCAAGTTGGAACTGGACAGACGTAAGATTGAGCATCGGATCAGCGAACTGAAAAAGGAGCTGGAGGACATGGCCGGAGCCAGGGAGACCATGCGCAAGAAGCGCACCCAGTCCAAAATCCCGAAAGTGGCGCTGGTGGGCTATACCAACGCGGGAAAGTCCACGATTCTGAACCGCATGGTGGACCTCTACGGCGACAATAAGGAAAAGAAGGTGATGGAGAAGGATATGCTCTTTGCCACCCTGGACACCAGCGTGCGCTGCATTTATCCGAAAGCGGACACCATGGAGAACATGCCTTTCTTTCTGACGGACACGGTGGGATTCATCCATAAGCTGCCCCACGGGCTGGTGAAAGCGTTCCGATCCACGCTGGAAGAGGTCAAATACGCGGATTTGCTGATTCAGGTGGTGGATTTTTCGGATGAGCATCATAAGCAGCACATGGAAGTGACCGCCGCCACCCTGAAAGAGCTGGGGGCAGGGGACATACCGCAGATTATTGTCTACAACAAAGCGGATAAATGTGCCATGGAAACGCTACCCAGGAAAAGGGACAGACAGATTTATATGGCGGCGTCAGAAGGCTGCGGCATAGAGGAACTGACAGAGATGATAAAGGAATGCGTCTACGCAGGCCGTGTGGAGGCTGCGCTGCTTCTGCCCTATGACAAGGGGGGCATTGTTTCTTATTTTATGGAAAATGCCACGGTGCTGGAACAGGAATACAGGGAGGAAGGCGTCTGGATCAAAGTCAGCTGCCACCGGAGCGATGCGGACAAATATGCGGAATACTGTCAGGATATATAGCGGTATTTTGGACTTGTCTATCAGCGGAATATGTTGTATGATGGAAATGGCCGGCCGGACTCCTGGCGAAGCAGGCGGGGCACGGCCAAATGCAGATGTGGAGATGAGGATGGGACGAATGAAATGTAGGAAAAGTATCACAAAGTTGCTTGCTCTGGCGATGACGATGGGCGCGCTGACAGGATGCGCGGAGAATCAGATTCCGGAGAGGACAGAGGAAGAGATGCAGGCGATAGGGGAATTCGTCGCATTTACCATGATGAAATATGACATGGGACACAATAGCAGGCTGATGGATCTTCCGCCGGTGGAGGAGACAGAGGATACAGACGCTGAGAGGCCTGAGGAAGAGGAGCCCGGCACGATGGGGATGGATCCGGTGGACGACACGCCTGTGATAAACGAAGCGGCGCCCAGTGAGGAAGCGCCGCAGCCCGAAACCTACAGCATGGAGGAGGTGATGGGGCTCCCGGAGGGCGTGGCCGTGGCCTTTGAAGGATACAGTTCCTATGACAGCTATCCGGCGGAGAGCGATGCCTTCGCCGTCACGGCAGAAGATGGCAGGAAGCTGCTGGTGCTGGAGTTCTCTCTGACCAATACGCTTGATCAGGAGCAGAGCCTGGACTTGATGTCATCTGGCGCCAGGTACCGCGTCACGGTGAATGAGGAATATGCCAAGTGGTCGCTTCCCACGATGCTGCCCAATGATATGTCGACTTATATGGGCACCCTGGCAGCGGGAGAGAACGTGAAGGCGGTGCTGGTGGTTGAGATAGACGCCGGGGTGGCGGACGCAGTCTCCTCCATCAGCCTGAACCTGAAAAATGATTCAAAATCACACACAATTCAGCTCTACGGAGGCACTGACGAGTGACCACACCAAGTCCTCGGAGAGTAGGAACATGAAAAAACGCCCGTTTTTCGGGCTTTTTTCATGCCCAAAATAAATTGTAGAAAAAAGTCTCAAAAAATAGAAATTTCCTGTTGACAATAAGAGAATGAAGTGATATACTAAGTTTCGTTGTCAGGGAAACACGACAACAGACAATCTGAAAGAAAAAAGATTGAAAAAAATTCCAAAAAGCTGTTGACAAAAGCGGTTGAATATGATATCCTATCAAAGTTGCCGCTGATGAAGAAAACGGCAGAGCACCTTGACAAATGAACAGCAATGCAACCCTGAAAATTCCAATAAGAAAGATTTTCAGAGAGACAACCTAAGAGACAGACCTTAAGAAACCAAGAGAACGAGGAAGCCGGCGAAGACCGGCGAGCCAGTACCCTTGGGACAGGAAGGACATCAACATGAGAGTTCGATCCTGGCTCAGGATGAACGCTGGCGGCGTGCCTAACACATGCAAGTCGAACGG
>OFFF01000240.1_pt1 | contig 43437 bp, 31 predicted proteins | sample 1521301 | NCBI WGS metagenome assembly OFFF01 (sample SAMEA3504101, study PRJEB24116) | mouse gut metagenome | biome: mouse gut; feature: mouse-associated habitat; material: faeces | place: Denmark | collected 2011
AAAGCCCGAATTATGCATAACGCAGATAATTCAGGGACTGCCGGAAGCACCAGAAGAACCGTGGGATTGTCTGGCTTCATAGTGCTACAAACTTTCAACTCACAAGTATTATAAAATGTCCATAAAAAACAGGTTCAGGGAATACGTTTTGCCGTCATAAAACATACGACCATCAGGAAAAACTGAGATGCCTGTTCCCTGCCCCGAAATTCGGTGGATAATCACTCGAGACACAGGAGGTTATGACCATGGAAAATCAGCGAGACACCGCGGTGCCTGACATAGAAGAAAGAACCGACTCTGCTGAAAAGAGCCAGGACTCTGCTGCAAAAGAGACTTCTGAAGGCCAGAGCCAGGAAAATCCCGAAACACACCATCCCGAGACTGCGCAGAAGGCACAACCTACAGAACAGCCGCAACCTACAGAACCGCTGCAGCCTATAGAACCATCGCAGCCCGTGGAATCATCGCAGCCTGTGGAACCACCGCAGCCGCCGCAGCCCGTCAAGACTTCTCAAAGTCTGCCAGAAGAGAACGAACCGCAGCCCGTCCCGATTCCCGCCCTGGAAGAAATCCGGCAGGCAATCGCCGATCTGCAGCAGAGCTTCGATGACAAAATCGTCCAGGATAAGCACAAGAACGCCCTGTTCGACCAAATGCACAGGGAGCTCGTCCGATATCAGAACGGAGTGGTGGACAAGAACACAGAGACCATGGCCATGGACATCATCCAGCTGATTGACAGCACCAAAAACCATATCCGCATCTATGAGGAAAAGGAAGGCACACAGGAAAATTACGACCGCCTGCTCCGCCTTGTAAAGGGCCTGGTGGAAGACCTCCAGGATGTCCTGTACCGGCAGAGCATTGAAGCCTACCAGGTGGCGGGAGAGGAAGTGGACGTGCGCCGCCAGAAGATTATCCAGACCCTGGAGACGGAAGACCCCGCCCAGGACAATTTCATTGCCGTGCGTGTGGCAGACGGATATGAAAAAGGAGACAAGGTTCTCCGCCCGGAGCGCATCAAGATATACAAATATCATAAGAAATCACCAGATGCCGACGACAAATGACCCCGCACAGCAGAGCGGACAGAATTTGGCTGGCAGAGCAGTATAAGGAAGTGTCTACAAATAACTGATACGAGTTTAAAGCTGTTTTCCTTGGATTTCCGGGCTTTTCTCTAAAGAAGTTGTATCAGTTATTTTTCGACAATTCCAAAGTAACTCAATTAAATATAGAACACATATAGAAATAACAGAAAAGAGGACAATCACTATGGGAAATGTATTTGGCATTGACCTTGGCACCACTTATTCCTGCATCGCCTACATAGACGCCAACGGAATGCCCGTGGTTCTGAAAAATGCGGAGGGAGACCTGACCACGCCGTCCGTGGTGTTCTTCGAGAGCCAGTCGGAGGTGACAGTGGGCGCCGCCGCCAAAGAGAGCGCAAAAATGTATCCGGATCAGGTGGTGACTTTCATCAAGCGCAGCATCGGCCAGCCGGGCTTCTGCCTGAACCTGAACGGAATCGACATGAAGCCTGAGGAGATCTCTTCCTACATCCTGAAGAAGGTAGTCCAGGACGCCGAGGAGACCATGCGGATGGAGGGCAAGCTGGGGGATGAGGAACATATTCGCAACGTAGTCATCACCTGTCCTGCCTACTTCGGCGTAGCGGAGAGGGAAGCCACCAAGACTGCGGGCATTATTACCGGCCTGAACGTCATGGCCATCATCAACGAGCCCACCGCGGCCGCCATTACCTACGGCGTCACAGATGACAGCCAGGAGAAGACCGTGCTGGTCTACGATCTGGGTGGCGGGACTTTCGATATCACCATGATTCATATCAAGCCCGGTGAGATCCGCGTGATCTGCACCGGAGGAGACCACAATCTTGGCGGCAAGGACTGGGACGACAGAGTGCTTCTGTACCTGGCACAGCAGTACCAGCAGGAGACCGGCACCCAGGACGATATCCTGGAGGACGCGGAGACGCTTCAGGAGCTGAGCCTGGCGGCAGAGCGGGCCAAGAAGCTCCTCAGCACCAAGGAGAAGGCGCCCGTGGCCATCAATTACATGGGAGAGCGGGTGCGGGTGGATTTGACCCGCCAGACCTTTGACCAGCTGACGGAGGACTTGCTGTCCCGCACCATTGAACTGACCCGGGAGATGTTCGGGGAAGCGGAGAAGAAAGGGTTCCGCCTGGAGGATGTCAGCGAGGTTCTTCTGGTGGGCGGCTCCTCCAAGATGCCCCAGGTCATGAACCGCGTCAAGGCGGAGTTCGGTATCGAGACCAGGATGTTCGACCCGGACGAATCCGTGGCCAAGGGCGCGGCCATCTATGCCAACAAGATGAGCGAATACAATATTGTCCTGGAGGAGATTGCGAAGAACCAGGGCAAGACCCTGGAGGAAGTCCGGGAACAGGTGGACAGCGGCCAGATGGATGTCCAGCAAGAGGCGAAGAAAGCCAATGTGTCCATGCCGGGCGGCCGTCTGCCCGGGGAAGAGATGAAGATCATCAATGTCACCAGCCGCAGCTTCGGCACGGAAGCCTATGATAAGAACGATGAGAAGAAACTGTTCAACATCATACGCAAGAACGCGGAGCTTCCCGCCGAGGGCACCAATTCCTTCTTTCCCAGGGAGGACAACCAGAGAAGCGCCCGTTTCAGGGTAAAGGAGAGCCTGGCTTCTGAGGACATCGTGGACACGGAGCTGGGAAAGGAAATCGGCACGGCCTCCCTGGAGCTGCCTTCAGGAGTCACAAGGGACACGGAGATCGTGGTCACCTTCCGGCTGGACGAGTCGGGGCTTCTGCACCTCCATGCCAAGGAAATGCAGGGAGGGCGCGAAGTGGACGCGGAATTCCAGACTACGGAAGCGCTGAGCGAAGCGGAGATGTCGGATGCCATCCGCCGCAACAGCGATTCCAGCGTAAGCTAGGCGGGAGAGACCATGGAAAACTATTTCATTTTGCTGGAACTGCCCTTTGACCCGCCGGAGAACGATGCCGGGAAGATTGCGGAGGCCATTGCGGCGAAGCAGACCCAATGGTCCCGGGACATGGTGAATCCGGTCAAGAAAGCGAAAGTCAGCGAATACATCGCCCATATTTCCGAAATCAAGAATGTGATGCTTGACCCGGAAGCCAGGGAGAAAGAAGCCGAGGAAGCCAGGCAGATCAAGGGCAGCAAGAAAAAGGAACTGGTAGACAGTCTGGCCCTGTACCATACCAAGGGGGACAGCCTGTCTGCTCAGGATCTGAAGCTTCTGGTGAGGACATTCGGTGCCTTCGGCTTTACGGAAGCGGAGATTCGTGGCGCCTTTGAGGAGGGGAACCGGAAGCAGAAGGACGGATTCCAGGCGGAGGAGGTGCTGGACAAGGCCCAGGCCCATAATATCAGGAACTACATGCGGCAGCTGGACAGGAAAGGGGAGAGCCTGTATGACTTTCTGGGGCTTGCGCCTGACGCTTCCTGTAGGGAACTGTGCCAGGCTGCCGATGCCGTCAACAGAAAGATACTGCAGAAGGGCAAGAAGTCGGGCCAGGACGGCGCAGTCCAGTCTCTGTGCGGCCTGTGCGGCGTGATTTTCCGCACCGAAGAAGGCAAGCAAAAATATGACAACTATGTCACATTGACCCGCTTTGACGCCCTCAACGATGCCATAGACGAGATGGCCATGGGGAACCAGCGGTGCCTGGAGCCCAGGATGAAGGAGGGCCTGATCGACAGGGCTGTCGGCCAGTACCGCATCAGCGTTTCGGAGAGTTCCGCCTATATCAATGATTACTGTGCCTACATGGGGTATGTGCTCTCCGAGAACAAGCTTATCTGCGGCCTCTGCGGCACGGAGAATCCCATGGGGGCGCAGAGCTGCGTCAAGTGCGGAAAGCCCCTGCTCGTCACCTGCCCCTCCTGCGGGACCCGGAACAACAACTCTGCCAGGAACTGCGTGAAATGCGGCTTCGATCTGTCCCAGATGGAGAGGGCGGTGGCCCTGCTGCAGCAGGCCAGGCAGCTTCATGCCGCGAAATCCTATGACGAGGCCCAAGGGCTGCTGAAAGAGGCCCTGGTCTTCTGGCCGGGGCATCCGGATGTCCGGAAGCTGGAGGAGGCCATTGCCGCAGAGCGCAGGCAGGCGTCGGATGCCGTGGCTGCTATCATGGCGGACCTCCGGGAAAAGCGCCTGTATGCGGCCCGGACGAAGATTGCCCAGGCCCGGACAGGGGGCTTCGGGGTGGACGAGGCGCTGGCCGCGCAGGTGGACGAGAGCCTGGCCCGGATAGAGGAGCGGCTGGCCCTTCTGCGGACAAAGGAGGGGGATGAGGCGTTCCGAATCGTCCTGGAGCTCTCGGAACAGGTGACGGACTGTGAGGAGCTGAAACAGAATCTGGCGAAGTACCCGCCCTCGGAATGTCCGGCAGTGTCCTGCGCGCAGGCAGGGAAAGACGTGACGCTCACCTGGCTTGCCAGTGGATCTCTGGGAGAGGTGGCGTATCGGCTGGTGCGGAAAGAGAATTCCGCCCCCAACGATCCGGAGGACGGAGAGGCGTTGTACACAGGCCGGGAGCTTGGCTATACGGACAGCGGCCTCCGGCACAACAGGCTGTACTATTACGCGGTCTATGCGGTGCGGCTGGGCGTGTTCTCCAGGGCGGCCAGGCCCCCGGAGCCGGTGGCCGCGGTGGAATGCGTGTCCGGCGGGAAGGCGGTGGGCGGGGACGGTTCTGTCTCCCTTTCCTGGGTGAAGCCCCAGGGCGCTACGGAAATCAGGGTGGCCAGGTACTGCGGGAGCGAGCGGCCAAAGGAGGAAGGGGCCTATGAGCCGGTTCCCTGTACCCGCCCGGACGGCATCCTCTTAGAGGGCCTGGAGAACGGAGCGTGCTATTGGTTCTCGGTCTGCGCCGGGGTGGTGCTGAACGGCAGAACCTATTATTCGGAGCCTGTGCATCTGTCGGCGGTGCCACAGAAACCGGCCATGCCTCTGCAGGAGTTCGCGCTGCAGCAGAAGGAGGGAGCGTTCCGGTGCAGCTGGAGGCAGTCGGAGTGGGACGTGGTGCTGCTCTATGCCGACCGGAAGCCGGAGTATACCGTGGGCGTAGTCTATGACATGGAAGAACTTCTGAAGAAATACAAAAAGGTGGACTTCCAGATGAAGGGCCGGACGGAAGGGGAATTCCGGCTGGAGTTCGTAGGGGAGTGCTATCTTATCCCCGCGGTCATAAGGGATTCCAACGTGGTCCTGAGCGAGGCGGTGTACCTTTCGTCCGTGCCCTGCGCGCGGGACGTATCCTTTGAAGTGAACGCCTCGGGGACGGAAATGTACGTGAGTTTTGCCTGGCCCCAGGGAGTGGAGCGCTGCCTGGTGGTGTACCGGATGGACACCTGGCCGGGAGCACTGGATGACCCTTATGCCCATCAGGCGGAGTGCAGCAGAAAGCAGTACGAGGCCAACCAGGGCGTCCTGATCAGGAACCCTGAGGCGGGGACGTATTACGCGCAGGTCTATGTGTACCTGGAAAAGGACGGGAGGCGGATCTGTTCCGAGGGCGTGAAGGCGCGCTTCGACAACCGGCCCCAGATGGACGTGTTCTACTCCTTTGAATACAAGAAGCCGGGGCTATTCCACAAAAAGACGGCTCTGCTGTTCACGGTGGAGATTTCGGGCTGCTGCGTGCTGCCGCCGTTCGTGATCGTGGGGAAGTATAAGGGCATCCCCCTGAAGCGCAGCGACGGCGAGGCCATCTGCATCGTGGCCCAGGCCACGGAAATCCAGGAGAACCTGACATTCGAGTTCGATGTGCCGGTGATCCGCGCAGGCATGCGCCTGAAGATGTTCTTCCTGGACGACCAAAACTACAAAAACTTCAAACTCGCCTGCAAAGCAGGCAATACAATATAAGAAACAGCAGGCACCCATGCAGTGCCATGTCTTGGCACTGTATGGGTGTCTGCGGAACTGGAATAGGAGGATTTAAGATATGGCCGGGAAGTTTTTATGTCCACGGTGCTTTGAGGAGCAGAGCCTGGACAGCATCCAATACATCTGCTCGAACGAATCTAAACCGTGCCAGCTTGCAATCGACAAGAAGCCCCAGAGGGCAGAGAATTCCAAGAAACCCGTCTGCACAGAGTGCAAACAGGCGCTGATCACGAAAATCTGCCCCAAGTGCAAGATGGAACTGCCGCTGAACATCGGCACCGCCAAAAGTTACCCCATAGCGATCATCGGGGCCAAGGAGACAGGAAAGAGCAATTTCGTGGCCGTGCTGATCAACCAGCTGAAGAACGAGGTGGGGCGCGCTTTCGACTGCTCCCTGATGGCCTGCGGGGACAAGACGATCAACCGCTACCGGACGGACTTTTACGATCCGCTGTACCGGCACCGCACCTGCGTCCAGGGCACGGACGCCGGCGAGGTGGATCCTCTGATCTATTCCCTGCTCTTCCAGAGGAAGGGCGGATTTCTGCGCAAGGCCACCAATGACGCCGTCTCCCTGACCTTTTTCGACACCGCAGGCGAGAATCTGAACGATGAGAACATGATGCGCACCTTCAACCCTTATCTGTACCATTCCTCGGGCATCATCCTTCTGCTGGATCCCCTGCAGCTGCCCAAGGTGCGGGACGAACTGGAGGGCAGGATACGTCTGCCGGAGGAGAACACGGATGTAAACGAGATCCTCACCAGAACCATAGACATCATCCGCCGCAATGTGCCCGGCCTGAACAAAGAGGGCGTGAAAATCGATATACCGCTGGCCATCGCGTTCACCAAGATAGACGCGGTCAGCGACCTGTTGGATCCGGCCAGCTGCCTGCGGAACGACTCGGTGCATATCAGGAAGGGCTGCTTTGACCAGGTGGATTTCCAGGATGCCAGTGAGGAGATGCAGAGCATGGTGGAGGAATGGCTGGGAATGGAGCTGTACCAGCTGGTGTCCACACATTTCGCGAAGTTTGGCTTCTTCGGCCTGAGCGCCCTGGGAAGTAATCCGGATATGGATAAAAAGATACCGAAATTCCGCCCGTTCCGCGTGGCGGATCCCCTGCTGTGGATCCTGGCCAAGGAGGGCATCATCCCCTCCGCTCAGGGGGCGTGAGTATGGAGGCGCTGCAGTATATCTACACATCATGGAAAAACGGGGATTCGCTGGACAAGGGGTACATGATCTATTCGAAGTCGGAGGGGATTACCGACAGGGAGTGCGCAGCCATCAAGAGCGCCATGCAGTATCTGGTGCCCAAGGAGCTGCCTTTCAACCCCTCGCCCCAGGAGATCGAGGAGATATTCCCCTATTCCTTCGCCTATTTCCTTCTGCCAGGCGGGAGATGCTGCGTGGCCAGGACCACCTATCTGGGGAAGGACTATTCCGGGCGGTTCGGCAACTATATCATCTATGCGCTGGTGATGGAGCCGGGCAGCCTGGCTTGTCGGCCCGGGGAGCTGTTCGGAGAGCCTTATCTCAAGACGGCCATGACGGAGGCCGAGCTGAACGCGCCCTCCCCTGTGCCGCCCCTGCCGCCTTTGCACATAAAGAACTACGGCTCTGTGGTAAATGATGAAGAGTTGATCTTCTTTCTGTCCGGCAGAGAGGAAGAGTTCGCGCAGCTGATCACTTTCGTGCTGGCGGCCAAGGACATGAAGGTTCCTTTTTACTTAAATGACACCAGGGAGAACCTGGTGCTGTGGGCGGCGGCGGTGCAGCGGATCCTTCCCCCCCGGCTGGCGGCCTCCTTTGCCTTCAACACGTATGTGGGAGACCAGGAAGGCCTGCGCTCTCCGAGGCTGACGGGGGAGAGCGTGGAGTTCCATCTGGTGGGGGTGCGGCCTGACGCCAACTATTTCAATTACGGAATAGAGTACAGGAGCAGCCGGCATATCGTCATGGATTTCCAGGGCGGCTATATGACGGAGGGGATTCCGGCAAGCAGGTTCGCCAAGGCCGTGGCCGCCAGCGTTGTGACGGGCTTCGAGAAGGTGGACAGGTTCGGCGGGTTTGTGGACAAGACTTCCTATGAGAGCCTGGGCGGAGGGCTGGAGGACGCGTTCCTCTGCTACCAGCTGCTGGAGCGGGGGGCGTTCCGCTGCACGGAAGATGACCTGCAGGCCATCCTTGTGTTCGGGGAGGCATACTGTACGGAGGCGGACAAGGCCGATATGGGCAACAGGCTTCTGGTAAAGATGCAGCAGGAGAACTGGACGGTGCCGGCTTCTTCCTTTGCGCATCTGTGGGAATTCATCTGCAGGAACACCAGTTTCATGATCTATACGCTGTACGACCTGCTGCTGGAGGAGGTCTACCAGCTGACCTGCGAGGCGGCGGACGCCTGTGAGGGCGTGGTGGAGTTTCTGGACGGGCTGGGGAAGGCAACGCCGCAGGCCTACGGAAGTTTCCTGGAGTACCTGAATTCCATGGGCTGCGTGGAGCAGATGATCCTGTACCTGTCGGGCCATCCCAACCTGTGCACCAATGGCTTTTATGTGAACTGGATCATGGACAGCTATACCTTTGCCAACGGGCTCAACGACAGGCAGCCGATTTCGAAGCTGCTGCGGCAGCTGCTGAAGAACATCTGCCAGGTTCCCGGGGGCGAAAGCGAAATCGTCAGGATACTGTTCCGTGCCACCTCCAGCAGGGCGCTGTTCGAGGCCGTTCTGCAGATTCTATTGGCCTCGGCGCAGAAGCCTGAGCGGCTGGAGCGGCTGTGCAGGGAATATCTGCGGCAGGCGGACAGCGCCTCGGAGGCCGTGCGTTTCGAGAAATATCTGTTCGGCATGACGGAGGCCGCGCCCCTGGCGGCACAGCTGGCGGCCTGCAAAATCGGCTCCGCGAAGAACCCGGAGGAGGCTTTCTGGCATTTCTACAGCCTCCAAAGCGACGGAACCAGGCAGCAGCCCCTGGGGCCCATGGTCACGGCCTGCCTCGGCAGCCTGACGGGCCAGGCAAAGAGCCAGGCGGCGTTCCGTATGCTGGAGGAGCAGGACAGCCGCCTGCTGGAGGACGAACGGGCGGCAGGCGCGCTGACAGGTGCGCTGGAGGGCTGCGATATGGGGACGCTGGGGAAATTGGGCTGCGACATGCTGGAAGGGATATGCCGCCTGGGCATTCGGACCGGTGTGGACACCCCCAGGATCCGGGCCGTATATGTGGGGATATGCCTGAAGGAGGGCAATTCCATTTTCAGCCCGGAGCCCGTGGAGCTGGGGAAGACGGTCAGGGGCGCGGACGTCCGGCTGTCAGACCTTGGACGGACGGACTACGAAATTTACGTCAGAACCTTCCTGTGGGAGTATCTGAGGGCGGTGAAGTCCAGCGAGGACATGGCGCTGGTGGTGAAGACCTTTTACCATAGGCAGGCATTCGACCAGTTCACGGGCCGGTTCGTGGACAGACTGCGGATGCTGGAAAAAAAGGGGAACAGGCAGTGGCAGAAGCTTGCAGCCTGGGCCTGCGCCGCCATCCTGACGGTAGAGTCCGACACCCCGGCGGAGGAAGAGCTCTACAAGGCGCTGGCCCATTACCTGAAAGGGCTGTCCAAGGAGAATCTGGCCGATATCAGGGAACGGATCTGCCGGGATACCTCGGAGGAGCTGTGCGATTTGTTTTTTGAGGAAGTTATGCGGAAGGAGAAATTATTCGACCGGTTCCGCAAGAAGAAGTGATTATAGATGGAGGAGGTTTTTATGGAGAGAGAGTTTCAGAAAAGAGAGAAGAAATGCCTGGTGGGGCATGACTCGGAAGACGGTATTGTGATAATAATGGTGCTGGTGGCGATTGCGGTGGTGGTGGCAGTGATCTGCTTCTTGATCTATGTCAGTGTGTACATTATCCTTTACGGCGGCGGGATCCTGGGCGGATTCTTTTCTATCAGGAATTACCTGATTTCGCTGAAGCACAATATCTGGGACAGCAATTTCAGGAAGACGGCCCTTGAAAATGCCGCATAAGGAGGGAAAGAGAGAATATGGCAAAAGAACAACCGGCCCGCATAAGCTACTTTTTCGGCAAGGGCTATGTGGACTTGTGGAATACGATCAAAGAAGCCTGGGCACTGAATCTGGCAACGGTGGTGGATCAGCGCGACCGGATGAAGAAGAATTTCTCGGAGTTCGGCTGGGACAAGGAAAAAATCATTTACGGCTTTAAAGGGGCGATCAGCCTGGTGACGATGCTTGCCATCTTTATCTTCGGCAGCATCATCACGGCATTTACCACGGCGTTCCATGTGGGGATCCTTGTGTTTTTCTTCGCCTGCATTTATTTGGGGTTCGGTCTTCTGTGGCTGGTGGACAGGATTTATATCTTTGCCAACAAGATACGCAATGCCTGTCCGAACTCAAACTGTCAGGCTTCCTTCCTGATACCGGTCTATGAGTGCCCGACCTGCAAGGCTAAGCATACGAACCTGGTTCCCAGCAAGTACGGCATCATGAACAGGGTGTGCCTGTGCGGCACGAAGCTGCACACCACCTTCCTGAACGGGCGGGGAAAGCTGAAGGCCTACTGCCCGGTATGCGAACAGTCTTTATCCGGGGACACGGCCAGCCGCCAGTACGCCTTTCCTGTCATCGGCGGGCCTTCCGTGGGCAAGAGCTGTTACATCAACATGACGCTCCATCAGATGCTGAACGATGTCGCGCCGTCCGCGGGATGGGATCTGCATTTTATTGAGGAGAAAGATGAGCAGAACTATGAGAAAGAAATAAGATCCTTAGAGAGCGGCGTCCGCCTGAATAAGACGAACGAGAGCGTCCTCACCGCCTATCAGATGATGCTTGCCATGCCCAACGAAAAAATAGGCCGCCGCATCTATATTTATGATATCGCGGGCGAAATGTTCTCTTCCAGCAGCGATTTCCAGGTCAACAAGGCCTATGGCTATGCGGACGGTTTTATTTTCATCATAGATCCGCTGACGCTGGCGCAGTTCATGATGGAGGTGGAGGAGAGAATCGATCCTGTGGCCTATGGCGCCAGCTCTAAGGACTTCGGGGATATCCTGGACATCATGCTGATCAATCTGGGGAAGATGCTGGAACTGCGGGAGAAGGACACCGTGAAGCGCTGCCTGGCTGTAGTCATCAATAAGGTGGACGTGCCCACCCTGGAGGAGAAAATCGGCGAGGATGCCGCCAGCCGGTATTACACAGATAATCCGGAGACCTGTAAGACGCTGGGAGATGCCCGCAATGAAGTGTGCCGTCAGTTCCTGACGGAATATGGCGCGGGCAACTTTGTCCGGACCGCCGAGAGCAAGTTCCAGAACGTGGCATACTTCCCCTGCAGCGCCCTGGGGCACAACCAGAATGGAGAGCCCTTCCAGGGCAGGCATGTGGTGGAGCCGCTGCTGTGGCTGCTGCAGCAGATCGACAGCAGCGTGAAGGCCGCAGGCTGAGAGTGTCCTCGCCTTCAGTGGCGATGTGTCGACAAAGGCCGTCAGTCACCGTATCGGGCAGTCTCCCGGAAAAGCAGGGGAAGCCGTATAAGGAATTGTCTACAAATAACTGATGCGAGTTTATAGCCGTTTTCGTTGTATTTCTGGGCTTTCTCCTAAACAAGTTGCATCAGTTATTTTCCGACAATTCCTAAGCGATTTTCAAAAAGCGGTGGGATGACGGTCTGGGGATTCCGAGAGGATATGGAATCAAGGGATTTGAAATCAATGGGGGGCAGACGGGAGGAAGAGCGTGTCGCGGGTAGGGAGAATCGTGGTTCCTGTCCTATGTCTGATGGTGGATGCAGTCTGTATCGCATTGTTCTTTCCGCTCTCCCGGGGGCTTTTCGCGGCGGCTGCGCTGTCCTGCGGGGCTGCCGCGGGGGTGCAGCTTGTCCTGCATGAGCTGGGGCATCTGCTGGGCGGGAAGATGAGCGGATACAGGCTGCTTTTTTGGCGGCTGGGGCCTTTTTGGCTGGAGAGGGACGGGAAAGGGAAGCTGGCGGCGTCCCTGGGGGGCTGGCGCGGCGGGCAGTGCGTCATGGTGCCCGGCGGGGCCGGTCCTTGGGGGAGCTGTCCGTATCTGCTGTACAATTTTGGCGGGATTCTGCTCAATCTGCTTGCCTGTGCTCTGGGACTTGCGGGCTGCCTGACAGGCGGCATGGGCACAGGGGGGAGGCTGTTCTTCCTGCAGCTGTTCTGGACGGGCGTGCCGCGGGTCTATCTGAACGGGATGCCGTATCTGAAAGGCGGGGTGCCTACGGACGGCTATATTTTGCGGCTTCTGGGCAGAGAGCCTGGGGTCCGCAGGGATTATGCCGCTTATCTGCAGGTGTATGCGCTTAGCCGCCAGGGGATTCCTTTTGACGCGGGAGCCTATGCGTATCCCTGTGATTCGGAGAGGAGCAGGCTTTTTTATGACGGGCTGCAGGAGCTGCTGCGGGAGCGGGCAGAGACTGTCAGGGCGGATGGCAGGAGCGGCGGATTGGGATAGAGGGCCAGAGCGAGAATCAGGATAGGGAACCAGGGCAGAGAGGCCAGGATAAAGGGCCAGGGTAGAAACAGGCATTGGGGCTGACGGCACCTGGAAAAGCGGGGAAATCGGCCCATAGGAGCTCTGGAGAGCAGCGTGATATGCGGTCGGGAGGTTCCGGGAGGATATCAGAGACGAAACGGAGGGACATATGTCGAAGCTAAGCTATAAGACCAGGGGAGGTTCCGGGCCGCAGGGGAAGCCGCGGGTGTATTTTTCCTGCCATCCGGCGGACTTCGAGACGTATTTCGGGCCGATTTCCGATGTGATCTTGGAGCGGCAGGACTGCGCCATCTGGTATGAGGGGGAACCGGAAGCCGGGTATGACGCGGAGGAGCTCAGATACGATCTGACGCAGATGCAGATGATTGTGGTGCCTGTGACCACCCGGTTCCTGTGCCGGCAGAGCCGGGCCCGGGACGTGGAGTTCAGGCTGGCCATGGATGCCTGCATCCCAGTGCTGCCGCTGATGCAGGAGAGCGGGCTGGAGCAGCTGTTCAATGACGTATGCGGCTCCCTTCAGGTGTTAGATATGACGAATCGAGATGCCACCTCCATCCGGTATGAGGAGAAGCTGGACCGGTTCCTGTCCTCTGTGCTGGTGGGGGACGAGCTGGCCCAAAAGGTCAGGGCGGCCTTCGATGCCTATGTGTTCCTGAGCTACCGCAAGAAAGACCGGGCCTATGCCCAGAAGCTTATGCGGCTCATCCACCAGAACGACTTCTGCCGGGACATCGCCATCTGGTACGACGAGTTCCTTGTGCCCGGCGAGGACTTCAACAGCGCCATCCAGAAAGCCCTGCGGGAGAGCGGGCTTTTTGCCATGGTGGTGACACCGAACCTGGTGGAAGACGGCAACTATGTCATGCGGGAGGAGTATCCCCGGGCCAAGAGTTCCAGGAAGCCCATCTTTCCGGTGGAGGTGGTTCCCACGGACAGACAGGCGCTTAAGGAGAAATATACAGGCCTTCCCCAGTGCGTCAGTGTCGAGGACGAGAAAGAGTTCCCTCTGGCGCTCCTGGAGGTCGTGCAGAAGATGCGGTTCCGGGAGAACGAGGACTCGCCCGCACACCTTTTTTTCATCGGCCTGGCCTACCTGAACGGCATCGATGTGGAGGTGGATCATGCAAAGGGGCTGGAACTGATTTCCGCTGCGGCCGAAAAGGGGCTGCCGGAGGCTATGGAGAAGCTGGTGGGCATGTACTGGAACGGGGAGGCGGTGAAGGCCGATTGCCAGAGGGCCATCCAGTGGCAGGAGAAGCTGGTGGAGCATTGGTGGGATGGATATTCGGCAGAAAGAGGATTTGAAGACGGAATAGCGCTGGTGACATCTCTCGGAGATTACGGCAATTACCTGTATGAGATAAGGGATCTGGAGACAGCCTGGGATGCTTATGACTGTATGCGTGAAATCAGCGAAGAGCTGGTCGAGAATGCTGAGAAGCCAGGGAAAGCCCATGGAAAGACAGTGCAGCCGGGGAAGTCCGCAAAAGGTGCCGGGGGAGAGCCGGCCCAGGAAGCGCGGCTGAAGCTGGCGTGGAGCTATCAATCCCTTGCCGCCGTCAGCATGACGGAAGACCGTCAGTTGGAAGCGGAAAACTTTCTGCTGAAGATGCTGGAAGCCGTCAGCCAGATAAAAGAAGACGGAACCGCTAAAAGAGAGTCCCTCTTCATTGCCTATAACAACCTGGGATGGATCTGCATGAACCTGAGACGTCTGGGGGACGCTGAGGGATATTTCCGGAACTGCCTGGAAATCAGCAGACAGCTTGCGGAAGAGGTTGGAACCCCTGCTGCAAAGCGCATGTATGCCGCAGCCAACCACGGCTGCGGCAGCGTCAGGCAGCTTCAGCTCCGCTGGAGGGAAGCGGAAGTCTACTACCAGGCAGAATATGACATAACCAGAATGCTTTCCGAAGAGACGAGACAGGACAGGGAGATGCTGGATCTCTGGGGCTGCCATGTGAGCCTGAGCGTCATCAGCATAGGGCGCTTCCGCTTCCGGGCGGCGGAGAGGCATCTTGAGAAAAGCCTGGAGATCAGCAGCCGGTTGAACGAAGAGAGGGGGACTGTGGAAGCCAGGAAAGCGATGGCCGAGAGCTACGGTAAGCTTGCCTTGGTCAGCCAGGGGAGCGCCTGGCCCCGGTATGTGGGAGCCCTTGTCCTGGCGTGGATTCTGTTCTTCGTGAGCAGCCCTTTCCTGTCCTACAGGCATGTAGCCGGAAAGGCGGTCAGTGTGGGCTACGGGCTGCCGCATGGCCTGGGCTTTCTGTTGATAGTGACTCTGCCGCTGGTGTTGGTATTTCTGCCGAATGTGAAAAAGGGCGTGGATTATTTCCGGAAAGGGCTTGAAATCCGCAGGCAGCTCTACGATGAAATCGGGACGGTGGAGGTGAAAGAGGGGCTCATAGGGGAATACGGCAATCTGAGCCGTTTTCTGCAAGTCACGCCCTTCGCCGCCGGGAAAGCGGAAGAATATTACCGCCAGTATCTGGAGCTGTGCAGGGAGTGGGCCCAGGAGACCGGAAGCGTCCAGGCCAGATATGCTCTGGCAAAATGCTATGGCGAGTGGGGAGAGTTCTGCTGCGGGAAGCGCCGCAGGGAGGAGGCCAGAAAGTATTATGGCCAGAGCGTGGAGATGCTGGAGGAACTGTGCGGGGAGACAGAGGGGCAGGTATACCGTTTCAGACTGGCGGAGACATATCTGGACTATGCCGTCATTGACGCCAGGGCCATAGGCTCCATAGCCTTCAGGCCCGGAGCCCTGGACAGGGAAATGTTGGAAAAAGCATATCAGATTCTGGAGGACATGGTGAAAACAGAGAATGACAACGTACATATCTTCAAAACTGCCCGAAAACACTTGAAAAGAATCCGCAGGCTGCTGAAATGATCAGCCTGTCAGCGTGAGCAGAACGGGAATCGTCAGGACGCAGAGCAGCGTGGTCAGAATGATGGCGGCGCTGCAGGTGCTTCCGTCGATTCCCTTTTGGTTCCCAAGCATCAGCGGCATGTTGCCGATGGGCATGCCGAACATGACCATGCAGACCGAAATCAGGGCCTGGTCTTCCGTCACCAGCTTCAGCAGCGGCAGCAGAAGCAAAGGCAGCGCCAGCAGCTTGATCGCAGAAAAGACATACAGTTTTGGCTGGCAGAAAATCTTTTTCAGGTTGGAATTGGCCAGGGCGAACCCCACTGCCACCAGGGCCATGGGAGAGGTCACGTTTCCCAGATAGGTGACCGCTATCAACATAAACTCCGGCAGCTGTATCTCCAGGATGATGATCAGGAGCGCGGCCAGGCTGGCAATCAGGCCGGGATTCACCATAGTCTTCAGGGAAGACAGCGAGAACTTCCCGTCCATCAGAGAGACCCCGTAAGTATAGAACACAATCGTATAAATCAGCAGGAACTCTGTCACATAGACCACATATTCAGGCCCCAGGATATTGCTGACCACAGGAATGCCGATGAAGCCTAAGTTAGAGAAGACGAACATCATCTGGTAGATTTTCCGCTGGTCAGGCTGCCTGTCGAAAAAGGGGGAGAGAATCATCCCCACGATGATGAAGATGAGGAACATGCCCACCGCAATCAGCGCCACGAGCCCCATGGTGCCCAGGGATATCAGGCCTACGGAAGTGGCGGCGCTGGAGAGCACCAGCATGGGATTGAACAGGTTGACGATCATCCTGGACATCCGGGTGTTGGTATGCTCGTCCAGCATTTTTTTCTTTGTCAATAAAAAGCCCGCGCCAATCATGATCAGCAGCGACAGCATCTGGAAAAATACGGTAAAAATAGTCATGGGTCTCCTCCGTTTTCAGGCGTAAAAGTGATATGCCTATTATAGCGGTGTTTTCCGCAGATGTAAAGCCGTATATTTTCCCGAAAACGAGACATAATAACCCCACAAAAGGCGAAGCGCCCCATGGCGGCGCGTGCGTTCGGATGCGTTCAGTGCGTTCAGACAGAAAGATGTCACATGCGATCACGGACTTCGCGGGAGGGGCTGCCGGAACCACAGGGCCCGCGCCCCGGAGCCGATGGGAGCGATTCGGTGAGGTGGAGGTTGCTATGGCAAGGACGGTTGACGACAGGGGAAATGAGAAGACGGATGTTGCCGCGGATGTACGCCCTTTTGGGCTCCGGGACAAGATCGGGTACATGTTCGGTGACTTTGGGAATGACTTCAGCTTTATTTTCGCCAGCAGTTACTTAATGGTATTCTATACGAAAGTGCTGGGGCTGAGCGGATATGTGGTGGGGCTCCTCTTTCTGGGGGCCAGGTTCGTGGACGCTTTTACGGATGTGACTATGGGGCGTATCGTAGATAATATGCAGCCTGCCAGGGACGGCAGATTCCGATGCTGGATACGGCGGATGTGCGTTCCGGTGGCGGTGTCCAGCTCCATCATGTACCTGTATTTCGTGCGGGACTGGCCCTATGGGGCGAAGCTCGCCTATGTGATTTTTACCTATCTGCTGTGGAGCAGTTTCTGCTATACGGCCATCAATATCCCCTACGGATCCATGGCTTCGGTGATCAGCCCGGATGTGAAGGACAGGGCGTCCCTTTCCACCTTCCGCAGCATCGGAGCCAGCCTGGCTGGTCTGGCCATCGGCGTGCTGGTGCCTTTGATCGTCTACGAGACGGACGCGGAGGGGAACCAGATCGTGCGGCCTGTGGACTTTACGGTGACGGCGGCGGTCTTCGGTGTGCTGGCGGTGGCCTGCTATGTGCTCTGCTACTTGCTGTGCCGGGAGCGGGTGGTCTTCGAGAAAAAGGAGAAGGCCAAGGAAAGTGTCTGGGACATGCTGAGGGGCCTGGGGAGGAACCGGCCCCTGCTTGCGCTGGTGTGCGCGGCTCTGGTGCTGCTGCTTGCCACCCTGATGGGGCAGGCCATGAACAATTACCTGTTCCTGGATTATTTCAGGAACGCCAGGGCCCTGTCGGCGGTCAATGTGGTCAGCGTCGGGAGCACCCTTCTGCTGGCGCCTTTCATTTCGGGAATCGTCCTGCGGTTCGGGAAGAAAGAGGCGGGGGCGGTGGGGATGCTGGTGGCCGGGGTGACGTACCTGCTGCTGTTCTTTCTGCGGGTACGGACGATTCCGCTGTTCATGGGGCTTCTGTTCCTGGGGACTCTGGGGTCGGGGCTGTTCAATCTGGTCATCTGGGCCTATATCACGGATATCATCGACTATCAGGAGATTGCCACAGGCAGACGGGAGGACGGAACGGTCTATGCGGTGTACTCCTTTGCCAGGAAGGTGGGGCAGGCTCTGGCAGGCGGCCTGGGCGGCTTCGTGCTGACGGCCATCGGCTATGTGTCCGAGGCCTCTGCCCAGACCCAGGAGGTGGCGGAGCGGATTTATACGGTGGCGACGCTGGTGCCCGGGATTTGCTATCTGGTGGTGTTCCTGATCATCCAGTTCGCCTATCCCCTGGGCAGGCGGGAAGTGGAGGAGAATACGGCTGTTCTGCGGGAAAAGAGGGAAAGACAGGATGAGATTTGACGAAAATGCGCCGGGTGGCGGCGCAGAAGCAGTATACAGGCTGGAAAACGGCAAGGCCTTTCTGGAGTGGAAGCTGTATTTTTCTGAGGATGTGACAGAACAGGGGCGGAATGGGCCAGAGACGGAGGCCAGAATCTATGTCACGGACAGAGAGGGGAATCTGGTATTGGAATGCAGGCAGCAGCTGTGGGAGGAGGAACCCCTGCAGTCCGTTCTGCTGCAGCCCAGGCTCTGGAGAGGTGTGGAGGAGCCCTATCTGTATGACACGGAAGCAATCCTGGTGGACGGAAGCGGATGCTGCCGGGACAGGGTGCGGGGGCATCTTCCTCTGCGGAGCCTGAGCAATAGGCAGTCCGGGAGCCCTGCCTTGAACGGAGCGGCGTGGGAACCCAGGGCGGTGAGGTATTTTCTGCCGGATAAGGGCGGCGCGGCTGACAGGCGCCGCCAAATGGAGAAGGATCTGCGCATGCTGCTGGAGCTTGGGGCGAACTGCGTCTGCCTGGACGGTTGGGACGAGGGCCGGGCCAACTTGGATGAGGGCCGGGCCGGCTTGGATGAGGGCTTGGGCGGCTTGGATGAGAACCAGGACGGGGAGACAGAGCTGTACCGGTACTTTCTGCAGCTATGCGACCGTCTCGGCTTCCTGGCGTTCGGGAAGCGGAAGGGCAGTTCGGAGCATGTCTGGATACAGGAAGCTGACATCGGGGCCGGGGTGATGGGCAGAGAATCCGTCACCATGGCCTGTGGAGCGGAAGTGCCGGTTCTGCGGAGCCGGAAAGAGGACATTGCCGTAAGCCGGAAAAAGGACATTCTTGTGAGCCGGGAAAGGGGAGCGGGAACCTTGCAGGGAGAGAAAGGAAGCGCTGCCATGGGTTGCGGAGGGGCGGAGACGCGGCTTCCGGGAGACAGGGAGAGTACCATTGGCTCCGGGCAGCAGGCGGAAGCGCTCCTGCCGGACGGGGAGCATCCCGGGCCTTGTTTTTACCGATGCCTGGCGGAATGGGGCAGAAAGCCCTTCGTCCACATCGTGCCGGAGAGCGTGAGGAAAATGGAAAGCGGCAACTATACGGCGCTATGCTATAGCAACTGCGATAAAGTGGCCCTGTATTCCGACGGCCTCCTTTTTGAATTCAAGAGCGGAGAAAGGGAGTTCTGTTTTCAGGAGATTCCCGCGAAATCCCCCTGTATCATGCTGGCGGCAGAGGGGGAAGGCTGCGGCGAATCCCTGTCCGTCCACAAATCTTTTGTAAAGCAATGGAAAAATGAGGACATTTGGCATTGACAAGACTGCCTGTTTCGGGTACGATTTGAATAGCGGATAATGGATTCGGATGATTGGGCGGCATACAGCGCGTCATTCGACAGACTCGGTATCCGGCGCGAGGAGGCATATGAAGCTTAATACGACAAAGATAACACTCCCTGGCCTGTGGGATGCCATACGGGCACACGAGGGAAAACAATTTCTGACGAAAAAAGGACTTCCTTTTACCTATACCATAAAGGGAGGAGAACTGTTCACGGACAGGCGGGAGCGCTCCATCACCAGGAGCACTTTCGAGAAGGCATATGAGAAACTGGTTCAGGACCAGGTGGGTGAGGACGCCCCGAAAAAGATAGTGGGGCCGAAGACGCTGAACCTGTACGGAGCGCCCTACATCTGGGCCGTGTTCCTGGGAATCGGATTGATTGAGGAGGCTGTGTATGTACAGCAGAAGATGGACGTATAGCCTTAAAGAGGGGTTTCACGGGCCGACAAAATATATTTGACGAAGCAGAAACGTGTATGATATAATGTCATTATTCAAAGCATGAAGCATGATGGCATAGTACAGGCGTATGGAAAACAGATGGACAGAGTCTTCCATGCAAATATTTTGGCAACTGGGTTGCCTTATTGATGGAGTTAAAAGCTCGAATTTTATAAGTTGGTGACTATAAACCAGTGCTGCGGCACATCTAACTTGTGAAACGGTCAATAAGAGTAGTAAAAGTAAAATATTTGCTATATAGACTCTAAAAACCATATATCTGTTGCTCTCACAGACAGCTGCCCGGGAAGGTTCCGGCGGCAAAAGGAAAGCGGAGATTGGTAAAGCAAGTGATGGCAGTGTCACTTGCTTTTTTGATGGGCATGCGTGCAGAAGATATTTTGTGACAGTTCCTTAGGAATTGTCGGAAAATAACTGCTGCAATTGCTTCAGGCAAAAGCCCGGAAATACAATAAAAATTGCCGTAAACTTGCAGCAGTTATTTGTAGACACTTCCTTACGATAAAGGAGAAAACATGAGCGAGAAATTTACCTTGTACGGCTTTAACAATCTGACCAAGTCCCTGAGCTTCAATATCTATGACGTGTGCTACGCCAAGTCCCAGAGGGAACAGAAGGATTACATAGCCTATATCGACCAACAGTACAATTCCGAACGGCTGACCAAACTGCTGGTGGATGTGACGGACATGATCGGAGCCAGAGTGCTGAACATTTCCAGCCAGGACTATGAGCCCCAGGGGAGCTCCGTGACTATCCTGATTGCGGACGAGAGCAAGGTGCCTGTGGGGGACACCACAGTGGCCCATCTGGACAAGAGCCATATCACGGTCCACACCTATCCGGAATATCATCCGGACACCTATCTGGCCACCTTCCGGGTGGACATCGACGTGGCCACTTGCGGGGAGATTACGCCTTTATCTACGCTGGACTACCTGATCGGCTCCTTTGATTCCGACATCATCACCATGGATTACCGGGTCAGGGGCTTCACCAGGGACATCAATGGCCAGAAGCTGTTCATGGATCACAGGATGACTTCCATCCAGGACTATATCGACACGGAGACCTTGCGCAGATATGACGCGGTGGACATCAATGTGTATGAGGCGAATCTCTTCCACACCAAGATGCTGATCAAGGAAATCGACTTGCAGAATTATCTGTTCAACAGCGATGTATATGAACTGGCCCCCAGGCTGCGGCTGGAGATCATGGGGAATCTGCGCAGGGAGATGATAGAGATATTCAGCGGCAGAAATATTTATTGATTTGTGGGCGTGCTGTCAGCTGTAGCGCTGCAAGATGGGGATTTCGGGAAAGGGGATATACAGAATGGTGCATCTCAATCAGGAAAGAGCGCCGATATACGAAGCGCTGGAAGCGTTCCGAGGGGAGCGGATTGTCCCTTTTGATGTGCCGGGGCACAAAAGGGGACAGGGCAATCCGGAACTGACACAGCTGCTGGGGAAGCAGTGCATGTCCATTGATGTGAATTCCATGAAGCCCCTGGATAATCTATGCCATCCGGTGTCCGTGATCCGGGAGGCGGAGGAACTGGCGGCGGAAGCTTTCGGAGCCGCCTATGCCTTCCTGATGGTGGGCGGCACGACTTCTTCCGTCCAAAGCATGGTGCTGAGCGCCTGTAAGAAAGGGGACAAAATCATTCTGCCCAGAAATGTCCACAGGAGCGTCATCAACGCGCTGGTGGTGAACGGCGCCACCCCTATCTATGTGAATCCCGATATGAACAGCAGTCTGGGCATTGCGCTGGGCATGAAGGTGTCCCAGGTGGAGAGGACGATTTCCCAGCATCCGGATGCGGTGGCAGTGCTGGTGAACAATCCTACCTATTACGGAATCTGTTCGGATCTGAAGCGCATTGTAGAGCTGGCCCATGGGCATAGCATGAAGGTGCTGGTGGACGAAGCCCATGGGACGCATTTTTATTTCGGGGAGGACATGCCCCTGTCGGCTATGGCGGCCGGGGCGGACATGGCCGCTGTGAGCATGCACAAGTCGGGGGGGAGCCTGACCCAGAGCTCCTTCCTTCTGACAGGCCCCGACATGAATCCCGGCTATGTGAGACAGATTATCAATCTGACCCAGACTACGAGCGCGTCTTACCTTCTGCTTGCCAGTCTGGACATCTCCCGTCGGAACCTGGCCCTGCGGGGAAAGGCGGAATTCAAAAAGGTGACGGCTCTGGCGGAATATGCCCGGGGGGAGATCAACGGTATCGGCGGCTATTATGCCTATACTTCGGAGCTGGTCAACGGTGACAGCATCTTCGATTTCGACAGGACGAAGCTCACCGTCAATACCCTGGGGATTGGGCTGGCGGGCATCGAGGTCTATGATCTGCTCCGGGATGAGTACGATATCCAGATGGAGCTGGGGGACATGGCCAATGTGCTGGCTTACATTTCCATCGGGGACAGGGAGCGGGACGCGGAGCGTCTGATAGGGGCTCTGGAAGAGATTAAACGGAAATACAGCAAAGAAAACGCGGATTTATATACACAGGAATATATCGAGCCGAAGGTGGCAGTCTCTCCCCAGAATGCTTTTTACGCGTCCAAGGAATCGCTGCCTCTTCTGGAGACGAAAGGGCGCATCTGCAGTGAGTTCGTGATGTGCTATCCGCCGGGCATCCCGATTCTGGCGCCCGGGGAGGAGATTACGGAGGAAATCCTGGAATACATCCTTTACGCCCGGGAAAAGGGCTGCTCCATGACCGGGCCCGAGGATGCCGGTATCCAACGGCTGAACGTGCTGAAGGAAGAATGGGCGAGGTAAGATTAAGGTGCTTATGGCAGGGAGACAGTCTTCCTGTGAGGGACATAGAAGAGCAGAGACAGAAGTTGAATGGAGGTGGAAAGATGGAATTATGGTTTTCGGAGCCGCATACGCCGAATGTGAAGCTATCCATTAAGGTGGAAAGGCAGCTCTACAGCGAAGAAAGCGAATTTCAGCGGATTGACGTGTTCGAGTCGCCGGAGTTCGGGCGTTTCCTGACATTGGACGGCTACATGATGCTGACGGAAAAGGATGAATTCATCTATCATGAAATGATGGTGCATGTGCCGATGGCGGTTCATCCCAACGTGCGCAGCGTACTGGTCATCGGAGCCGGGGACGGCGGCGTGGTCAGGGAGCTGGCAAAGTACTCGGAAGTGGAGCGGATCGACTTGGTGGAGATTGACCGTCAGGTGGTACAGGTGTGCAGGGAATATCTGCCAAAAGTCTCATGCAGCCTGGGAGATGAGCGGGTTCATATCTATTATGAAGACGGCATGAAGTTCGTGAGGCGGAAAGAGGACGAGTACGATTTGATCATCGTGGACTCCACGGATCCTTTCGGGCCGGGAGAGGGGCTGTTCACCAAGGAATTTTACGGGAACTGTTACAAGGCGCTGCGGGAGGAGGGGGTCATGGTGAACCAGCACGAGAGCCCTTTCTATGAAGGGGATGCCAAGGCCTGCATGCGGGCCCACAAGCGCATCGTGGAGAGCTTTCCCATCAGCCGTGTCTACCAGGCCCACATCCCAACCTACCCTTCCGGCCACTGGCTGTTCGGATTTGCGTCCAAAAAATATCATCCCGTGAGAGATATGGACGCGCAGAAGTGGCTGGAGAGAGAACTGGAGACCCGGTACTATACCCCAAGGCTCCATGCCGGCGCGTTCTGTCTGCCGGCCTATGTGGAACGGCTGCTGCGGAAAGTGGAGATACACGAGTCGCGGTAGTCCGCAACGGCCTCTTTGAGAACCAGGTCTGCAAAACCCATGCGGCAGACTTCCAGGCGGGTGCGGGCCCAGCCGATTCAGACCTGGCGGAGCCGTTCCTGATTCAGCATGCGGTTGCAGAAATTGCCCGCCGGATTCAGACAGGCATAGACGAAGATGGGGTCGCCTTTTTCATCTGTTTCAGGAAAATCAATAGAAAGGAATCAATAAAATGGCGAAAATACTAATCATAGGCTGCGGCGGAGTGGCTTCCGTGGCCATCCAGAAATGTGCAAAGAAGGCGGATGTGTTCTCGGAAATCTGCATCGCCAGCCGCACGGTGTCCAAATGCGATGCTTTGAAGGAGAAGCTGTCGGGCACCACAACGGCGAAGATTACCACCGCAAAGGTGGACGCGGACAATGCGGAGGATCTGATTGCCCTGATCAAAAAGGAGCAGCCCAGGGCGGTGCTGAATCTGGCGCTGCCTTATCAGGATCTGACCATCATGGACGCCTGTCTGGCCTGTGGAGTGGACTATATCGATACGGCCAACTACGAGACGGAGGATACGGAAGATCCGGCCTGGAGGGAGGTTTACGAGAAACGGTGCAAAGAAGAGGGCTTTACCGCATATTTTGACTATTCCTGGCAGTGGGCCTACAGAGAGCGTTTCGAAAAAGCCGGCATTACGGCCCTGTTGGGCAGCGGTTTCGACCCGGGGGTCACCAGCGTCTTCTCCGCCTATGCCCTGAAGCATTATTTTGACGAGATTCATTACATTGATATCTGTGACTGCAACGGCGGCGACCACGGCTATCCCTTTGCCACCAATTTCAATCCGGAAATCAATCTCAGAGAGGTGTCGGCCAACGGCTCCTACTGGGAGGACGGCCGATGGGTGGAGACCAAACCTATGGAAATCAAGCGGGAGTACGATTTTGCCCAGGTGGGGCGGAAGGATATGTATCTGCTGCACCATGAGGAGATTGAGTCCCTGGCCAAGAACATCCCCGGTGTAAAGCGCATCCGTTTCTTCATGACCTTCGGACAGAGCTATCTGACCCATATGAAATGCCTGGAGAACGTGGGGATGCTGCGCACGGATCCGATACTGTTCCAGGGAAGGGAGATCGTGCCCATCCAGTTCCTGAAGGCGCTGCTTCCCGACCCCGCTTCTCTCGGCCCCCGCACGGTGGGCAAGACCAACATCGGCTGTATCTTCACCGGGGTGAAGGACGGGAAGGAGAAGTCCATCTATATCTACAATGTGTGCGACCATCAGGAGTGCTATAGGGAGCTGGGCTCCCAGGCCATCTCCTACACCACCGGCGTTCCGGCCATGATTGGGGCCATGCTGGTGATGGACGGCACCTGGAAGAAGCCTGGCGTGTTCAATGTGGAGGAGTTCGACCCGGATCCCTTCATGGATGCCCTGAACCGGTACGGTCTGCCCTGGGTGGTGGAGGAGAATCCGGTGCTCATAGACTAAAATGCCTGGAGGTCATCTTGGCGGCGGTTTCCGCAGGAAGGCTGCCGCCATGGGCTTATCCGGTTCTGCCAATCGCTTGCCCGGCACCGCTTTACAGCGGATGCTCATCCGCAGAAGTGTCGCCAGCGTATTGCAGGTGATGCCATGCGGGGGAGAGACGGCTGCAGTCCCATGGGGAGGAGGAAGGGCATGGGCCCTACCCGCCTATCTCCTTAAAGGGGGCAATGCCTGGCGGATTCTCCTGAGGGTTTGTTCCAGATACCTGTGGATTGGGAAATCCGCCTTCAGCGCTTCCACCTCTTTCATGGCCAGCTCCAGGGCTTTCTGCAGCTCCAGAGCCTGCTGCTGCTCCTGTTTCAGTTCTTCCAGGGGATATCCCTCTTCCAGGAGGACCAGAGCGAAATCGCCCTCCGCCGCTTCCGTGGCCAGAGCGCGCATTTCGGCCCGCAGCCGCTCGTCATTTTCCCGCCATTGCCTGTAGCTGGCGTCAATCTGCTCCTGGGTGAAAGATGCCCGCTGCATCATGACCTCCACCCACATATTGCGGTGCTTCGCCAGCGCCTGGTGGCGTTTCCTGCTCAAGGCGTTTATCTGCTCCATGACCGGCTGCAGGGGATGGGTCTCCAAAGTGGCCAGGTCGATGCCGGCCTCCAGTTCCTCCCCGGTAAAGGAGCCCAGCTCCGTCTCGTCCAGCCATACCATATAGGAAGCCGCCGCGTCCAGCCCTTCCACCCGGAGGGGCATCTGGCACATCAATGCCCCGGCTTCGTAAAATGCCTGGAACTCTGCCACATCGCCAGCGGCCGCCATGGGCAGCGTCTCCGGATGATAGGTTCCGCACAGCCCTTTCTGCCCCCGGTAAAAATCTGTAAGCTTCCCCCGGAGCATCTGTGGCTCGCCCTTCTGCGGCACCGCAATTTCCGACAGGGGAGCAGTCCCCTCCCCCTGTGCCTGCAGGATATAAAAGGCAATCAGCCGATGGCCCAGGGCATTGGGGTGGATGCAGTCGGTGGTCAGGGTATTGCTTGCGTCCTCCCGCTGAATCTCTTCGGTGAGTTCAGCCATGGGCGTGTGCAGATTCAGATAGCCCACGCCCCATTCCGCGGTCTTCGTCTCCAGCAGCTCTAAGTACTCCAGCAATCTGCCCTCGTAAGTCCAGCGCATATTTCCGTTTTTGTCAAAATTCTTAGAACAGTTCTGGTCGCAGATGGGCGAGGAGAGAATCAGGATGTCCTCTCCGGCCAGGCCGTCCTCCTTCAGCCTTGCCACCAGCGTCTCCATATTGCCGATATACTCCTCCGGGGCGATCTTCAGAATGGCTTCGTTGGTGCCCAGCATGATGACTGCCCTGCTGAGCCCCCGGAAAGCCGGGTCGGAGTCATAGATCTTCAGAAAATCCGTAATCTTATGCCCGTCCGCCCCCAGGTTTCGGAATTCCACATCCCGCCTGGGGAAACGGCTCAGATAATATTCTTCCAGCATGTCCACATAGCCCTGGGACCTGTAGGTCACATGGGTGATGCTGTCCCCGATGAAACCGACTACGTCTCCGTCTTCAAAAGAGGGATAAGTCTCCTGGGAAGCTTCCGCCCGGGCGCCGGCGCTCAGCCAGAGACAGGCCCAGAACAGCGCCAGCAGCAGTTTCCAGGAGTTCTGTTTTATTGGGGATAATCGTTTTGTCATCTGTGCATTCCCTCATCTGTATTGTAGTTTTCGTTTTATCTGTTCTATGCCTGTCGGACGATCAGTCTGGAGAATCGTAAGCGGCCTGTTGGAAAGGCTGCATCGAACGGAGCCGGGAACATCTGGCAGTTCCTCATGTTCTTCCAGAGCGAGAGCAGCAGGCTGTGATTGGGATGTTGGCATGGATTGCGTCTGTCCCTATTTTACAATAAATTGCTGCGTTATGAAACAGGAAAATGGAAAAATGGAAAATGTCTGTATAGGCTTGCAAAAATGAAATTGATATGATATCATATTGATATCATAAAGAGGGCGCAGAAGAAAATGCAGAAGAAAATGCAAAAGAAAATGCAAAAGAAAATGCAAAAGAAAATGCAAAAGAAAATGCCAAAGAAAATGCCAAGGACAGGAAGCGGCATAAGTCCAGTTAAGAAATGTGCTGGAAATTCTCTGCCCATGTCCGGGTACAGGCGGGGCAGATGCCAAACTTAATAAGGAAGTGTCTACAAATAACCGCTACAAGTTTGCAGCAATTTTTGTTGTATTTCCGGGCTTTTTCCTAAGGAATTGTCTACAAATAACTGATGCGAGTTTATAGCCGTTTTCGTTGTATTTCTGGGCTTTCTCCTAAACAAGTTGCATCAGTTATTTTCCGACAATTCCTAAACAAATTGTAGCGGTTATTTTCCGACAATTCCTAAGGAAAAGAAAATCACGTTGATACAAGAACCGCGCGGGAACGGGTATCCTGTAAATGATACTGAAACATGTCAAAAAAGACGGAGGGAAGGGAAATGCTGGAAATCAAAAACTTGACAAAGACTTACAAAGGCGGCAAGACTGCGGTGGCGAATCTGTCGCTCACAGTGCGGGCGGGCGACATCTACGGCTTCATCGGGCACAACGGGGCCGGGAAGACCACTACCATAAAGGCGGTGGTGGGAATCCACGACTTCGACCAGGGGGAGATTCTGGTGGACGGCAAAGACGTGCGCGCCCAATCTATGGCCTGTAAACAGGTGACGGCCTACATTCCGGACAATCCGGACATCTATGAGTACCTGACAGGCATTCAGTACCTGAATTTCCTGGCGGACATCTATCGGGTGCCCGCAAAGGCGCGGGAGGAGCGCATCCGAAGAGAGGCGGAGGACTTTGGAATCTATTCCGTACTGGGGGATCTGGTGTCCACCTACTCCCACGGCATGAGACAGAAACTGGCCATCATCGGAGCGCTGCTCCATGAGCCGAAGCTGCTGGTCCTGGATGAGCCTTTCGTGGGCCTGGATCCGGAAGCTTCCCTGATTTTGAAGAAAAAGATGCACGCCTTCTGCGAAAAGGGGAGCGCCATCTTCTTCTCCACCCATGTGCTGGAAGTGGCGGAGAAGCTCTGCAACCGCATAGCGGTGATTTCCGGGGGGAAGCTGGTGGCGGAGGGAGACACCAAGGAGCTGACCAGGGATAAGTCCCTGGAGGATGTGTTCATGGAGGTGATCGGACATGACAAGGCAGATTAGGCTGTTGACAAAGCTTTCCCTATACGGGATGTTCGGCTGGAACGAATTTCTGCACACGAAGGACGGCAGGAAGAAGCTGCGCTGCCTTCTGATGGGCGGGCTGTGGATGTTTTTGGTTCTTATGCTTGCGGGGTATGTGTGTCTGATGAGCGTGGGCCTTGTGGCCATGGGCATGGGATATTTCGTGCCGGCGGTCCTGGGCATGAGTGTGTCGCTGGTGGTGTTTTTCTTCACCATGGTGAAAGCGGGGCCGGTGCTGTTCGACAGGAGAGCCTATGAGAGACAGGTGGCGCTGCCGGTGACGGACAGGGCCATCATCGTGAGCCGCTTCCTCTCCATGTATCTCACCAATATGCTGCTGGGCATGGTGGTGATGGTGCCGGGGATGGCCGTGTACGGGGTGATGGAACGGCCGGGAGCCGCCTTCTATCTATATGGCCTGGTCACGGTGGTCTTTCTGCCCTTGCTGCCCCTGACGGCGGCTTCCGTAGTGGGGGCGCTGATTGCGGGCATCGCCAGCAGATGGAGACGGAAGAACCTGGCGTCCATTCTGCTGACCCTGGTGTTCATGTGCGTCCTCCTGATAGGGAGCATGCGCCTGAGCAGCGTGGAGGAAAGCCAGATGGAAGCCATGCTGCAGCAGATTGCCCTGCAGCTGGAGGGGCAGATCCGCAGCCTTTATCCGCCCGCCATCTGGATTGCGGAAGCCATGGTACAGGGAAAGCTGGAAGGGCTGCTTCTGTTCCTGGGCCTGTCCCTGGGCTGCTTTCTGGTCTTTTTGGAAATCCTGCAGCATTTTTACGGCAGAATCTGCGGGCTGCTGAGCGCCAGGGAGGCCAAGGGCAATTATCGCATGGAAAGGCTCCAGGCCAAATCCGTGATGCGCAGCCTGGTGGAGCGGGAGTGGAGACGCTATTTCTCCTCTGCGATCTATGTGACCAACACTTTGGCGGGAGAGGTGCTGATGGTGCTTCTGGCGGTGGCGGTGCCTGTGGTGGGGAAGGAGAGCGTGGACAGAATCATCGGCATCCCGGGCGTCGTGGACAGGGCGCTTCCGATCCTGCTGGGCGCATTGGCGGTGATGATGCCTTTGACGGCCTGTTCCATCTCCATGGAGGGGAAGCAGTGGTGGATGATGCAGACGCTGCCGATCAGGAGACGGGACATGATCTGGAGCAAGGTCATCCTGCAGCTGTTGGTGGCGCTGCCGTTCTATCTGGCGTCGGAGGCCGTGCTGCTGGCGGCGCTGGGACCGGGCTGGGCGGACGCGCTGAGCCTGCTGGTGGTTCCCTGGGCCTACATCCTATTCGGCGCCAGAGTCGGCATAGCAATCAATGAAAAACTCCCTGTCTTCAACTGGGACAGCGAAGTCCGGGTGGTGAAGCAGAGCTCGTCCACTTTCGTGACCATGCTGGCGGTGATGGCTGCTGCGGTGGTGCCTGTGGTCATCCTGTTCGTGGCGCCGGACTTCCCGGTGTACGGGGTGCATGGGGCGGTGGTGGCTGTGCTGGCGGGTGCGACGCTTCTCATGGAAGCCTGCGGGCGCAATGCATGATCTCCCATGGCCGCCTGCCAGAGGCCAATTGGCATATTGAATTTTCGGAAGCATTGTGATAAGATAACGGCATGGCCGACAGTTCGGCAGGACGAAAGACAGCATGGGAGCGGGATGCCAGGTGAATCGGAACAGGGATGCGTTTGCCAACGGAATAAGAGATGGGTTCCCCATCGCATTAGGCTACTTTGCGGTAGCCTTTTCCCTGGGAATTGTGGCCAAAAAGGCCGGACTGAGCCCTTTCCAGGGCTTTCTGTCCAGCTTCCTGAACCATGCCTCCGCGGGAGAGTACGCGGAATTCACTGTCATCATGGCGGACGCGCCGTACCTGGAGATGGCATTCGTCATTTTGGTGGCCAATATGCGCTATCTGCTGATGAGCTGCGCCCTGAGCCAGAAGTTCGACGCGAAGACATCCTGGGTGCACCGGGTCCTGGTGGGCTTCGGCATCACGGACGAAATCTTCGGCATCAGCGTGGGGAAGCCAGGCGCGCTGAACCCCTGCTACAGCTATGGGGCCATGGCGATTGCCCTGCCGGGCTGGGCCCTGGGGACGGTCATGGGAATCGTGGCGGGCAATGTGCTGCCGGCATCGGTGGTCAGCGCCCTGAGCGTGGCGCTATACGGCATGTTCGTGGCCATCATCATCCCGGCCTCCAGGAAGAATAAGGTCATCCGGGGCGTGATCGTGGCCAGTTTCCTGGCCAGCTTCGCCGTGTCCAGGATTCCCCTGTTGGACGGGATATCCGACAGCATGAAAATCAGCCTTCTGACCGTGCTGATCGCGGGAGGGGCAGCGGTTCTGTTTCCCATAGGGGAAGAGAAGGAGGATGCGAAGACTGAGGCTGCGAAGACTGAGGCTGGGGAACCTGACTGAGCAGGGGATGTTCCGACAGTTCCCAGAGATTGGCAGAAGAGGAAGCGGCACGGAAGGGGGCCGGAATATGACGCATGATATCTACATTTACATACTGGTAGCGGCGGCTGTGTCCTGTCTGATCCGGGTGCTGCCGTTGACTTTGATTCGCAGGAAGATAAAGAATCCGTTTCTGCGTTCTTTTTTATACTATGTGCCGTATGCTACCCTTGCGGTGATGACCTTTCCGGCCATCATAACGGCGCCGCAGGTTCCTCTGGCGGGAATCCTGGCCCTGGCGATGGGAGTGGTGGCCGCCTGGCGGGGCGTGAACATGATAGGGATTGCGGCGCTGTGCTGCGGGGTGGTCTTTGTGTGTGAGACATTGGTATCCGTCTGGCCTATGTGAGCGGGATTCCCCAGGCCGCACAGGCTGTTGGGAAGAAGCTGGGCGGAGATATCTGCCCTGACGGCATGACGGTTCGAGCAGTTCCGGGCCGGAGGGATCCCTCCCGGCTGGCCTTTGCCGATATCGATTCGGAAAGGATATGGGGCAGCGGGAACACTTTGCAAGTTATTTTTCGGCAGTTTCTAAATATATTTACAAGCGAGGAACAAAATGGACACGATTAAAATCAACAAAGGCAGCACAAAGCTGATTGCCCACAGGGGCTTAAGCGGCCTGGAGACGGAGAACTCCATCCCGGCTTTCGTGGCCGCCGGGAACCGCAGCTACTACGGCGTGGAGACGGACACCCATGTGACCAGTGACGGCAGGTTTGTCGTCCTGCATGACGATTCCACAGGGCGTGTGGCCTGGGATGACATTCCTGTGGAATCGTCCCGGTACAGGCTGGTGCGCAAGATTCGCCTGAAAGACCTGCACCCGGTGACGGAGACGACAGGCTGCGGCCATATCCACGAGAGGCAGGACATGATTGTGCCCAGCCTGGCGGAATACATCTCCATCTGCAAAAAATACGAAAAGACCTGTATCCTGGAGCTGAAGAACGAATTCAATCCGGAGGACATCAGGCGGCTGGTGGAGGAAATCAAGGCTCTTGACTATCTGGAGCATGTGACATTCATTTCCTTTGCCCTGAACAATATGCGGAATCTGCGGGAACTTCTGCCGGATCAGAATCTGTACTATCTGTGCGGCGAGTACAATGGAGACATTCTGAAAACGCTGAAGCAGTACAGGGTTCATCTGGACATCTATTACAAGGCCCTGACCAGGGAAATCGTGGAGGAGCTCCACAGGGAAGGAATCCTGGTGAACTGCTGGACCTGCGATGACAGGGAAGAAGCGGAGCGGCTGGTCGGCTGGGGCGTGGATTTCATTACTACCAATCTATTGGAATAAAGCTTGGGAAAGGGGTGTCCCCCGGGGCATTCCTTTCTTTTTCCGGACGGTGCTTTAGATGCCCTTTTGGATACACATTAGTGCTTGACACCCTGTGCCTGTACCATGGGGAGGAGAAATGGGACGGCCCCAGGAGCCTGAAGGATATGATGGATTTCGGGGCTGACGGGAAGAGACAGAAATGGGAAGACTATTTAAGACAGGGCACGGAAAGCTTTGAAGAAAAGATGACTTGTACCAAACAAGAGATTGGAAGGAAAAAGAGATGGATTTTACCCAATTGCCCACCCCATGCTATGTGGTGGATGAGGCTTTGATAGAAAGGAACCTGAAAGTGCTGAAAGGCGTTATGGAGCGGACGGGGGCGAAGATCCTACTGGCCCAGAAAGCCTTTTCCATGTACGCCCTGTACCCTTTGATTGGAGAGTACCTGTGCGGAGCCACAGCCAGCGGCCTGTACGAAGCCAGGCTGTGCGGGGAGGAGATGGCGGCCCCCATGAGGGCAAAGGGAAGGATGCTGGAAAACCATATCTTCTCCCCGGCCTACCAGGAGAAGGATTTCCAGGAAATCCTACGATATTGCGATCACATCGTATTCAATTCCTGGAATCAGTTGGAGCGGTTCGGCAGACAGGCAAAGGAGACCGGGAAAAGCATCGGCCTGCGTATCAATCCGGAGTGCTCCACCCAGGAGGGCCATGCCATCTACGACCCCTGCGCCCCCGGCTCCAGGCTGGGCGTGACCCAGGATGGCTTCCAGCGGGCATTGTCCCGGGGCAGAGAGGGATTGTCCTGGCTGGACGGGCTGCACTTTCATACGCTCTGTGAACAGGACTCCGATGACCTGGAAAAGACACTGGATGCCGTGGAGGAGAAGTTCGGCGCATATCTCTCCGCTATGAAGTGGATCAATTTCGGCGGCGGGCACCACATCACAAGGGAGGGCTACGACATTCCCCGGCTGGAGCGGTGCATCAGGCGGATGCAGGAAAAATACGGTCTGACGGTATATCTGGAACCTGGAGAGGCGGTGGCGCTGAATGCCGGATTCCTGGTCACTGCCGTGCTGGAAACCCTGGAAAACGGGATAAATATCGCGATTCTGGACGCTTCTGCCGCCTGTCATATGCCGGATGTGCTGGAGATGCCCTACAGGCCCCCTCTTCTGGAAAGCGGCCAGCCCGGAGAAAAAGCCTTTACCTACCGGCTTGCCGGGCCCACCTGTCTGGCGGGCGACTGCATCGGGGACTATTCGTTCGCGCATCCGCTGCATCCGGGCGACCGCCTGTGTTTTGGGGACATGGCCATCTATTCCATGGTAAAGAACAACACCTTCAACGGGATGCCGCTCCCGGCGATTGCCTTGCGCAGAAAGAGCGGGGAGTGTGTCATTGTGAGGGAGTTCGGCTACCAGGATTTCCGGGAGAGACTGTCATGAGCTGTCCTGATACATAAAAGAACCCAATCTCTCGGGTTCTTTTAGGGAGTAAAATATAAAGAAAACATGAAAGGGAAAGGTACATTTATAATAAAACTGCCAAAGCAGTGTTATTATTAGTCGAAGCTGACAGAACCCTAACGAATATTTGTTAAAACTCAACAGCTCCTTTGTTTATGTATCTATCATAACCTGAAAATGTGTCTAAAGTTTGACCTTGGGCTTAAGGATTTATAAAATATTTAAATAACAAAATTAAGGAATTATTCTTATTTCGACAAATTTAGAGAGCAGCGGAGGTGTTCCATGAAGATAATCAAAGATTCCGCGCCGTCCGCGGAGGGCTTTCGCATGCCGGCGGAATTCGAGCCTCATGCGGGCTGCATCATGATATTCCCGGAGCGGGCGGATTCCTGGCAGTACGGCGCCTATGCGGCCAGGAAAGCCTTCGGGCAGATTGCGGAGGCCATCGCCAGGTCGGAGAAAGTGACGGTATGCGCAAGCGCGGCGCAGTATGACAATGCCAGGGCCCTGCTTCCCGCCCATATCCGGGTGGTGGAGATGTCCAGCAATGACGCCTGGGCCAGGGATTATGCTCCCACCTTCGTGAAGAATGCCCTGGGAGAAGTCCGGGGCATCGACTGGGGGTTCAATGCCTGGGGCGGTCTCTGTGACGGCCTGTATTTCCCCTGGGACAAGGATGATCATATGGCCAGGAAGCTCTGCGACCTGCTGGACAAGGATGTCTATGACAAACGTGACTTCATTCTGGAGGGCGGCTCCATCCATGTGGACGGGGAGGGGACCTGCATGGTCACGGAAAGCTGTCTTTTGAGCAAAGGGAGGAATCCGGAGCTGTCGAAAGAGGAGATAGAGGATGTCCTGAAAGCGTATCTGAACGTGGCGAAGGTTCTCTGGCTGCCCTGTGGAATCTATAATGACGAGACCAATGAGCATGTGGACAATATCTGCGCGTTCACGGCGCCGGGGGAGGTGGTGCTGGCCTGGACGCAGGACCAGACGGATGTGCAGTATGCCATGTCCAGGGCCTGTCTGGACTATCTGGAACAGGCTCTGGATGCCAGGGGCAGGCGAATCCGGGTGCACAAGCTGCCCTTGCCGAAGCCGGTGACCGTCAGCGAGGAGGAATGCCGGGGGCTGGACGCCTGTCTGGACAGGCCTGCCCGCACGCCGGGGGAGCGGCTGGCGGCTTCCTATGTGAATTTCTACATCGCCAACGGCAGCGTCGTGATGCCGGCATTCGGAGACCCTGCCGATGAAACGGCCCGGGAGATATTGCAGAGACTATTCCCGGACAGGGAAGTGGTGCAGATCTATTCCAGGGACATCCTGATCGGCGGCGGGAACATCCACTGTATCACCCAGCAGATTCCGGAATGAAAGTGTGAGTCTGGTACCGTTTTATTTGAGTGCATTTGGTGCTGGGATGACGTTATGGGGAGAGAAGGTATGTTTTTTGGCAGAAGAGAACGGACTTGGAGAGGGGATAACAGACTCTCGGAAGTTCAGACAGCAATTCAGGCATTATATCAGAAAGGTATCCGGAAAAGCGGGGAATTGGCCCAAAGGAGTTCCGGAAAGCAGCATGATATGTGGCCTATAGATTCCGGGAGGATATGATACTGGCAAGGAGGAACAGATGGGATTGCAGAAGAAAGAGATGGGACTGGTAACGGTGGCAGCGGTGCAGATGTTCTGCAACCGTGTGGCGGAAGAGAACCTGGAAGCGGCGGAACTGCATATCAGGGAAGCGGCGGCCCAGGGGGCGCAGGTCATTCTGCTGCCGGAGCTTTTTGAGAGATGGTATTTCTGTCAGGAGAGGAACTATGATTCTTATAGATTCGCGGTGCCCCTTGAGGAGAATCCGGCAGTCTGCCGTCTCAGACAGGTGGCGGCGGAACTGCGAGTGGTGCTGCCGGTGAGCTTTTTCGAGCGGGAGGGCAATGTGACTTACAATTCGGTGGCCGTGATTGACGCGGACGGCCGGATCCTCGGCGTATACCGCAAGACCCATATCCCCGACGACCATTTCTATCAGGAGAAATTCTATTTTACCCCGGGCAATACAGGGTTCCGGGTGTGGGATACTGCCTATGGCCGGATTGGCGTGGGCATCTGCTGGGATCAGTGGTTCCCGGAGGCGGCCAGGTGCATGGCCCTGATGGGGGCGCAGCTTTTGCTGTATCCCACGGCCATCGGTTCCGAGCCTGTCATTGAATGCGACAGCATGCCCCACTGGCGGCGCTGCATGCAGGGGCATGCGGCGGCAAATGTGGTGCCGGTGATAGCGGCCAACCGCGTCGGAGAAGAGAAAGTGGAGCCGTCCAAAAACAATAACAACCAGTCTTCCGCCCTGACATTCTACGGCTCCTCCTTTATCACGGACGAGACCGGCGAAGTGGCGGAGGACGCGGGACGGACGGAAGAGGAGGTGATTCTGCACACCTTCGACCTGCGTGCGATTGAGGAGCTGCGGTTCAGCTGGGGGCTGTTCCGCGACAGAAGGCCGGAGATGTATGGGGAGATATCAGGGAACGCTTTATGATTTCAACAATGGATTTCAACAATGAAGCGGTGATGGGAAAGCAGAGGGCGCAGTATTATAAGGGGATGGAGTGATTAAACGATTCGTTGAAAAATTAAACCAAAACTCAACAATGCCGTTATTGAAACCAAAGCAGAGGATATCCTATAATTCTATCAGAACAAGCGCTTGTGACGAAGAATATGAAAAAAGGAAAGAGAGGATGAATTATGGATATCATGGTCAGCGAGAATCTGAAAACGTTTCGAAGAGAACGGGGAAACACCCAGGAAGAGCTTTCAAACCACCTTGGGATTTCTGTACAGGCCGTGTCGAAGTGGGAGCGCGGAGTTTCCCATAGTTAAAGATACCACATCAGATATGACGAACCCACGCTTATACAGAACTGCAAAAGAGATAAAGGCTTGATGTAGGTAATAACTACTGCATCAGGCTTTTTTCTTACACTATTCCTATACAAATATCTATAACGATGAATTGAAATTTTCACATTTTCGTGATATAATATCATGAGTGATTATCATGGCAAGGAGGACTATATGGCTGTAACATATAAAAAACTATTTCACTTGCTTATAGACCGGGGCATCCCGACCGCCGAATTGACGGAGAAAGCTGGATTTAGTGCTAATATTCTAACCCGACTAAGGCGTGACCAGTATGTATCTTTGGATAGTATCGAAAAGATATGTCTTGCTCTTGGTTGCAAGGTAGATGATATTCTGGACTTTATTCCCAATGAAAAGGAGAAAGAAAATGGCTGATATTAGAAAAGAGCAGGAGCGAGATGAACTCCATCGTGCGATATGGGCGATTGCTGATGAACTGCGTGGAAGCGTAGACGGATGGGATTTCAAGTCCTATGTGCTGGGCATGATGTTCTATCGCTATATATCTGAAAACCTGACTAACTACATCAACGAGGGCGAGATTGAAGCCGGAGAAGTGGGCTTTAATTATGCACAGTTGTCCGATGAAGATGCTGAACAGGCTCGAGAGGACTTGGTTAAAACGAAGGGATTCTTCATTCTGCCCAGCGAGCTTTTCTGCAATGTCAGAAAGAGAGCCGCAAATGACGAAAATTTGAACATGACCTTGGAAGCTGCCTTTAACCACATTGAGGAATCAGCAAAGGGCAGCGAAAGCGAAGATAATTTTGCGGGATTGTTTGATGATATTGATGTCAACAGCAACAAGCTGGGGGCTACTGTTGCCAAACGTAATGCGAACCTCGTGAAGCTGATCGAGGGCGTGGCAAACATGGGCTTGGGCAACTACAAGGACAATTCTATTGACGCTTTCGGTGATGCTTACGAATACCTTATGAGTATGTACGCATCCAACGCCGGAAAAAGCGGCGGTGAGTTCTTCACTCCCCAAGAGGTTTCTGAGCTACTGACCCGCATGGCTGTTGCCGGGAAAACAGAGGTCAACAAGGTTTATGACCCTGCTTGCGGTTCTGGTTCTCTGCTTCTGAAAGCGGCAAAAATCCTTGGTAAAAAGAATGTCCGTCAAGGCTTCTATGGACAGGAAATCAATCTGACTACATACAACCTTTGCCGTATCAATATGTTCCTGCATGACATTGATTTTGACAAGTTTGATATTGCCCACGAGGACACCCTGCTGGCTCCGCAGCATTGGGATGATGAGCCGTTTGAGGTTATTGTTTCAAATCCCCCTTACTCTATCAAGTGGGAAGGCGATGACAATCCTGTTTTGATAAATGACCCTCGTTTCTCTCCTGCCGGAGTGCTTGCACCGAAGTCAAAAGCTGACCTTGCTTTTATCATGCACTCTCTGGCGTGGCTTGCTACCAACGGAACAGCGGCTATCGTTTGCTTCCCCGGTATCATGTACCGTGGTGGAGCTGAAAAGAAAATTCGTCAGTATTTGATTGACAACAACTTCATTGACTGCATCATTCAGTTGCCAAGCAATTTGTTTTTTGGTACTTCCATTGCGACCTGCATTATGGTTCTGAAGCGCAGCAAGTCCGACAACAAGACCCTGTTTATTGATGCTTCCAGTGAGTTTGTCAAGGTAACGAACAACAACCGATTGACTGAGGAAAATATCGCCCATATTGTGGACGAATTTGTTTCTCGTGCTGATGTTGCCCACTTTGCCCGTTGTGTTCCGTATGAGGAAATCGTTGAACAAGACTACAACCTCTCTGTCAGCACCTATGTGGAGGCTGAGGACACCAGAGAGAAAATCGATATTGTAAAACTTAATGCCGAAATTGAGGAAATTGTTGCCCGTGAGCAGGTTCTTCGTACTGAGATTGCGAAAATTATTGCAGAAATCGAGGAGGGAAATAATGCGGTTGTCTGATGTTTTATCAAAGCCGCCTAAAGACAATTATATACAGATAGAAGGGTTTCTTCAAAACAAAAAAGGAACAGTTGGACAAAAAGTTGATTTGTCAGTGGGAGAAGTAATGCTAAATTACTATTGTGCCCACTGCGAAGATTTGCGGACATTTAGTTCACGGGGGAAACTGTCTTGCATCTTTGTCAATACCCGTATTATCAGTATAGATTGTGTTTTAACTTGCGGTTGCGGTGCAAGTGTTCAAGTTTGGTTTCTGGTGGAGAGTAGCGGTGAAATTACTTCACAGAATCCACAAGTCCGCATCATAAGGCGGAGTGAAAGATTACCGGACACAGTTAAAATTAATTTCACACGTTATGGAGAATTTTCGATACTTCTTGACAAAGCGGAGCAAGCATATCGGGAGGAGTTAGGTGCAGGGGCTATTGTATATCTGAGAAAAGTTTTTGAGAAGATTACTATTCAAACAGCAAATGCCATTGGGATTGAATATGCGAAATATGAGGGAGGAAATCCAAAAAATTTTTCGGATTTGCTCAAAAAAGTTGATGAACAGTGCCATATTATCCCTAAAGAATTCTCCTCGGATGGATACAAGCTTTTTCGTGAATTGAGCGGAGTTGTACATGGCGAATATGATGAGGCATTGGGTTTAAGTAAATTTGAACCTTTACATAGACTCGTCATAGGTATCTTAGAAAATGTCCGTATCTCAGCAGAATTAGAAGAGGCTAAGAAAACTTTAGGTTGGTGTGAGGATGGAGAAAAATTATGATAAATCTTGAACGGATATTACAAGAACTTTGTCCAAATGGAGTTGAGTTTAAGCAAATCAAAGAGGTGTACCAGAGGGTGAAGGGTACCCCAATTACTGCGGCTAAGATGAAAGAAATTGAAAGTACCGATGGCGAAGTTCGCATCTTTGCAGGTGGAAAAACTGTTATTGATGCGCATGAGGAGGATATACCGAAGGCAAATATAACACGAGTTCCAGCAGTATTGATTCAATCTCGTGGCGTGATTGATGCTGTCTATTATGAAAAGCCGTTCACTTTCAAAAATGAAATGTGGGCTTACACACACGAAAACAAGATAGCAGTTAAATTTCTCTACTATGTGTTAAAGAACAACATTGAGAAATTCAGAGAAGCTGCTTCCGGCATGGGTTCCTTGCCACAAATTTCTTTGAAAGTAACTGAGGAGTTTGAAATGCTTGTTCCCCCTCTGCGTGTGCAGAGTGAAATTGTCCGTATACTGGACAATTTCACGGAGCTTACAGCAGAGCTTACAGCAGAGCTTACAGCGAGAAAGAAACAGTATGAGTATTATAGAGATAAGCTGTTGGCTTTTGATAATTCTATTTCGTTCATTGCACTTTCTGAATTGTGCGATATTGGTGATGGACTTCATGGAACTCCAGAGTACAATGACAATGGCGAGTATTACTTTATAAACGGAAACAACCTTTCTAATGGAAAAATTGTTTTTGATGCCAAAACAAAGAGAATAGCTAAAGACGAGTATGAGAAAATAAGCATCTCTTTTGGTGAAACCTTGCTATTCTCTATCAATGGTACGATTGGTAATATTGCGATATATAATGACGAAAACATTGCTTTAGGGAAATCGGTAGCATATTTCAATGTCACTTCGGACAAGTTGTTACTGAAATATCTGTTCTATGTACTTCAGTCCAAACAGACGATGGCATACTTTGAGAAAAACTTAACTGGTTCTACCATAAAAAATTTAGGACTGAAAACATTGAGAGACTATAAAATAGCATTGCCATCACTTGATGTTCAGAAACGCCTTGTGCATATTCTGGATAACTTCGATGCTATCTGCTCTGACCTCAAAATCGGACTGCCTGCGGAGATTGAAGCGAGGACGAAGCAATATGAATACTATCGTGATAAACTGCTGTCATTCAGGGAGAGAATACATGATGAAAAGCGAAGAAGGTTTTGCGCCTTTTGATTTATCAAAAACCAGAAAGTTTGATCGTAAAAAAGACCAAGAATCTTTGAGACAAAGCTTTTATAAATTAGCTGCTCAGTATTTCGAGGTATCTTGTTTTACAATAAAAAATTTAAATTAGATGCCTGTAACATTAGCAAATGTAGCATTTTCGTGTGAATTATTTTTGAAAGCAATATTATATGGCTTTGGCGTGGATTTTTCAAAGACGCATGGATTAAAGGGACTGTTTGAAAAATTGCCCCAGAATGAGCAGGAATATATATCGAAAAATATTGGTATAGAAAATAGGGAAAAAGAATTTTACTTATGCCTAAAAGAACAAGACCAAGCATTCCCAGAGTATAGATACATGTGTGAAGCAAAAGCAATGTCGGCAAATCCCGTGTTCTTGTTTGCGTTTGCGCATATTCTAAAATTTGTTTATGAATCGTTAGTTAGAGAAAACGGAAAAGATGAAGAATTGAGGTGATATTATGAGTACCTACCATATCGTACTTTCAACCAATGAAAGTACGGTTGTAACCGAATATGAGCCACAAACCAAACGCTCTGATGCTTACCAGAGTGAAGCGGCTCTGGAAGCGGCATTTATCAAAATGCTGGGCGAACAGGGCTATGAGTATGTGACCATTCACAACGCCGATGCACTCATTGCCAATCTCCGCAGACAGTTAGAAATACTCAATAACTATCAGTTTACGGATAAGGAATGGGACAGCTTTTTCAGAAGCAAGATTGCCAATTCCAATGAGGGTATCGTGGAAAAGACCCGAAAAATTCAAGAGGACTATGTTCAAAATCTGACCCGTGAGGACGGCACGACGATGAACATCTCTCTGATTGACAAGAAGAATATCCACAACAACCGTTTGCAGGTCATCAATCAGTATGAGGAAAGTGCCGGAACGCACGACACCCGATATGATGTGACCATTCTTGTGAACGGTCTGCCGCTGGTTCATGTGGAGCTGAAACGCCGTGGCGTTGCTATCAAGGAAGCGTTCAACCAGATCAACCGTTATCAGCGTGATAGCTTCTGGGCTGGTTGTGGGCTTTATGAGTATGTGCAGATTTTCGTTATCTCCAACGGCACATTCACAAAGTATTATTCCAATACCACCAGAGCAAGCCACATTAAGGAAAGTGAAAATTCCTCCAAGAAGCACAGCAAGAAAACTTCCAACAGCTTTGAGTTCACTTCCTATTGGGCAGACGGCAATAACAAGGTCATTCCCGACCTTGTGGATTTCACAAAGACATTCTTTGCGAAGCACACCATTCTGAATATCCTGACAAAATACTGCGTGTTCACATCCGAGGAATTGCTGCTTGTCATGCGCCCCTATCAGATTGTTGCTACCGAACGTATTTTGAACAGAATTGAAGTGTCCACCAACTACAAGAAAATAGGCACTATCGAAGCCGGGGGATATATCTGGCACACCACAGGAAGCGGCAAGACCTTGACTTCCTTTAAGACTGCCCAGCTTGCGACAGGACTGCCGTATATCGAAAAGGTTCTGTTTGTGGTTGACCGTAAGGACTTGGACTACCAGACCATTAAGGAATATGACCGCTTTGAGAAAGGTGCTGCCAACGGAAACAAGAGTACCGCTATTTTGCAAAGACAGCTTGAGGACAGCACTTCCCGAATTATCGTAACGACCATTCAGAAGCTGGATGTGTTCATTACCAAAAATCCGAGCCACCCCATCCGCAACAAGCATATTGTTCTTGTGTTTGACGAGTGCCACCGCAGCCAGTTTGGAGATATGCACACCCGAATTGTGGGAGGGCAAATCAAAAAGGGCGAAAAGACAACCAAGGTGGACAAGTATTTCAAGAACTATCATATCTTCGGATTTACAGGCACACCGATTTTCGCTGTCAATGCCGGAACTGGTGGCAATCCGAATTTGAGAACCACCGAACAGGCTTTTGGTGCGAAGCTCCACACCTACACCATTGTGGATGCAATCAACGATGGAAATGTTCTGCCGCTCCGTATCGACTATATCAACACAGTCAAGCAAAAGGACGGAAAGCAGGACAAACAGGTTGCCGCTATTGACACCGAGGAAGCATTGAGTTCGCCGGAGCGTATCACAGAGGTTGCGAAGTACATTCTGGGACACTTCGACCAAAAGACCATGCGAAATTCCTATTACAGTCTGAAAGGTCAGCGAATAAACGGTTTTAACTCTATGTTTGCCGTCAGTTCTATTCCTGTCTGCAAAAAGTATTATCTGGAGCTAAAAAAACAGATTGCAGAACAGCACAGAGATTTGACCATTGCCACCATCTTCTCATTCGCTCCAAACGAAGCGGATAGTGCAGATGGTATTCTGGACGATGAAAGTTTTGACACCGATGACCTTGACCAGAGTTCCCGTAATTTTCTGGACATGGCAATCAAGGACTACAACAGGATTTTCAAAACCAATTTTGATACATCAAGCAAGGGCTTCCAAGATTACTACAAAGACCTTTCCGATAAGGTTAAGAAGCGTGAAGTCGATTTGCTGATTGTAGTCAATATGTTCTTGACGGGCTTCGATGCAACAACGCTCAACACCCTTTGGGTAGATAAGAACTTGAAAATGCACGGTCTGATACAGGCATTTTCCAGAACGAACCGTATCCTCAATTCAGTCAAGTCCTTTGGTAATATTGTCTGCTTCCGTGACCTTGAAGAAGCTACCAACGATGCGATCGCATTGTTCGGAGACAAGGAAGCAAACGGCATTGTCCTTCTAAAATCCTATGAGGATTATTACTACGGTTGTGTCGATGATAAAGGTCGTGAGCAGAAAGGTTATGAGGAACGAATTGCCGAACTGCTGCAGAAATATCCGTTGGGACAGCCGATTGTCGGAGAGCAAAACAAGAAAGATTTTATTGTCCTGTTCGGCAACATTCTCCGTTTGAGAAATATCCTTGCTGCCTTTGATCGTTTTGCCGGAAATGAAATCCTGTCCCCGATTGATTTCCAAGACTACACAGGCACATACCATGATGTGTACGAGGAAATGAAACCGAAGCCGGGGAGCAAGGACAGTATTATGGATGATATTGTCTTTGAGATGGAGCTTGTCAAACAGGTGGAAGTCAACATTGACTATATCCTGATGCTGGTTG
>OFFF01000253.1_pt1 | contig 42351 bp, 38 predicted proteins | sample 1521301 | NCBI WGS metagenome assembly OFFF01 (sample SAMEA3504101, study PRJEB24116) | mouse gut metagenome | biome: mouse gut; feature: mouse-associated habitat; material: faeces | place: Denmark | collected 2011
TCGTTATTTTTCTATTGTCGAAAACGTTCAGGTGTAAAATTTCAGGAAGTTAACATTTAAACTTATTATATATCATTTCCTATCTTTCCCACAGACTCACTCCTGCTCAAACTTGTATTAGTATGAATGAGTGGTAATTATTTTAAACTCTGTGCGCAAAATATCTCATATCAGATATTTAACTCAAAATTACGGAAAGATATCAATCGCGGCTCATTCTCTATCCTTTTATTACTGTCTTGAGTAGTCCCTTCTGTGCCTTTTCCAGATGTTTGATTGCCTGTTCCCGTTCTTTCAAATGATGTTTTGAATACGCTGTTTTTCTTATTGTCATACTCATATTTTCCAACATCTTAACCGTATTATTGTATTCTTTTTCGGTAAATTGTCCGCCATATACTTCAATATATGAAGGGTATAGATACATCTGCTTATAGACATAAAATTTTTGCGCTTCGTTGTTGAGCAGCACCGTCTTCCACTCCATATTTGCCTTTTTCAATGTACTGTACGGCGTTCTTTCATCTTTTTCATATATAGCCCTCTCCAGAAGGAAACGTCCATATTGTACCTTAATCTGGTATGATTCATTGCTCTTTTTCTTTTCATAGCTCGCGCTTGCGCGCTCTTGCGTCTGCATTCGCAGCCGCGTTTCGCTCATTTGGAAGTGGGTTGCTAATCCAATGGCCCGTCTGCATTGCAATAGCTTGCATACAGACAAGCCATTGGATTGCAACCGCACAGGTGGAAAATTTTCATATACTTTTTATCAGAACTTGTTTCCCTTCAAATGCAAAGCCATATTTCCGGATTCGGTCTCCAGAGAATCCCCTGCTCTCTAAATCTGCCTGGTATCGCTGTTCCTCAATCTGTTTCAGGGCGGCATCTGCGGTATCTTCCAGAGATTTCTCTTCGTCAGAATCCCTGACTTTAAATTCTATAATAATCGCATTCCTATCGCAATTATCTATTACCCCATTACCTGTTCCGTTCTTCGGCTCCATCATCACATCATATCTTCCGAATCCACTCTCCCGATTAGATGTAATGATATAGCGGTCTGCCAGTTCCACGGACAGGCCCAGTACAAATCCGTGGTAGAACCTCTCCGGCTGCGTTTCTACAGAGGGATTTTTCCCGCTGTCAAAGTAGCTGGACGTGGACAGCGCCACACGGTTCATGTAGGCGTTCATGGACTTTACATCATCCTGCAGCAGCGCCTTAATAAAGCCGTTGTAGACTATCCCGGAACGGGTGAACCATTTCCGAATCATCTTCTGGAACATAATCTGCACTTCCTTGTTCGTCAACGCAAGTTCGTATAAATCCGCTCCTGTCTCCTCATTTAATTCGCAGCTCTCTGCCTTCAGGTATCCGCTGGCCAGAAACAGGCTCCAGATGGCGTTCTCATCCGCGTCCAGCTGATCGAAGATAATCTGCTCATCAACTTCCTTGTACAGATGCTCTCCTTTCAGCAGGTTCTCCATGGATATCTTTATATCTATGCTTCCCTCCCGTATCAGCTTGTCCACCAAGCCGTTGCTGCTGGTGTTGGCCCAGTAGGTGGCCAGCCGTCCCGTTTTCAGATAATTTATGATGGATCAGGGGTTGTATATATCCCTGCATTTTCCAAAGGTAAAGCCGTCATACCATCTTTTGACATCGGTACGCCTATCCTGCATCCCATACTCATCCAGTGCGGAAAACACCTCATCCTCCGTAAAGCCAAAGCAATCCGCATACATCTCAGACGTTGATGTCACAACGGCCAAATGGTTCAAATCAGAAAAAATTGACTCCCTGCTGACTCTCGTAATCCCTGTCATGACCGCCCGTTCCAGGTATGGATTGGTCTTAAACGTGGCATTGAACAACCCCCTTATGAATTCCGCCATCTCTTTCCAGTAGCCGTGCATCCAGGCTTCCTGGAGAGGCGTGTCATATTCGTCCAGCAGAATAATCACCTTTTTCCCATAGTAACGATACAGAAACTCTGATAGTGTCCCCAGCGATGAAATGGCGGAATAGTTATCCATATTGACGGAAATATTTTTTATGAAATCCTTTTCTTTTTCATTCAGGCTGTCATCCTTCAACAGAAATTCATATCGGTTATACAATTTCTCAATCAGATAAAACAAGCTTTTTCTGGCCTCATCAAAGGAAGATAACTTTATCCCGGCAAAGCTTAAGGAAATCACGGGGTAGGTTCCCTGAAGGTTACGGTACTTTTCATCCTCCCATATGGATAGCCCTTTAAAAATCTCTCCCTGACCTGCATATTCTTTCGAGAGAAATCTCTCTAACATGTTCATGTTCAGGGTCTTCCCGAATCTGCGCGGACGGGTAATCAACGTCACATCGTCTCTGTTTTCCCACCACTGTCTGATAAAAGCTGTTTTCCATTATCAGTTTTTCAAAGTTCTGGATTCCTATTCCTACGGTTCTCGCCATGGTAATATATCCTCCATATTCAAAATATCTGCATTTCTACCATAATATATCTCAATCCAACGACCCATACACTATATTCCAAATGGCAATGACAACTGCACTATTTCATCTATAGAATTTTCTTCCAATGAACCCGCATCCACAGGAATATCTATTTCCCTAGGAGCTTCCTCATACCCTTCCAATTCATCTATGTCATCCTTTTGCAGTATATTAGATTGCAAACTTTCTAATATTTTTCTAATTTCTATTGGAATGCCGCTTTCCTGCATCACTTCTAGGTGAACGGTTTTAGGACTATCTCATCATTCTTAAACTTTTTAAATCTTTGTAGCTTTACCTTTGTAATCAAAATAATACCCCTTTTGTACATTTAGACTGCTTCCTTAAGTATAAATTTTCCTTTTCTTTCAAAGTAATTTCATTATACATGTTTCTCATATAACCTACAAGAAAATTACATCAAATATCCAAAATGATCATACAGTCTGCCAGACAGAATCAGCTCGTTCTCCCTGTCGAACTGACTCTGCCCCATCTTGGAACATCCCCTATCTTTCCCGCAGACTCACCCCTGCTCAAACTTCTCCCGCAGCTTCCCCAGCGCTTTCTTCTCAATTCTGCTCACATACTCTCCTGTCAAGTTAGGGCTAAAAATTTCTACCCCAACTTCACAATCTCTGTCCGCTCCTCCTCAGAATATATGTAAAGATTCATAATGTCCTGCACTTTGTAATAATACAGAACCCCGCAGACATTTCCTGTTTTTTGCCACTCTTTTTTCTTTTCTCTTTCTACAACAGGCCCTCTTTTCTTCATACCCGCATAGTCAGTGACTCGGATTTCACAATAGTATGTCTTACCGCAATATTCTACTCTCACATCCAAATCGTCATCCGTAAAAAGAAGTTTGTATTTTATGTTTTTTTCTTTCAACTTCTCTAATACTGTATATATCTCTTCTCCCGCTTTAGAAACACCACACCGAAACTCTTCACTTTCCTCGTCTATCAGGGTTCCATTGTCCAAATATGCTTTAATCTCTCCGGCGATTTCAGGGGATTGGAGACTGGGAGATTCACCCAACAATTGGTAAATCATTTTTCGTATTTGCTCGCTTTGTGCCTGTGTCTGGCGCATTTTGCGGTAAAAGCGTGAATTTAACTTCAAGTCATCAATAAGCTGTTGCCCCTGCGATGTAACCCCACGCAATTTATAGTAATCTTCTGCTCCCAATCTACGTATATGCGGATTTTGTCCCCCGTAGATGTCATCTTTACACGGATCTAGAATCATTTCTATATTCTGATTACTTTTTGTCCCATTACATTTACGACAGGCATAAACCATGTTATTATAGCCGTCCACATCCCTTTCCACATCTGACAGCCTGGATACAAAATGGTCTTTTTCAAACAGTTGTTCACCCATCACATTATCTTTTTCTTTCATTCCGCAATATGCACACTCAAATTTGAAATCATTTCGAAGATACATCTTGCATTTTTCAGAATGATATGTCACCCAATGTCTTTTTCGCTTATATACCATCTATTTTTCCCTATTTGTAGCTCTACGTATCTGTTGCAGTAACAGATTAAGTTCTTCATTTTTTTCATTCATGAGAGAAAGCGTATCATTATCTTTCCGCAAAGCACATGCCCGCCTTATCTTGGCAATCAGTTCATTCATTTTCTTTGTATCTTTCAGTTCTGCCTTATTCAGCTGATAATCATATTCCCCCAACTCGTCCTTATAATCGTCCAGAGGATAATTCGTCAGTAGAACCGCATATATATTACTATCATGGCTGCGTATCTCCCGCAGCACCTCGATTCCTTTGTAGTTGACCGAAGCCTTATCCAATTCATGGTCAATCAATAAAAAGTCCACATCGTTTTCGACCACATAATCATAAAATCCGTCTAATGTCTGGGGATACGTAACAATTCCTATCAATTTAATTCCAGGAAACAAACTGAATCGTCCTTGCATCAAAGTGACATTTTTGGGTTCATCCTCAATATATAATCCAATCAAAGTCTGCATCAGGCGTCCTCCTTCATGAAATGCACAATAAACTTCGCCCCGCCAAGGTCTTTTGATTCTTCTGCAGATACCGTGCCACCATAGCTTGTCACGATATCCTTTACAATATTCAGCCCTAACCCGATTCCATCTTCCTTTGTCGTTATGAATGGCTTAAATATCTCTTCACGCATATTTTCCGGCACCCCTGGCCCACTATCCTCAAAATAAAGATAAATATCTTCCTCTCTCTGTTCAAATATAATCTGTATCTTCTTTTTCGGCCTGGCTTTCAACTGCTCAAAGGCATTGGTAATCATATTGATGATAATGGATTCCAAATCAATCTGGCGCATTGTAAGACAAATGTCTGCCTCTGTTTTTAGCTGCAGATCTATGTGAAACGCCTCCAACATGCCCTGATATAATCTACAGATATCTCTCAAAACCTCACCAAAGTCCAAGTCCACATGAGGACTTCTCTTTTTCTTTCTCAGAAATTCCACAATCATCAAACTATATCCTGAAATTCTGGTAAAATCCGATCTGATATTATCCGTTATTTCAGCAAAAAACGGATTCTCAATTATTGGTGCAATCTCAGTATAAAAAGACAATGTGCTGTCTATTCTGGATATGATGTCCTGAGTCTCATGCCCAAAATTTCCTGTCAAAATGCCTAGCGTAGCCAAATTCTTGTACATGGACAGCTCCGTTTCCTGCATTTCCACATATTTTTCATAAGCACTCTCTGTTTTTTCGTACTGTTCTTCTGTCTCCTTTTGTCTCTTATCTTCTTCGGCTTTCCATTCTTCCAGTGACCTTGCCACCATATCATAGGGTGCACCGTTTTTTAATAACTGCACCGTATCTTCATATCGTTTTTCCTGAACATTTTTCTTTTTCTGTGCTGTTTTCTTTTGTTTCTGTCTCTGTTCTTTTGCCTTTTCCAAATCAGACTTTGACTTTTCGTACTCTTCCCGCCTAATCTCTGAAATAACATCTATACAACTTAGAACAAATTTTTTCAGGTGTTCATATGCTTCATTCTCAATAATCCCCTCCCTGTTAGTTGCATCAATCAGAAGGGGATTCTTCTCATCTGAAATTTTTATAACTCCGATGGTCTGATTATTGCCCACACGGTATCCATGAGTATCGCTGACTTTTGATTTATCTAAACCCAACCAGTCATTTCCAACATCCCCATATGGCTTTACCCGGAAATTGTCCCGATATATTTTTATTCCGCAATATATATTCAAAATTTCTATTGCCAGACGGTAATTATAGGTTTCATTCGTCATATGAACGGCATCCCGCAGAAAATAATACAATTCAAACGAAATATCTCCGCAGAGCAGGGGCGTTTCATATTCTATATGCTTTCCTTCGTTTTTACCTGTTATATCCAAATAACTAATCTCAGACTGGCTTCCATTATCATATATTCTGGCTGTCAGTTTTGCATATCTTAAATCCAGAATGGAATTCACACTGATTTCTTCCGGAATTTTGAACTGGTTGGCTATCAGTTCAATATGAAAAGGATCTTTTTCAATAAATTCAGGCGCTATAAGCAAACGAAGCTCTTTCTGGAGTTTTTCTATATCTTTTTGCCTCCAGTTGTCCCTCAACCCCTCCAGAACCATAACCAGGCCTGTAGGCACCGCTTCTTCCTCTCTGCCTTCCATTGCATACATTTCTTTTAAAATATTGTATGTCTCCTCGTCTTCCCTATTTTCAATGTCCTCCAGTGGATTATCAATATTTTCCAGTTTTAACTCCACTTTTTCCTGCTTCTTTAGAATTGGAAGAATCTGGTCTTCGAATAAATCCAAGAAAACAGTTCCATATGCAGCTTCATAGTCACCGATAATCCTGCCAGCTTCTTCCCTCACATATTCCTGCTCAATCCCATCATTTCCTTCCAGCTTCAGGGACAGATAATATTCCAGCTGGTTTGCAATATATTTTGCCGCTGAAACATCTTTCTTATTACGCAGAATCTGAATTCTCTGTTGTAATCCGGCCACTGATATTTCTTCATAAAGATTCCAGTTCAAAAAAACCTTAAATGTCTGTCCCTCAGTAAAAGAATAAATCATTGCGCGCTCTGCCAATCGCTCCACAGAAAAACGTCCGATTCCCTTTTTACCCGCTTTTTTTCTTCCTTTAGGTGTATATGGCAAACTCAGTTTATTACTTGTCCCGATTACCATCCAACGATTTTCAAACTCATCTTCTGTCATGCCACAGCCCGTATCTGCTACGATAATGCGGCTATTGGGTGTGTTCACATTTTCAATCATTATACGTACACCAGGCGCATCCGCATCATAGGCATTTTTAACCAACTCTACCAGAGCCGTGACAAAATCAGTGACCAGTTCACGCCCTAACTGTCCAATATGCCTTGAATTTGTTTTAAATTGCAGATTTTTCGCCATATACAGTACCTCACTTAAACCTATATTGCTCAATATCATTCACAGAAATCCTATATGAGGTCTCTGTTGTTGGTGTCCCGACCATTTTGACATATTGATAGAATTCTGCACTTTGCAGAATTCTTACAGCGTCATCTAAAGTATAGCCTGCATCTTTTTTTTGCGTTATAAAATACCCTGCATAGGGAACCGTGCTTTCATCTCCCCGATATGCTCTGGCCTGTCTTGTTATTACCATTGGAAGAACCAGTTTATCTTTCCATAGCTCCTTAAGCGCCTGAGACCTGCCATATTCAAACCATTGCGCATTTTTGTCGCTTTTTCTGTCTTTCAATTTTTCTTCAAATTGTCTCAGATATCCATAGGCATGCGGATACAACCGTCTAAACTCTTCTTCTCTATATTTACAGATTTCCTCTTCCTCTCTTTTGTAAGGAAAGATGATATATTGTTTCTCTTCCGATTGTTTCTTTTCACTTTTTGTACTTATCGCTCTCAGACAGATTTCTTTTTCCACTTTCTGTTTCTCAACATAAAAGAATCGATCATCTTCTTTTGTAGGTTTAATCAAAAATGCTTCATTCAACAACGTAGCTACGCTGTTACAAACATTAAAATAATTGCCAAATTGCTCTTCCCCATCCTCCACTTTCTGGAAAACCCATTTCTTATTATTTTCGCACAGCCGACTCTTTTGAATCAAGCTTTTTATGCCTGTTTCATTCTCCTCATATAATATTTCATCGCTATATTTTCCCTTTTCATAAAGCAAGAAAGCAACCGAACAGGTAATTCCTGGGAAAACCCTTTCTCCGCTTAAATCAACTACTCCTGTCATCCCATCAACTACATATTTTCGCAATTCTCTTGCATATCGATTTCGAAAAATACTAAAAGGAATCAGATAAATCATCTTTCCATCCGGTTTTAATGCATTGATACTTGCCTCAATAAAAGCATAGCAATAATCAAATCTCCCTTTTCTACACACTTCATAATGTTCCTTAAGATACTTCCTCTCTTCTTCTGTCATATCATGATATGTGATATAAGGTGGGTTCCCAACGATAAAGGATGCTTTCATTTCACTTGACTTGTATGCCAGAAAATCCTGATTCAGTATATTCCATTGCACATTTTCTATTCCTGCAAAACTACAGGTTCTGTCAAGATACTCGATACATTTCTCTCTTTGTTCCTTATCAATTTCAAAACCTATGATATTCTGCGACAAGCTTTCTGCGATACATTTATCAGATAGGCCTTGTATCTTTGCGTCTTTAATATATCTGTTAACTATCGGCACCAATATATTTCCCTGGCCACACGAATTCTCCAGAACAGTTTTACCTACCAGATTTTTTACATATCCTATTCGATCTAACATATCTTCTACATATTTGTCAGGAGTGAAAATCTGATCATTCCTATTCTTTTTCGCCATGAACTAGCCTTTCTGCATATTTCTATCATAAATTATCCCTGCCTGTACATTTTCCCGGACATTGACTTTTTTCATTATATGCAATTTACACAAAAAAAGCAATACAGGAATGAAAATGAGACAAAATCCGTCTATCCCCATAAAACTTGACAGATTTTGCCTCATTTCCACTACATTCTTTCCCGCAGCCTACTCCTGCTCAAACTTCTCCCGCAGCTTCGATAGGGCCTTCTTCTCGATCCGTGACACATAGCTCCTGGATATCCCCAGTTTCGTGCCGATCTCGCTCTGGGTCACCTCACGGTTCCCATAAAGCCCGTAACGCATGATCAGAATCTGGCGCTCCCTGGGCGTCAGGTCCGCGTCCAACAATGTGAACAGTCTCCTGATATTGCCGGACAGCTCCATGCTCTCCACGATGTCCGGCTGGTTCTGCTCTATCACGTCCACCAGGTGGATTTCGTTCCCCTCCTTGTCCTGTCCGATTGGCTCGAAAAGCGAGACCTCTCTTGAGGATTTCTTCTTCCCCCGCAGGAACATCAGCAGCTCGTTCTCTATGCATCTGCAGGCATAAGTGGCAAGGCGGCCCTTTTTGTCATCGAATGTGCGGATGGCCTTGATCAGTCCGATGCAGCCGATGGAGATAAAATCTTCGATATCTTCGTCCACATTCTGGTATTTTTTCGCAATATGAACCACCAGACGCAGATTCCTCTCTACCAGAGTCTTCTGCGCCCGCTCAGCCTCCTCAGGGGAGCCGTCCCGCAGCATCTGGATATATCCGGCCTCTTCCTCCTGGGTCAGCGGTTTTTGAAAAGTCTCCAAGTCAGACCCCCATGGATTCCTTTTAGTATATTTTATGTGCCGGACTTATCCATGGTTCCTGTCATTGGAAATCGTAAAATCATAAAAAGGATTCAAAAAAGGAACTGCGCCATCACATGGTTGCTCAAGTCAAGCCCCCGTTCCGTCAGCGCCACCCATTCCCCGCTCCGGCAATGCTCTTCCTCGCCGCCGGCAGCCTCTCCATCCGCGCTCTCCGCGGCAGCCTCCCCGTCCGCGCTCTCCGCGGCACCGCTGTCCTCCGGCTGTCGGCGCCGCTCCAGAAGCCCCTCCCGGATGTTCTTCTCCAGAACCTCCCCGTACACGTCCTCCATACGGCATCCAAAAAGCCGCCAGAAGGCGCCGCAGTCCACCCCTTCCGTCATGCGAAGCCCCAGGAACATGAACTCTTCCATCTGCTCTCTGCGGCTCAGGGCCTGCACCTCTTCCCGGCATGCCAGGGGATCTTGCAGATATGCCTGGAGATCCGCCCCGTTCCGGAACCGGACGTTCTCCACCATGGACGCCGCGCCCAGCCCGAAGCCTACATAGTTTTTCCGCTGCCAGTAGCCGCAGTTGTGGCGGCAGGCATAGCCCTCTCTGGCGTAATTCGATATCTCATAGCGGCGATACCCCTCCCGGGCCAGAATTTCCTTCGTCGCCAGGTACATCTCCCTGTCCGTGTCCTCGTCCGGGAGATCCAGCAGCCCCTTTTCGTTCTTCTCGTAAAAAGGCGTCCCTTCCTCCAGAATCAGGCTGTAGGCGGAGATGTGCTCCGGCGGCGGCTCCAGTGAAAGAATCCGCTCCAACGTCCGCCTGTAGCCGGAAAGATTCTGGCCGGGAAGGGCGCTCATGACGTCCACGTTGATGTTCCGGAACCCCGCCCTTCCGGCCTCCCTGTAAGTGTCCAGGAACTGCCCCCAGGTGTGAATCCTCCCGAGGGCCGCCAGCTCCCTGTCGTCGGCAGACTGCAGCCCGATGCTCAGCCGGTTGACGCCCGCGGACCGCAGACGGGCCAGCATTTCCCCGCAGACCGTGCCCGGGTTCACCTCCATGGTGACCTCTGCCGCCGAATCCAGCCGATAGCACCTCCCCACAGCCTCCAGCAGGCGCTCAATGTCCCCCACCGCGGCTACAGAGGGCGTTCCGCCGCCGATAAATACGGTGGAAACCGTATAATCCTCATAGGAAAGAGCGCTTCCCACCGTCTCGGCGAGAAGCGCTTCCATATATTTCCCGATGGTCTCCCCGTCCGCCGGAGCGGACAGGAAGTCGCAGTACAGACATTTCCTGACGCAGAAAGGGATATGGAAATATAATTCCAGTTCTCCTTTTCCCGTCCTCTTTTTAACGCTATATCGTCCATCCACTTTTATCGTCCCTAATCACTTTCCGCCGTGGCCTCTTTCCGTCATCCGAATCTCCGGCCAGGTACCTGAAAGGGCTTTTCAGAACTTTGCCGCAATTTTTCAAGACTTTGCCGCCATCTTTCCGGACAGCTTTCAAAAGCCCCTTTCCCCGCGTCCCGGGCATCACTTGTCATCCAGCTTCAGCACGCTCAGAAAGGCCTTCTGAGGGATTTCCACATTGCCAATCTGGCGCATGCGCTTCTTGCCCTCCTTCTGCTTCTCCAGCAGCTTCTTCTTCCGGGTGATGTCTCCGCCGTAGCACTTTGCCAGCACGTCCTTGCGCATGGCCTTCACAGTCTCTCTGGCGATGACCTTGCCGCCCACCGCCGCCTGGATGGGAATCTCGAACAGATGCCTGGGGATTTCTTCCTTCAGCCGCTCGCACATCTTCCGCCCTCTCTCATAGGCGGAATCCGCATGGACGATGAACGATAAAGCGTCCACTTCCTCCTTGTTTATCAAAATGTCCAGCTTCACCAGCTTAGACGTCTCATAGCCCTTGATGTCGTAGTCGAAGGAGGCGTAGCCCTTGGACCTGGACTTCAGCGCGTCGAAAAAGTCATAGATGATCTCGTTCAAAGGCAGATCATATTTCAGCAGCGCCCGGCTGGCCTCCATATACTCCATCCCCAGATAACGTCCCCGACGTTCCTGGCAGAGCTCCATGATAGGCCCGATGAATTCGGTGGTCACCATGATCTCCGCGCTGACCACAGGCTCCTCCATATGCTCGATCATCGAAGGGTCAGGCAGGTTGGAAGGGTTGGTCAGCTCAATGACTTCTCCGTTGGTCTTGAATACCTTGTACACCACGCCGGGGGCGGTGGCCACCAGATCCAGGTTATACTCCCGCTCCAGCCGCTCCTGGATCACTTCCAGATGCAGCAGCCCCAAAAAGCCGCAGCGGAAACCGAATCCCAGCGCAATCGAAGTCTCCGGCTCATACTGCAGGGACGCGTCGTTGAGCTGCAGCTTCTCCAGGGCATCCCGCAGATCCGGATATTTCGCCCCGTCCGCGGGATAGAATCCGCAGTAGACCATGGACTGCACCTTCTTATAGCCGGGCAGCGGGGCGGCACAGGGGTTATTGGCGTCCGTGACCGTGTCGCCCACCGCCGTGTCCTTCACATTCTTGATGGAGGCCGTGATGTATCCCACCATCCCGGCGGAGAGCTCCTCACAGGGAATGAACTGCCCCGCGCCGAAGACGCCCACCTCCACCACTTCCTCTTTCGCCCCCGTGGCCATCATACGGATGACCGTTCCTTTTTTCACGGTTCCCTCCATGATGCGGCAGAAGATGATGACCCCTTTATAGGAATCATAGAGGGAGTCGAAAATCAGGGCCTGCAGCGGGGCCTCCGGGTCTCCTTTCGGGGCCGGAATCTTCTTCACGATCTGCTCCAGCACATCCTCGATGCCCATGCCGTTCTTGGCGGATATCAGCGGCGCGTCCTGGGCCTCCAGCCCTATCACGTCCTCAATCTCATCGATGACCCGCTGGGGTTCCGCGCTGGGGAGGTCGATTTTGTTGATGACCGGGATGACGTCAAGGTCATGGTCCAGCGCCAGGTAGACATTGGCCAGAGTCTGGGCCTCAATGCCCTGGGCCGCGTCCACCACCAGGATGGCGCCGTCACAGGCGGCCAGGGAACGGCTGACTTCGTAATTGAAGTCCACATGGCCGGGGGTGTCTATGAGGTTGAAGATATACTCCTCCCCGTCCTGGGCCTTGTAGATGGTGCGGACGGCCTGGGCCTTGATGGTGATGCCCCGCTCCCGCTCCAGGTCCATATTGTCCAGCACCTGGGCCTGCATCTCCCTGCTGGTGAGGAGACCGGTATGCTCGATGATGCGGTCGGCCAAAGTGGATTTGCCGTGGTCTATATGGGCAACGATACAGAAATTGCGGATTCTGCCCTGTTCTGTTTTTCTGTCTGTGGATTCCATCTATGATTCCTCGTTCCTTTTGGTATTTGAGAGCATGCTGCGCTCTCACGTTCCGGCAGCGCTGATTGCAGCGGTCTGTCTGAACTGTTATGATTGTATCAGAATTGCAGGGAATTGTCCAGATGATGGAAGTCACCAAATCCATTCCGTCACAAATATTTTTCCACACCTTTACTGCTTAACAGTTAGCATTTCCGAGTAACCCCACTGCATAGCGCCGGCCATATATGGAATGAAGCCCGCTGACCGTAGGGTGGACGCCGTCCCTAATCCAGTATTCCGGTCTTTCTCAGCCTTCTTCCCCGCCCTCTTCCTCGCCTTCTTCCTCGCCTTCATGGATGTCGTTTTTGGGCTTTTCCAGGCCCTCTATGGCAATGCCATGCTTTTCCGCATAGTCCCAGAGGGCGGCGTGGATGGCTTCCTCGGCCAGAAGGGAGCAGTGGACTTTCACCGGAGGGAGCCCGTCCAGAGCTTCCATCACGGCTTTGTTGGTCACCTGCAGAGCCTCCTGGACTGTCTTGCCCCTGACCAGTTCCGTGGCCATGGAGCTGGTGGCCACGGCGGCCCCGCAGCCGAAGGTCTTGAATTTCGCTTCCCGGATGACGCCGCCTTCATCGATGTCCAGGAAAATCCTCATGATATCGCCGCATTTGGCGTTCCCTACGGTTCCCACGCCGCTGGCGTTTTCTATCTCTCCCATATTTCTGGGATTCTGGAAATGATCCATCACCTTTTCGCTATACATAATTCCTCCTATTCCAGTTCCGCATCTGCTCCGCACTGCACCCGGACATGGGCAGAGAATTTACGGCCGCAATAGCAATGCGTCCGTAAATTCTCTGGGGCGCTGTCTTCCCTCATCCCTTCTGCGACTTTAAGAAGTCCTCGTACAGGGGCGACATGTCCCGGAGCCTGTTCACAATCTGTTTTAACTGTTCTACCACAATGTCCATCTCTTCCTTCGTGTTCTCCTCCGAGAGCGTCATCCTCAGGGAACCATGGGCCTCCTCGTGCCTGAGGCCAATCGCCAGCAGCACATGGGAGGGGTCCAGAGAACCGGAAGTACAGGCCGAGCCGCTGGACGCGCAGATGCCCTTCATGTCCAGCATGATCAGAAGGGACTCGCCTTCTATGAATTGAAAGGAAATGTTCACGTTTCCCGGAAGGCGCTTCTCCCGGTGGCCGTTCAGGCGGCAGTACGGTATCTGCGTCTCAATCTGCCCGATCAGATAGTCCCGGAGGGCCTTTTCTTTCGCCGTCTTCTCCTCCATGATGCGGAGGGCCCTCCGGACAGCGGCGGCAAAACCTACGATGCCCGGAACGTTTTCCGTCCCCGCCCTTCTGCTGCGCTCCTGTGCTCCGCCGTGTATGAAAGAACGGATTTTCACACCCGAACGGACATAGAGCATGCCTGCGCCCTTGGGGCCGTTCAGCTTATGGGCGCTGGCGCTGAGCAGGTCAATGTTCATTTCCTCCACGTCGATGGGAATCTGGCCGAAGGCCTGTACCGCGTCCGTATGGAAGAGGATGCCCCGCTCCCTGGATAGCTTTCCGATCTCTCTGACGGGTTCCACGGTACCGATCTCGTTGTTGGCGAACATGACGCTGATCAGGATGGTGTCAGGCCGGATGGCGGCACGGAGGACATCCAGGTCCACCAGCCCGTATTCGTCCACATCCAGATAGGTCACCTGATAGCCGTTCTTTTCCAGATACCGGCAAGTGTGCAGTACCGCGTGGTGCTCTATCTTCGTGGTGATGATGTGCCTTCCCCTGGCGCTGCAGCTTTCAGCCACGGCTTTCAGGGCCCAGTTGTCCGCTTCCGTGCCCCCTGCCGTGAAATAGATTTCCTCCTGTTTCGCGCCGATTGCCCCCGCGATGGTCCGCCTGGCTTCGCTTATGGCCTTTTTCCCGGCGGAGCCCAGGGAGTAGATGGCGCTGGGGTTGCCGTAGCACTCCGTAAAATAAGGCAGCATGGCCTCCACTACCTCCGGTGCCGTCTTCGTGGTGGCGGCGTTGTCCAGATATATCATGTCTGCTTGTCTCCTCTCTTCTGATGAAGCCCGTGTCCTTCCGGGGCCTTCCAGATTGCGCCGAAGCGATTTTCCCTTCCTGAAACCAGGGAATTTCATGGTTTTTAATTCATACCATGCAACTAGGAATAAGTATAGCACCCACCCCTTGTTCTGTCAACTGTCCAAAAAGAATATACTGATGAAAAACGAAAGTCTGTCTATGTATATGAAAACGAAACAACGTCATCCTCTGATCGTGGGCACCTTTATCCTCACCGCCACCGGCATCGTCAGCAGGCTCATCGGCTTCCTGTACCGCATCTATCTCTCCCGGCTGTTCGGGGAGGAGGGGATGGGCATTTACCAGCTGCTGGGCCCTGTGCTGTCCCTGTCCTTCTCCCTCACCGCCGCCGGGTACCAGACGGCCATCTCCAAGCTGGTGGCGGAACAGGCTGCCACGCAAAAAAGGCCTTCGCTGCGCCCTCTTATCGTGGGACTCGGCATCTCATTGCCCCTGTCCCTGGCCTGTAATGCCGTCCTGTTCTGCTTCGCGGACACCATTTCCACAAGTCTGCTCCAGGAACCCCGCACGGCTTCCATGCTGCGGGTGCTTTCCTTTTCCGTTCCGCTCAGCGCGGTCCACTCCTGCATCAACGGCTATTTCTACGGCATCAAAAAAGCCGGGATTCCGGCAGGCTCCCAGCTTTTGGAGCAAATTGCCCGGGTGGGCTGCGTGTACATAGTGTCTTCCCATATCCTGTCCCTTGGACGCAAGCCGTCTATCAGCGTGGCAGTTCTGGGGCTCACCGTGGGAGAGTTCTTCTCCATGTTAATGACCATTGCGGCTGTCTGCCCGAGACACAGGGAAACGCTGCCCCGAAAGGCTGCCGCTCTGCGGCTTCCGCCGCAAGGTCTCTCCCCCTTCCGCAAGAACTCCGGAGAAAGCCTTGCCCGCAAGCTGCTGGCCATGGCCCTGCCGCTGACCGCCAACCGCATCGTGCTGAACCTTCTGCAGAGCGTGGAAGCAGTGTCCATTCCCGCAAGGCTGCGGCTCTACGGCTACGACACCGCCACGTCCCTAAGCGTATACGGCGTGTTCACCGGCATGGCCATGCCTTTCATCTTCTTCCCAAACGCGCTGACCAGCTCCGTGGCTGTCCTTCTGCTGCCGGTCATCTCGGAAAATTATGCCTTGGGAAACATGGACGCGGTAAAGAACGCCACTGTCCGCACCGTGAAATACTGCGGGGCCATGGGCTTTGGCTGCCTGGGATGCTTCGTGCTGTTTGGCAGATGGGCAGGCAGCACCCTGTTCCACAGCCCTCTGGCCGGTTATTTCATCACCACTTTGGGCTTCATCTGCCCCTTCCTGTATCTGGACACCACCCTATCCAGCATTCTGCAGGGGCTGGGGCTGGCAGGGCATACCTTCGTCATGAACGTGGTCTGTCTGCTGATTCGGTTAGGGTTCGTCTTCCTGGCCGTCCCCCGGTTCGGGATGACAGGGTATCTGTGGGGGCTCCTGGTCAGCCAGCTGACCCTGGGAGCGCTCTATCTTATCTGTTTGTACCGTTTCTTCAGAAAACATTGAGCCGTCGCGCCCTGTTCTGACGCCAAATGCAGCAAACTCTTCCGCACAGAGCCGTTTTCCGGTCTCCATGCGGAAGAGCGCATCCGGTATCGACAATTTGTGCAGGCAAAGCGCAAAAAACGCGCTCGGAAAAATGCCTCTGCACTGTAAACGTTGAACGCATCGGCAATCCAGAGCTGAAAGCGGCAATTAAATGCGTTCACGAGCATATATTCGCGGTCGCAAAAACCTGCCATGAATCTTCTCCATCGCGCCCGACTCACGAGAGAGAGGAGCCCTCGACATAGCGGCAGGCTTTTTGTACACTACTCCAGTATCTTCTTCAGCTCATCAACGAAGGTGTTCACGTCCTTGAACTCCCTGTAGACCGAGGCAAAGCGCACATAGGCCACCGCATCCAGGTCTTTGAGCTTGTTCATCAGCAGCTCTCCAATTACCTGGCTGGAAATCTCCTTTTCCTCCCTGTTGAAGATTTCGTTCTCCACTGCGTCCACCAGAGAAGTGATCTGCTGGACGCTCACCGGCCTTTTATGGCAGGCCCGCAGCAGGCCGCCCTCTATCTTGGCCCGGTCGTAGGTCTCCCGGTTGTCATCCTTCTTGATGATGATCAGAGGGATGGTCTCAATCTTCTCATATGTGGTGAAACGCTTCCCGCATTCATCGCAGGCCCGTCTGCGGCGGATGGAATTATTATCCTCTGCCGGCCGCGAATCAATCACTCTCGTATTCTCATGATTACAATAAGGACATTTCATCTCGTTTTCTCCATTCCAGTCCCGCATCTGACCAACAGCACCTAATTCCCGGCAGACAATTTCCAGCCGCTCAGCGTCTGTAAATTCTCTGGGCGCTGTTGGACAGATGCTGTTTCCAGTCCCGCATCTGACCGTCTGGCACCATTTCCAGCAGACACTTTCTGGCCGCATCCGTTCCTACGATTAACGTATCATATTCAGCAGTGGATGTCAACGAGAATAATATCCGGCCCTATCTGCCTGATGTCCTTGAACGGAATGACGATGTTCGGCTCGCAGTTCAGAAAGCCCAGCAGCTTATTGCCCCCCGGCACCATGATCTTGCAGATGCAGCCGCTGCAGGGGTCGAATTCCAGGTCGCACACCCTCCCCAGTTTTTTGCAGTTCTTGATATTGATGACATCCTTGCATTTCAGCTCAGAATACAACATGGTCAGTCCCTCCCTCTATTATGGAAATCCCTACTATTAGAGGTATGCGGCAGACCGTGCAGATGAGAACGGCAGACAGGCATAAATTTTGTTTTCCGGCCCCGGGGAGAATATTTTTCCGCTCCGGGTACATACTACCACTATAATCCAACGCGCCTGCAGGCGCAGAAACGAGGCATACAATGACACAGGGAAAAGTGGAAATCTGCGGCGTGAATACTTCCAAGCTCCCATTGCTGAAAGCAGATGAAAAAGAAGCCCTCTTCCAGCAGATTGAGGCCGGGGACGAAAAGGCCAGAGAAGCTTATATCGAGGGGAATCTGCGGCTGGTCCTGAGCGTCATCAAACGCTTCTCCTCCAGCAATGAAAATGTGGACGATCTGTTCCAGATTGGCTGTATCGGGCTAATCAAGGCCATCGATAATTTCGACACATCCCTGAACGTGAAATTCTCCACATACGCCGTGCCCATGATCATCGGCGAGATCAGAAGGTTCCTGCGGGACAACAGCACCATGCGCGTGTCACGCTCCTTGAAGGACACTGCCTATAAAGCAATCTACGCCAGGGACGCCCTCACCAGGAAGAACCTGAAAGAGCCCTCCATCGAAGAGATCGCCACAGAAATCGGCATCTCCAAGGAGGACATCGCCTACGCCCTGGATGCCATCCAGAACCCCATGAGCCTCTACGAGCCCATCCTGACGGACGGCGGCGACACACTGTATGTGATGGACCAGATCAGCGACAAAAAGAACAAGGAGGAGAACTGGGTGGAGCACCTCTCCCTGAGTGAAGCCATGAAGCGCCTCAATCCCAGGGAGCATGAAATCATCTCCCTGCGGTTCTTCGAGGGCAAGACCCAGATGGAAGTAGCGGAGGCCATCGGCATCTCCCAGGCCCAGGTCTCCCGCCTGGAGAAAAATGCCCTGCGCACCATGCGCACCTACCTGACCGCATAAAGCGGTCCCCCTTACATAACACACCTCCGACGGATTTCCCTGTCACTTCTTCCCGCAGAACAGGAACAGCCGGTACACCAGGCAGCCAATCACGGCCCCCAGGGTATTGGTCAGGATGTCGTCTATCTGAAAAAAACCCCTCCCGGTCACCAGCTGCAGGCTTTCAATGCACAGACTGGTGAGCGTTCCCAGCGCCAGGCAGCGAAAAAAGTTCCCCATCTTCTCAAAAGCCCAGCTGCCCAGAAAGCCGTAGGGGACAAAAAGCATGATATTTTCTATGACATAAGCATTGTTCCGGTCGTTGATCCCCCATGTGGAGAACAGTTCCAGGTCAAATCCCTTACTGTTGCCGCTCTCCCTGGAAAGAAATGTGATGACCAGCATCATGGAAAGGTAAATTCCAAATGCCGCCACCGGCAGTTTCGAGACAGGCGGCTCTCCCTTTCGCCTCCTCGCCCTGTCCATCGCCCACAAAAGAAGGGTAGCAACAGGAAGCCCTATGAGGAAGCCGTAAGGAAGATGCTTCACCATGGACATCATATCCCGATATATATGTTTAAACATGTTGTTTTCTCCGCAAATCAATACAGAAAGTCCGGCCGGGCCCGAATCACTGATAGTCGTCCCAGTTCTCCTGCGCCCGGTCCCACTTGTCAGGTTCCTCTGAAAGCCGGCCGTTCATCCAGCAGATGGCCTCTTCTACGCCGTCCTCTCCAAAAGGAAACTCCGCCGTTTCCTTTTTCTCCTCAGGTGTCCTAAAAAACGCAAAGGGCTCCGGCCACACCGTACAGCGGAGTTTTTTCCCGCCAGACTTATCGGCGATGCCCTCCGCGTCGGCTATGCCCTCCAGACGGTACCGCATGCCCTGGTGGCAGCCGGTGAACTCCGTCTTCTTCAAATATTCCATCGATAATATATCATTTCGCTGTATCAACGTAATTATACCTGTCCTGTCAGTCGTCAGTGTGTTCCACCGAAAAATAAGACTCTTTTCCGATAAGTTTCTACTAAGTTTCTTCCTATGCTAATATTGTACCCCATTTTATCCTTTTTGCATAGCCTAAATATGATTGCTCATTTCTTTTTTTAGCTGGCGCATGATTTTCTTTTCCAGGCGGGAGATGTAGGACTGAGAGATGCCCAGCAGCGACGCCACCTCCTTCTGGGTCATCTCCTGCCCGTCCTTGGTGCCAAGGCCGAAGCGCAGATTGATGATCTTCTTCTCCCGCTCGGACAGCTTGCTGATAGCGCCCATGAGGAGCTTCCTCTCCACCTCGTTCTCGATGTCCCGGTAGATCACGTCCTCGTCCGTGCCCAAGATGTCCGACAGCAGAAGCTCGTTCCCGTCCCAGTCCACGTTCAGCGGCTCATCGATGGACACCTCCAGCTTGGTCTTGTTGTTCCGGCGCAGATACATCAAAATCTCATTCTCGATGCACCGGGAGGCATAGGTTGCCAGCTTGATGTTCTTGTCCGGCTTGAAGGTGTTGATGGACTTGATCAGGCCGATGGTGCCGATGGATATCAGGTCCTCCACGCCCACCCCCGTATTGTCGAATTTCTTCGCTATGTACACCACCAGCCGCAGATTGTGCTCTATCAGAATGGCCTTCGCCTCATCATCGTACTCCGTCCCCAGGTCGCTGATGACCTTGCTCTCCTTCTCCATCTCCAGGGGCGGCGGCAGCACCTCGGCTCCACCGATATAGTGGATCTCGCCCTTGCCCCGCAGAAGCAGCTTTTCCCTGCGGATCATCTTGAATTGCATTTTTCCGGGTATCGTCACTTTCAGTATCATTGTGTCCTCTCATTCCGCCGCCAGTGCGGCTATGCTTTTTTTCCCGTGCAAAGAGCCTGGGATTGATTATCATATTCACGGACTTCGCTTCCCGGCTGTCCGCCCTAGAGATTTCCTCGCTGCTGACAGCCACATACACATCGGCGAAACGATATTCCAGGCCGTCCACCACCAAGGCAAGCCCGGTGAGAAGATATCCCGGCAGTATGCCCCGCTTCCGCCCGATGCTATGATAGGGTATCGCCCGGAAGCCGCAGGGTTCTCCCTTCCACAGCCTGTCGTACACCTCTTTCCCGATGACGCACACAGGCTTTCCGCTGATGGGCTCGATCAGGCTGTTGCCCGAGTCCACCAAAGCCGTCACGCGAACCCTCTCTCCGTCTTTCGACAAAGTCGCCTCACAGAGGCTGTCCCCCTGGCACAGTTCCTTCCGGAACCGCCGGAAAAGCAGCCAGGCAATCATCCCCATCCCCAGGATGCCCGGCACGCTGAGCAGCAACCCCCGGATGCCGGGAAGCAGCCGGATCAGGAACAGCATGACCCCTCCCATCCCGAAGGAATACAGGGCCAGGCGCTCCAGCAGCTTCAGAAACATTCTCAGCCCCCTGACAGGGAATGTGATGCCGAGCATCCCCGCCGTCCCCGCCGTCAACGCGGGAAGGAGCCTCCAAAGCACAGGCCCCTTTCCCAGGAAGGGCAGAAGGAAGCACGCCGCCCCCACAGCCGCCCCCAGGGCCAGCCTGCCGAAGGAGGCCATGCGCAGCGTGCTCCTGTCCACCAGAAGCAGCAGGTACAGGTTCATAATGAAATTGAGCAGAAACAGACTGTCAACATACAGTTCATAGCGCATCGGCATCATCCTTTTCACAATCATTATAAGGGGATTCGACTCAAGAATTTGTCAAAGATACGGATACAATCCCTAGAATTTTTCGACAAAAAAGCCGGGCATTGCCGCCCGGCCCTGATTATCAGACATTTCGTATTCCGGATATTCAGAACTTCTTGTCGTCCTGCATATCCTGCAGAAATTTTGGAATCTGCAGAGTCCTCTCCTTCACGGAGCTGCGGATGTCCACCGGCTTCTGGATGCCAGGCGCGGGGTTCGGCTGGGCCGCCTCCGGCTTGGCATTCTGCATGCCGGGCCCCTTCAGGACATTCCCGCCCAGGTTGGTCCCAGACTGCATGTACGCGCTGCCGGCCCCAAATCGGGACTGGGGCGGCGCAGGATTCTCCGCCTCCTCCAGGCCAGTGGCAATCACCGTGACGGTACAGCTGTCCGCCTTGGATTCGTCGTACATGGCACCGAAGATGATATTGATGTCCTCTCCCGTCAGGCTCTGGACATAATCCGCCGCGTCGCTGGCATCCGGCAGCGTGATGTCGCCGGACACATTGAGGATGACGTCCGTGGCCCCGCTGATGGTGGTCTCCAGCAGCGGGCTCTCCACCGCCATCTTCACCGCCGCCAGAGCCTTGTCATCGCCCTTGCCCTCGCCGATGCCGATATGTGCGATGCCCTTGTCCTTCATGACCGTCTGAATATCCGCGAAGTCCAGATTGATGATGGCTGGCAGATTGATCAGGTCCGTGATGCCCTGGACCGCCTGCTGCAGCACTTCGTCCGCTTTCTTCAGAGCCTCCGGCATGGTAGTGCGCCGGTCCGAAATCTGCAGGACCTTGTCGTTGGGAATCACAATCAATGTATCCACGTTCTGTTTGATGCGCTCGATGCCGCTTACGGCATTCTTCATGCGGGTCTTGGCCTCAAAACGGAAAGGCTTCGTCACCACGCCCACCGTAAGGATGCCCATATCCTTTGCCAGCTTCGCCACCACAGGAGCCGCCCCGGTCCCTGTGCCGCCGCCCATGCCGCAGGTGACGAACACCATGTCCGCGCCCTTCAGGGCAGTCGAAATCTCCTCCGCGCTCTCCTCTGCCGCCTTCTCTCCGATTTCCGGCTTCGCTCCTGCGCCCAGGCCTTTCGTCAGCTTCTCCCCAATCTGCAGAAGCATGGGAGCCTTGCACAGCTGCAAAGCCTGCTTGTCCGTGTTCACTCCTATGAAATCCACGCCATCGATCTGCTCCTCCACCATTCTATTTACAGCATTATTACCTGCACCACCCACTCCGACTACAATAATCTTGGCAGCAGATTCAGCATCGTTCGTCTTAATCTCCAGCAAAGGTATGTCCTCCTTCATTTCCGTGGAATCTTTCTCTTCCATCTTCATTCTTTCATATCAATATCTACTATCATATAATCATTTTTCAAATTTAGCAACCATTTTCTTAAAAAATATCCGCAAAAATATCGGCAAAATATCATTCCTCCGGCTTGAAGATATATTTCCCGCTGTCCGCGTCAAAAGTCTGCATCTGCAGCAGGCCTTTTTTCCCCTCCAGATTGGGCAGCAGCCCCTGGAGCAGCATCAGCTTGTCCTCCAGAGTGGCGGGATCATTCCCCAACAAGACGCGGATGTCACCGAAATAGACCGTGATCGCGCCGGATTTGTTGAAATAAATCTTGTCCGATACCAGCTTATATTTCTGCAGCAGCTTGGTGATGTCCAGGATGCTGCCAAAAATCGCCTCGTCCCCCACCGGCAGCTTCTCCCCCTTGACGATATGGTCGAACTGCAGCCCCATGATCTGGGGCACCCCCATCGTCTTCACGCTGGAGCTCTCCACCACGTAGCCGTCCCTGTCGAAATATACATAGGTGTCCAGATACCTGACGCATCCAGTCAGCGTCTTCTCATACACGATAATCTTCACCGTATCCGGCGAAAGGATGGACACGTCCACCACATCCACGAAAGGGATGCCCTCTATCCCCTTGTTCTTGTATTTCAAGGACAGATAGAGGGAATTGTCCCCCAGAAAGCCATCCATGACGATGGCCTTGATCTCATCCTCCGTATAATGGACATTCCCTTCCACGTATACTGTCTGAATGGTGTATCTGATCCTGACATACCCCACTGCCAAAAGCCCCGCCGCCAGCAGCAGGATAATCAGTATGCAGATGCCCGTCCCCTTCTTCTTATACACTCGCCACCCGCGCTCCTAACTCTCTGAAATCCCTGCCAATATTTTCATATCCACGGTAGATATACTGGCATCCTCCCACCAGGGTCTCTCCCTCCGCCATCAGCCCGGCCACCACCAGGGCCGCGCCGCCTCGTAGCTCCCTGGCTTCCACCGATCTGCCGCACAATGACTCCACGCCGTGGACAGAGACGGTCCTGGGACCGCTTCTCTCTATCCTGGCCCCCATTTTCTGAAGTTCCTGGGCCACGCGGAAACGGTTCTCGAAAATGTTCTCCTGGATACGGCTGCACCCCCCTCCTTTGGCCTCCACCGCCAGCACTACCGACTGCAGGTCCGTGGGAAAGCCGGGGTGGGGCGCTGTGGCAAGCTCTATGGGGAGGGGACGTCCCGGAGCCTGTACATAGATTCCCTCCTTTGAAACACACACACGACCGCCCATCTGCTCTGCCGCACACAGCACCGTCTCCATCTCTTCCCTGGGGGCCTGTTCCAGCAGGATGCTCCCCCCGGCCCCGATGCAGCCGAACAGATAAGTGCCTGCCACGATTCGATCCGCCGGCACGGTAAAATCAGTTCCATACAGCCTCCTTCCGCCATGGATCACCAGCTTGCTGCTCCCGGCCCCCTCGATCCAGGCACCGCACTGCTGTAGGAAACGGCACAGCGTCAGAATCTCCGGCTCCCGGGCCGCGCCCTCCAATACAGTGTCCCCCTCTGCCATCACCCCCGCCAGGAGCACGTTCTCGGTGGCCCCCACAGACGGAAACGGCAGACAGATGCAGGCACCATGGAGCCTGGCAGAGACAGCCTTCAGCCTGCCCTCCTTTTCCTCAAACTCCACACCCATCTGTCCCAGCGCGGACAGATGCAGGTCGATGGGCCGCTCCCCGATGACGCATCCCCCCGGATGCTCCATCACCACTTCACTGCATCTTCCAATCAATGCCCCCAGCAGGCAGAGGGAAGAGCGCATCCCCTTCACCGCCTCCTTCGGCATCTCGCCTCTCCTGACCTGCGCGGAATCCACCGTGATGCCCGTCTTATTCCAGCACACACTGCACCCCAGGCTTTTCAGCAGGCTGACCATGGCATGCACATCCGCTATCCTGGGACAGTTCCTGATGAAGGAGCACTCCCCCACCAGCAGCGTAGCCGCCAGGACAGGCAGCGAGGCATTCTTGGAGCCTTGTACACGAACTTTTCCCTGCAGGGCGATCCCGCCCTGAATACGAATAGAATCCATAAACCACCATCCGGCTGAATTTATTGAAGTACTCTATCCTATGAGAGAAAAGTTCTTTGTGTACCTTGTCCCACCTGCGATTCTCGGATTCCGCTTATTTTTTTGCGGAAAAATCTATAATTCCTTCAGTTGTATCCCTTTCGCCACACTTAAGACCAGCCCGATCTCTATCAGCAGGAACATGACCGAGGAGCCGCCGTAGCTGATGAAGGGAAGGGAGATTCCCGTGTTCGGTATGGTGTTGGTGACGACGGCAATGTTCAGGATGGCCTGCACGGCGATGTGCCCCATGACACCCACCACCAGCATAGCCCCGAAGAGGTCCGATGCGTTGTTGGCGATCACCATCATTCTCCACAGCAGCATGATGAACATGACGATGATGGCAACGGCTCCGAAGAGCCCTAGCTCTTCACAGATGATGGAAAATATCATATCGTTCTGTGCTTCCGGAAGGAAGTTCAGCTTCTGCATGCTCTGACCCAGCCCTTTGCCCCAGATGCCTCCACTTCCGATGGCATACAGGCCCTGGAGCGTCTGAAATCCCGTGCCCTGGGAGTCGCTCTCGGGATCCAGCCAGGCTGTGATCCGCCCGAAACGGAAGTTCACCTCTTCCCCCTCTACCGCGTTCGCCGTGGAGGATGTGGCCAGAAACACCACCAGAGCCGCAGCCGCCACTACCAGCACGCCCATGACGATGAACTTCTTGTAGTCCGGGCTGGCCACGAACACCATCAGAACCGAAATGGCCATGATTATAATAGCAGAGCTTAGATTCTTCGTGATAATGTAGATTTCCAGCACCACCGGCAGAGGGAGCAGCAGCATAATGAGAAAGCCTTTTAAGGTGCGGACATTCTTTCCCATCTTGCAGACCATCACCGCCAGGAAAAGAATCAGGCACAGCTTTCCCACCTCCGCTGGCTGCAGGTTCAGGCCCAGGCCCGGAATCCGGATCCAGCGGCTGGCTCCGTGGGATTTCACGCCCAGCGGCGTCTTCACCAGCGGCACCAGAGCCATGGACACCAGGTACCCCAGCAGCGCGAAGCGCTCCCAGAAGTGGTAGGGGATGTTGGCCACGACCCCCATCATCACCATGCCGATGATGATGGCCAGAAGCTGTTTCTTCATATAATATGTAGTATCCTGGTAGCTCTGGAAAGCTTCGTAAGAGCTGGCGGAGTAGATCATCACCAGCCCGAACCCCAGCAGGAACAGCACGACGAACAGCAGGCTGTAGTCAAAGAAGAATTCCGTCTGCGCCTTCTTCTTGTGCCTTGTCTTCACCTGAGCCCTCATATCTCTACCTCGTCCCGCAGCCGATTCACGTACTCCTTGAAGAGCCGTCCCCGCTCTTCATAGTTCTGGAACATTCCCCAGCTGGCGCAGGCCGGTGACAGCAGCACCGCGTCTCCGCTCTCCGCAAGGCTGGTGCTCAGCTCCAGGCATTCCTGGAAGGTATCGGCGAACCGGATTCTGTCGAATCCGTGCTTTCTGGCGCATTCCGCGATTTTTTCCCGGGTCTCCCCGATCAGCACCAGCCATCTCACCTTGCCCTGGAAGCTCTCAATCCACTCGTCGTATTCGCTCTCCTTGTCATAGCCTCCGCCGATCAGCACGGTGGGCCTGCTCATGGCCCGGATGCCCTGGATGGCCGCGTCCGGGTTGGTCCCCTTGGAATCGTTATAGTAGTCCACGCCGCCTTTGGAGGCCACGAACTCAATGCGGTGTTCCACTGCACGGAAACCTTTTATGACCTGCAGGATCGTGTCCAGCGGCACTCCCATCCCCTCTGCGATGGCGATGGCGGCCATGACGTTCTCCACATTGCACAGGCCCACCAGGTTCATGTCCCGGTGGATGTCCATCAGCTCCTGTCTGTGTCCTCCCGCGCTCTTCCAAATCTTATCCCCTTTCAGGTAATAGCCCTCCTCCAGCTCCCGGGCGGAGGAGAAGAAGACTGTCCGGGCGGGGCATCTGTCCCCAAAGGCTCTCGTGTATCCGTTCTCATAGTTCAGGACGCATATGTCTTCTTCCGTCTGGTTCCGGGCAATGTTCTCCTTGGCTTCCACATAGGCCTCCATGGTGTGATGGCGGTTCAGGTGGTCCGGGGTGATGTTCAGGATTGCGGAGACTGCAGGATGGAAGGTGGGGGTGGTCTCCAGCTGGAACGAGCTGATCTCGCCCACCGTCACCGTCTCCCGTGTCGTCTTAAAGCATTCCGATGTATACGGTTTTCCGATATTCCCTACCACGAAGACCTTTTCCGGCCCCAGGCGGGCTTTCATGATCTCTCCCACCAGGGTGGTGGTGGTGGTCTTGCCGTTGGTACCGGTGATGGCGGCTACCCGGCCTTTCTCCTCCCGGAATCCCAGCTCTATCTCGCCGATGATCTCCGCGCCCTTTTCCCGCAGCGCCTTCACCAGAGGGATATCCGTGGGAACGCCTGGGCTCAGCACCACCGTCTCCGCGGTCTCCAGGATATCCTCCGGCAGCTCGCCAGCCACGCAGCGGGCCCTGCTCCCCTGGGGAAGGCGCGCACGGATCGCTTCCTCCGTCAGAGCGGCATTGCTGTCGTACAGCACCACTTCCGCCCCTGTCCGCTCCAGGCATGCCACGGCGCCAATCCCACTCAGGCCGGAGCCTATAACAAGGAAGGAACTTCTTCCCCCACATTTCTCTTCTACTCTCATCCCTGTATTCCTTTCTATTCCCGTTCCGTTTCGGTTACGCGTCCTCTCTCACAGTCCCTTCAAGGCCAGCAGGCACATGAGGGCGGTGATGGTGGTGAACAGTGCGGTGATTTTCGTCTCTGACCAACCGCAGAGTTCAAAATGATGGTGCAGCGGAGCCATCTTGAAGATCCGTTTCCCACCGCTTATCTTATAGTAGCCTACCTGCAGGATGACGGACAGCACTTCCAGCAGATAGACGATCCCGATGATTGCTATGTATAAGGGCATCTGCAGCATGTAGCCGCAGGCCGCCACAAATCCCCCCAGGGCCAGCGACCCTGTGTCTCCCATGAACACATCCGCCGGATGCACATTGAACAGCAAAAACCCCATCAGGGCACCGGCCACGGCGCAGGTCATCGGCTCTATCCCGGAAGAGCATCCGATGGCCACCACGGAGAAGAACACCGCCACCATCAGAGTGACGCTCCCCGCCAGGCCGTCCAGGCCGTCCGTAAAGTTCGTCCCGTTGGCTGTGCCCAGCGTGACGAAGAACAGGATGGGCACGTTCCAGACGCCAAAGTCCAGATATCTGTCCGGGAAGAAAGGGATCCTCATGGCCAGGCTCACATCCGTGTATCGGGTCAGGTACCAGACAAAGATGCCTGTCACCAGCAGCTGCCCCGACAGCTTCTGCAAGGGCGTGAGCCCCAGGGAACGCCTGCATACCACTTTTATGTAATCATCCATGAGCCCCACCAGCCCGTATCCCACTGTCAGTAGGAGGATCGGGGCTGTCTTCGGATAGTCCCTCATGAAAAGCAGGGATGTGGCCGTCACGCTGAAGAGAATCAGGAGGCCGCCCATCGTGGGCGTCCCCATCTTCTTCAAGTGAGCCGCCGGGCCATCGCTCCTGACCATCTGTCCGCATTTCACCCATCTGAGGAAAGGAATCAGCACCGGCCCGGCCATGGCGCTGATAAAGAACGAAACCATTACTGCTGTTACGCTGATCTTACCCATCGCGCTCCTCCCATCGAATTTTAAATCAAAGTCCGCGAACCCTGTCATCCAAAGGCTATGCCAGGAACCGCTGCGCGAACCCTGTCATCCAAAGGCTATTCTATGCCAAGGTAAGGGAGAATATTCTCATAAAGTTGTCTTATGATCGGAGCGGCCACCTGGCTGCCGTAGTACACGCCCTGAGGGTTGTTCACGATGGCGATTGCAATCACCTGGGGGGAGTCCGCGGGGGCGAATCCGATGAAGGAAGCGATATAGCGCCCGCTGCCCCTGGGAAGGGTCTGGCTGGTGGCGGTCTTGCCGCCTATCCGGAAGCCCTCCACTTTGCCGTTGGCCCCGCTCCCCTCCTGCACCACCATCTCCAGGATCTCCCGCATGGTAGCGCTGGTCTCCTCTGACACGATATCGGCGGACACGGGATATTCGAACCGCTGCGCCACGCTGCCCTGGGCATCCAGCGTCTGCACGCCGAAATGCGGGGTGATCCGCCTGCCTCCGTTGATGATGGAAGAGACCGTGGTCAAAAGCTGGATAGGCGTGATCTGAAAGGACTGGCCGAAAGCCACGGTTGCAAGCTCCACATTTCCCATGCCCTCTTTCTTATGCATAATCGTCCCGGCTTCCCCCGGCAGGTCTACGCCTGTCTTGGTCTTTAAGCCGAATTTCTCGAAATAGTCGTAATAACTGTCCAGGCCGATCCTCAGCCCTACCGTAATCAGAGCCGGATTGCAGGAATTCATCATGGCATGCGTGAAGTCCTGGCTGCCATGGCCCGCCCTCTTATGGCAATGGATCGTCCTGTCGTCCACGATGACGAACCCGGGACAGCTGAAGCCGCTTTCCGGGGTCACCACACCGGCTTCCAGTCCGGCGGCCGCCGTGATGATCTTGAAAGTGGATCCCGGCTCATATGTATCATTGATGCAGCCGTTTCGCCAGATGCCGTTCAGGATATTCTGGGTCTCCTCCCCGGAAATATTTTCCGGCGTGCCCTCCGGCAGCTCGTAAGGGTTGTTCAAATCGAACTCCGGCACATTGACCATGGCCAGGATCTCGCCGTTCTGGGGATTCATCACCAGGATGGACACGCTGTCCGCCTGCTTTGTGGCCATGGCCTGGTTCGCCAGCTGCGTCGCGTAGGACTGGATGTTCATGTCCAGGCTGATGCAGAGGTCCTGGCCGCTCACCGGCTCCAGCCGACGTTCCCCCGCGGATTCCACTTCGATGCCCTTCGCGTCCGTCATGGTCAGTATCTTGCCGGCCTCCCCCTGCAGGTACTCATCGTAGACCACCTCCAGGCCGATGATTCCCTGGTTGTCCCCGCCGGTGAAGCCCAGCACCTTGCTGGCCAGCTCATCGTAAGGATAATATCTCTTGTAATCCTCGTCTACCTTCACCCCCGCAAGGTCATACTCCCGGATCCGGTCTCCCAGCTCCTTATCCACATTGCTCTTGATCCGCTCCATGGAAGAGTATTTTTCCACACGCTTTCTCACATAGTCTTCCGTGAGCTCCAGTTCCCTGCTCAGGATTTCGATGACCTGTTCCGGGTCCTCCAGCTGATTATGTATGACGGATACCGTGCAGACCGTCCTGTTGTCTGCCAGCACGGTGCCGTTGCGGTCCAGGATACGGCCTCTGGCCGCTTTTATGCTGCGCTCCCTCTCATGCAGGGCCGTGGCCAGCGCGGAATAGTGCTCCGCCCGCCAGACGCACAGATACACGAGCCTTCCGAACAGGAACAGGAAGACGCCTGCGCAGATGAGAAAAATCGTCAGTATCTTCTTCCTGTGGAATATTTTGTTGTTGTCCGTCAGCATACAAACCTCATGAAAGGATGTTAATATACTTTATTCCTGTTCCAACGAGGTTATGCTTCTTTCCTTTCCCGTCCTGCCGGCTTCTATTGGACATTCGGCGTGGTGGGCAGATTGGGATTCACCGGAAGGTTGGGATCCGGCACCGATTCCCCTCCGTCTATGGGCTCTCCGGTCTGCGGGTCGAAGAATCTGCCGGTCTCTGGATCTACCCTGTACCCGGTCTCTGGGTCAAGAGGATAGCTCATCCAGGGCTGGGACACTTCATTGCCCGATTCCGTCCCGCCGGCCGGTTCCCCGCCCTCCTGCCCTTCCTCCGGCAGGTCTTCCGGTTTCTGGGTGTACTGCGTGGTGATATCCAGGTGAAGCGCCTCCAGCTCCTCCCGTTCCGCCTCGCTGAGCTCCTCGGTCATGAAGATGTTCAGGTAGGGGAGGGCCTCTGTCAGGATATTGCGGACAATCTTCGTGGCGAACCTGGCATTTCCCTGCTTGTCCGTATTTGGCCTGTCCACCACCACATAAATCGCTATCTGAGGGTCATCCGCCGGAGCGTACCCGATGAACGACACCACATGCTCGGTCTCCGAACGTTTGTGGGTATTCGGATCGATGGTCTCCGCCGTCCCGGTCTTGCCGCCGATCATATACCCCGCAGGCCTGGCAGTCCCTCCTGTCCCGTACTCTACTACAGCTCTGCAGTATTGCCTGATCAGTTCCGAGGTGGATTCCGATATGGTCTGTTTCAGCACTCTTGGCTCAATGTTCTTTACCGTAGCGCCGCTGGCATTGGTGATCTTGTTCACCATATGGGGTTCATAGTAATATCCGCCGTTTATCATGGAGCAGAACGCCGTGATCATCTCTATCATGGTGACGTTGAAATTCTGCCCGAAACTGTTGGTAGCCAGATCCGTAGGCCCCATGTTCTCCGCCACATAGACCAGGCTGGCCGTCCTGGCTTCACCCGCCAGGTCGATATTGGTCTTCAGCCCGATGTTGAAGATTCTCTGGAATTCACAGAACTCCTCCGCTCCCAGCAGCTGTGCCACCCGCATCATGACCACGTTGCAGGACTTCGCCACGGCCTGCTCCAGCGACAGCATCCCGTGGACGCCGCCATGGCACTTTATTTTATAGCCCCCAATTTCCAGCAGACCTGTGCATTCCAGCATAGTGCCCGCAGATATGGCTCCGTCCTCCAGGGCGGCGGCCACCGTAAAAGGCTTGGCTGTGGAGCCTGGCTCATATGTGCCTGTGATGCAGTAGTTCTTCCACAGGTAGTTCAGGTTCACATACAGCTGCTCTTCGCTCAAGTTCGCCAGGACCTCTTCCGTGATGACGGTATCCGTCTTGTGTATCTCTATGTACCCGTTGGCATTGGTAACTTCTTCCAACAACCTGGTGCCCAGCAGAGGGGCGGGATTGCGCACATCGTTCAGATTGTAGCCCGGCAGGCTGGCCATGGCCAGGACTTCCCCGGTATCCACCTCCATGATGATGCAGCCCACGTTCTCCGCCCCGTTCCCCGCCGTGAATGCGTTGGACTGCTCTTCGTCGAACTGCTTCAGGTACTTCTCCACCATCATCTGCAGGTTGGCGTCTATGGTGGAATGGATATCATAGCCGTCCACAGCGGCCTTCACCGTGCGCTCCAGGGTCAGGTCATCATTGAGATAACCGTACTCCCTGCCATTGATGCCATTCAGGACATCATTGTAATACTCTTCCAATCCGTAGCTTCCCTGGTTGTCCATGCCGGAAAAGCCGATTGCATCCGCCGCCAGGGAGCCGTAGGGATAAATGCGCTTGTATTCTTCCTCGAACCAGACTCCTTTTATCTTGGAGTCCTCCTTCTGTGCTTCCTGGAAGCCGCTGATCTGTTCATAGGTCAGCTGCTTCAGAGGAACATACCAGGAGGAAGTCTTGTTGTTGGTGACATAATCCCTGATCGCGCTGATGTCCAGGTCGAAGTTATCGCCCAGAGCCTTCAGCGTGGGCTCCAGGTATTCCTCCTTATATGTCATGACTTTGGCGTCTATGACCAGATTGTACACTTTCTCGCTGGTGGCCAGCCTCGTACCTTTGGCGTCCACGATGTTCCCCCGTCTGTAGGGGATGGTGGTGGAAGTATATCTCTGCTGGGATAGCACCTGCTTCTGATAGACCGTCTCATTTTCCCTGGTGATCCATACCAGGCGGACGGCCAGGCCGATAAAGAAAATCAACAGCAGCAGGTACAGTACCACAAGCTTTTTCTGCATCTTAATGGAAAACTTCTTAATCCTTCTGCCCTTCACGCATACCTCCATGATGCCGCGGCGCAGCATCCCATATCCGAAAACCTGCCTTCAAGAACGCCCTACTTGCTGCTTCCCGTCACCTGCCGCATATAATCCCCTTCCGCATTCTCGTATTCGATGATCTGGCCCTCCTGAGCATAGCTCATCCCCAGCTCTCCTATGGCGATCCGCTTGATTTCCTCCAGGTTGATGCCGCTGATGATCCGATTGTACTCCTCGTCATTGGAGAGGCGCAGGCCGTTCAGCTCGCTCTCCTTGTCAGCCACGATCTTGGTCAGATTCGTCAGATCCGACTGCAGCTGTACATAATTCAGCAAAATATATGCAGATGCGCACAGGGCCGCGGCCAGGAACATCACATAGCCTGCGCTCATATGCCTGGCTTTCTCCCGGTTCTTTCGGACCACCGGATGTGGTCTCTTTGCGGGGGCCTGCTCCCACTCTTCCTGAGGCTCGATTTTTCGCACGGTATTCCCATAGACGTACTCGCTGCGGTTCCCTCCGCTGCGGCGTCTTCTGTCCTCTTCCTGTGCAGCCTTTCTATAGTTCCTTCTATTTTGGCTCATGACAATCCCTGCTTTCTTCGTTTTCTTTCTGTCCGCCCAGCAGCCGGCCTTTTGGCGGCCCTGTGCTGTCCGTCCCGCTTTGTCCCACGGGACTTACGCCTTTTGGAACACTCGAAGCTTCGCGCTCTTAGAACGTGCGTTCTGCGCGATTTCTTCTTCGCCGGGGAGAATGGGCTTCTTCGTGACCACGCTCCCTTTGGGTATTTTTCCGCACACGCACACCGGAAATTCCGGCGGGCAGGTGCAGGGGGCTTCATTTTTTCGGAAAGTAGTTTTTACGATGCGGTCCTCCAGCGAGTGGAAGGTGATGACACACAGCCTTCCGCCCGGATTCAGTATATCAATGAAATCGTCCAGAGTGTCCCTGAGCACTTCCAGCTCCCTGTTGCATTCGATGCGTAAGGCCTGGAAGGTCTGTTTGGATGGATGCCCGTTCTGGCGCATTTTTGCCGGAACCGCGGCCTTGATGACCTCATTTAATTCATAAGTAGTCTCAATGGGCTTGTCCGCCCTTGTTCTGACGATGTGCTTCGCTATGTTCTTCGCAAATCTGTCTTCCCCGTAATCCCTGATGATGCGGTAAAGGTCGCTCTCCGGATAGTCGTTAACGATTTCCTTTGCCGTCAGAGTCTGTCTGCGGTCCATCCGCATGTCAAGGGGCGCGTCAAAGCGGTACGAAAAGCCCCTCTCCTGATTGTCGAACTGGTAGGAGGATACCCCCAGGTCGACTACGATTCCGTCTGCTTTCTCCACGCCTTCCACAGAAAGCGCGGCTTTCACATTGCGGTAATTGTCCCGGATGAAAGTGACCCTGTCCCCGAAAGGCGCCAGGCGCTCCCGGGCCGCCGCTATGGCATCACCGTCCTGGTCTATCCCGTAGAGATGTCCCCGCGTCAGCAGCCTGCATACCTCAGAGGCATGTCCGCCGCCGCCCAGCGTCCCGTCCACATAGATGCCGTCCGGCTTTACCTGAAGCTGTTCGATGGTCTCCCTCAGGAGCACTGAATAATGCCTGAATTCCATAGAACTCCCCCTTCCCCGTCTCCGGCGTCCTGCATCTCTTTAGATGGTCAGCCCCAGGTTCATCATGCCCTGGGAGATGGTGTTGATATCTGCCTGGCTGTTGATCTCGTCCCACTTCTCCAGGCTCCAGATTTCGATGCGGCCTCCGGTACCGGCCAGCACCACATCCTTCTCCAGCCCGGCGAATTCCCGCAGATCCTGGGGCATCAGGATGCGCCCCTGCTTGTCCACGGTCACGTACTGGGCCCCTGACAGGAAGAACCTGGCGAACTGCCTGGCTTCCGGATTGATCAGGGGGAGGGAGGCCAGCTTCTCCTCGAAGACTTTCCAGTCCTCGTTGGCGTACACGAATAAGCAGCCATCCATTCCCTTCGAGACTACGAACTCATCTCCCAGGATCTCCCGGTATTTTGAGGGGATGCTCAGCCTGCCCTTGGGATCAATTGTATGATTGTATCTGCCCATGAACAAAACCAATCACCACCAGTCCGCGCATTTCGATGCCTTTTATGGGTTTTCATCCCACTTTTTGGTATCCTATGCCATATTCATCCCACTACGTATTTGATTTTAATATACAATTCTTAATTTGACAAGCCGAAAATATGTACGGGTCAGTCCCTGAGCATAATAGCGAGTTGTCTTCAAACGAATTCCGCGCGAAAAGAAACACAATATTTTGTGCTATGCATGTCTTTCGTATACTATATATAGACTTTGGTTTTTTTAATATTAGTTAAGAAATTTTATAATTATGTGATATTTCAGAGATATCCGGTATGGAATTTCATCCACCCCCATTGCTCCTTCCATTTCGGGAAAAAGAAGGTTCCACTGCCGGAATCCGTCGAAAGTCCAGCGAAAAAAATAAAAGCCGGAGAAATCAGGAATTCCCCGACTTCTCCGGCTCATGTACATGCCTGTGCAGGCATGGTCTGTTTTATGATGTTTCTATCTTCTTCTTTTTCATCCGCATCCTCACGGCCACATCCACTCCCAGGGCGAATACTACCATCAGGATGGCCAGGACCTGGGACACCGGCACCAGCGTACCAGGTATGAACAGGGTGTCCGTGCGGATGCCCTCGATGATGAACCTACCCAGCCCATAGCCTCCCAGATACAGCAGGCACAGTTCCCCGTCGAACCGCTTGTGCTTCCTGAAGCAAAGCAGCCCCACCAGCACCAGGAGATTCCATACGCTCTCATACAGGAACGTGGGATGCACGCTGATGTAGTTGGCACCCTCCGGGATATGGGCCCTGATGTTCTCCGAAATGTCCCTGGCCCGCACAGCCTCCACCGGAAGCCGCATGGCGAACAGGCCGTCGGAGTACTCCCCGAAGACCTCCCGGTTCATGAAATTCCCCCAGCGGCCGATAGCCTGCCCCAGGATCAGCCCCGGCATGCAGGTGTCCCCCATCAGGAAAGGGTTCTTCTTCTTGACCCTGCCATAGACGAACAGCGTGGCAAATGCCGCGATGACACCGCCGTATATGGCCAGGCCGCCGTTCCGCAGCTTGAAGATGCCCAGCAAATCGTCCTTGTAATAATCCCACGAGAATACCACATAATAAATCCGCGCCCCTATGATGGAAAAAATCACGGCATAAATGGCAAAATCCCAATAATCATCCGGATTCTGGCCTGTCACCTTCGCCATATGGGCCGCCATCAGGATGCCCGCCAGGACACCGATTCCGATGATCAGGCCGTAAAAGGCAATATTGAACCCGAATATGCTGAACGACTTCGGCACATCCTTCAAATAGACTCCCAAATGGGGGAACGCGATATCACCAACATTCATACTCTCATTCCTTTCATCCATGCCGACGGCCTTACGGTTATGCCGCGCTCCGCCGCGCTGCTGCGGAGCATCAGACGTTGAACCGGAACAGAATCACATCGCCGTCTCTGACCACATATTCTTTTCCTTCCATCCCCACCAGGCCCTTCTCCCGGGCGGCGGCCAGCGAGCCCTGCTCCAGCAGATCCCGATAGTTGACCACTTCCGCCTTGATGAAGCCTCTCTCGAAGTCAGAGTGGATCTTGCCTGCGGCCTGGGGCGCTTTCGTGCCGATTTTGATTGTCCAGGCACGGGTCTCGTCCTCGCCCGCCGTCAAAAAGCTCATAAGGCCCAGAATCCGATAGCTGGCCTTAATCAGCTTCTCCAGGCCCGATTCCGAAAGTCCCAGCTCCTCCAGGAACATGGCCTTCTCGTCATCGTCCAGCTCGGAAATCTCCTGCTCGATCTGGGCACAGATGACGAACACCTCGCTGTTCTCCTCCCCGGCGAATTTCTGCACCTGTGCCACTTTTTCATTGGAAGCGCCATCGTCCGCCAGATCCTCCTCCGCCACATTGGCGGCATAGATGACCGGCTTGTAGGTCAGCAGATTATACTCCCGCAGCAGGCCAAGCTCCTCCTCGTCCTCCGTCTCAATGGTCTTGGCCATCCTGCCGCTCTCCAGATGCGCCTTGACGCGCTCCAGCAAGGCCAGCTCTTTGGCACAGGTCTTGTCCATCCTGGCAGCCTTCGAGACCTTCGACAGCCTGCGCTCCAGCACCTCCAGATCGGAGAAGATCAGCTCCAGGTTGATCGTCTCTATGTCCCGCAGAGGATCCACGCTGCCGTCCACATGGATTACATTCGTGTCTTCAAAGCATCTGACCACATGGACGATGGCATCCACCTCGCGGATATTGCTCAGGAACTGGTTGCCCAGGCCCTCCCCCTTGGAGGCTCCCTTCACCAGGCCTGCGATGTCCACGAACTCAATCACCGCCGGGGTCACTTTCTTGGACTGGTACATATCTCCCAGCAGCTTCAGTCTCTCATCCGGCACGGCCACGATCCCCACATTGGGGTCGATGGTGCAGAACGGGTAATTGGCCGACTCCGCGCCTGCCTTTGTCAGTGAATTGAATAATGTGCTCTTTCCTACGTTGGGTAGGCCGACTATGCCTAATTTCATATCTATCTATATCCTCCTTGAATTCATTGATCCTATGTATTTAAAAAATCCGGCACCGCTTAAAACTCTACCGGCTGATGCTCCTCCATTTTCGGCACAACCCCATCCCTGTAAAAGTCTAGAAAGATTCGGCGGCGCTCTTCTTCCGCGCTCAGCTTCATAGCTGTGCGCCTCTCTCTGCTCTCCGGAAATGGCCGCGGACCGGCATCCGGTACAGCAGTCCCGGACTCAGTACCTGCCTCCCCGCTGCTTCCGGTTCCCCTCCCGCTGCTGCATCCGGCTCAGTTCCCCGTACAGCAGGCAATAGTTCTCATAACGCATCTTGCTGACGGCGCCCTCCGCCACGGCAGCCTTCACGCCGCAGTCCCTTTCCTGGATATGGGCACAGCCGCCGAATCTGCAGCGCCTCTCATGCTCAGCGAATTCCGGGTAGAACCCGGCCAGCTGTTCCTTCTCCAGATCGAACAGCCCCAGGGAGCTGAACCCGGGCGTATCCAGGATATACGCCCCGTCCCCTATGGCAATCAGCTCGGAATGCCTGGTGGTATGCTTCCCGCGCTCGATCTTCGCGCTGATTTCGCCGGTCTCCATGACCACGCCGCTCTGCAGGCAATTGATCAGCGAGGACTTCCCCACGCCGCTGGGGCCTGCCACCGCCGTAGTGTGCCCAGCCAGCAGGGCCTGCAGCGCTTCTATGCCGGTTCCCTGCTTCGCGCTGACCGCCAGCGTGGGGTAGCCGCAGGCTTCATATATCCGTCTGTATTCCCTGTGGATTCCCTCCGTATCCATATCCAGCTTGTTGAAGCAGATGATGCTGCGGACCCCCTGCTGTGCCATCATGATCAGGAAACGGTCCAGCAGATTGAAATTGGGCTGGGGCTTCACAACGGCAAATATCACCAGCGCCTGATCCACATTGGCCACGGCGGGGCGGATAAGTTCGCTGTCCCTGCACAGCAGCTGGCTGATGTTGCCCAGCGCTTCCGCTTCGTCCAGCACGTCCATCTCCACCCAGTCTCCCACCAGCGGCTTGCGGTTGTCCTTTCGGAACACGCCCTTGGCCCTGCATTCATATACCCTGTCGCCGCAGCGCACATAATAGAATCCTGCGATTCCCTTGATAATCCTTCCCCTCATAGCCTCTTTCCACGCGGGCGCTGCGCCCCTTCCCGCTACTCCTCCACGAACTCGATCCTCCTGGTAAAGCTCCTCTCCTCCGATGTGCCCGGTATCTGAATCGTCTCCCCTGTCTCAGGATCCGTGCTGGTACCGCCTCCTATAGTCACCGTATACGTCATCGTGATCGTGCCTCCCGATGCCGTCAGACCATCATAATTCGCCGATACCGGGAAACTGGCCGTCCTTGTCTCCAGAAGAATCTTTTCATCGTCCGTGGTCAAAACGATCAAGACCTCCGTCCCTGCCACGTAATCCGGCGCCTCCTCCACCGTGGGCCCCAAGATGCTGGCATTGCACTTGTAAGTGACCGCCTTGGGCCCCAGGCTCACCTTGATGTCCAGCATAGTGCCCGGCTCCACATAAGAGCCCTTGGAATAGCTCTGATAGAAAATCTTCCCTTCCTCCAGATCATTGAACTCACGCTCCACAGTCCCAATCTGCAGGCCGGCCTCTATGACCTCCACAGTTCCGTCCTCCTCAAGGAGCCCCACCACATTCGGCACCCGAACCTTTTCCTTTCCCTGGCTCACCGTCACAGTGATGTTCGTCCCCTTCGGCACTTTCGTCTGGGCGGAGGGCACCTGAGAGATCACATAGCCTTCCGCCACATCGTTGGAAGTTCTCTCTTCCCTGGTCACGGCAAATCCCTGGGCCACAAGCTTTCCCTGGGCCTCTTCGAAGGTGTCCCCCTCCACCAGAGGCACTTCGATGCCCTGAGATCCTGCGCTGGCCAAAAGCTTCACCTTGCTCCCCACCTGGACGTCAGCGCCCTCCTCCACATCGGCGCTTATCACCTTTCCCAGCTCCACGTCGTCTGATTCCTCATACTCCACCTCGGAATCAAGGCCCAGATTCTTCAGCTCATTCCTGGCCTCTTCCACGCTCTTGCCCTTCACGGGGGGCATCTTCACATATACCGGCTCCTCTTCCACGCTGCTGGTTTCAGTGCTGGATTCGCTCTCGTCCGCGATGATGGGACTGTTGCCGGGCCCATCGCTCCCCTCCCTGCCGCCGAACACCTTCACCGCCAGAATCACCACGATCACGCAGATCACCACCCCGGCCAACAGCGCCAGGACCGTGGTCACACGCTCCATCTTTGGATTGTAGTCGTAATCGTCGTCCTCCTCCTCCGGCTCTTCCTCTTCCTCATACACAGGCTCCGCCTCGGAGCGCAGGCGCATAGGCTCCTCCCTCTCCTCATACTCTCTGTGCTGATACTCCTGGTAGGCTGCCCTGCGCTTGATCTGGGCACGCTCCCTGTCCGTGATGGGGCGGGTCCCTCCCACCATGTCCGGCTCATTCTGCACCACGAACTCCTCCGGGTTCATCAGGGACTGCTTCAGGTCGGCAATCAGCTCCTGCATGTTCTGGTACCTGCGGTCCGGGGACTTCTGGCAGCACTTCAGGACGATGCCCTCCACGCTGGCCGGAATCTCCGGCACGAACTCCTTGGGGGAGGGCATCTCCTCCTGGATATGCTTGATGGCGATGGCCACCGTGGTCTCGCCGTTGAAAGGCACTCTGCCGGTGAGCATCTCGAATATGGTGATGCCCAGGGAATAGATGTCGCTCTTCTCATCGCTGTAGCCGCCTCTGGCCTGCTCCGGCGAAGTATAGTGGACAGAGCCCATCACATTGGAGGTGATGGTATTGCTGGTGGCGGCCTTGGCGATGCCGAAGTCCGTCACTTTCACTTTTCCGTCTTTGGAAATGATGATGTTCTGTGGCTTGATGTCCCTGTGGATGATATGATTGTTATGCGCCGCCTCGATGCCCATGCTCACCTGTATGGCAATGCTGACCGCCTCCTTGAAGGACAGCCTGGCCTTCTTCTCGATATACTTCTTGAGAGTGATGCCGTCCACCAGCTCCATGACAATATAGTAAATGCCGTTCTCCTCGCCTACGTCATACACATTCACGATATTGGGGTGCATCAGTCCGGCGGCCGCCTGGGCCTCCGTCCGAAATTTAGATACAAAATTGGCATTCTCGCTGAATTCCTGCTTCAGGACCTTGATGGCCACGAAGCGGTTCAGCTTATGACATTTTGCCTTATATACGTCCGACATGCCTCCCGTGCCGATTTTCTCCAATATCTCGTAACGGTCGCCAATCATCATTCCAATCTTAACCATACATGCTCTCCAATCTATCTATCAAGAGGTTCTATCAAAATCACGCTGATATTGTCCTTGCCGCCGTTCTCGTTGGCGGCGTCCACAAGCGCCTGGGCCTTCTCCACGATATCCCGGGCCCCGTCCAATATCATCAAGATTTCCTCGTCCTCCAGCATATTGGTCAGCCCGTCCGTACACATCAGGATCGTGTCGCCCTCCTGAAGGTGTACCGTAAAGAAGTCAGCCTGCACCGTGTCCTCAGCGCCCACTGCCCTCGTAATAATATTCTTGTCGGGATGGTTCCTGGCTTCCTCCCTGACGATCCCGCCTCTCAGCACCATTTCCTCCACCCAGGAATGATCCCTGGTGATCTGCCGTATCTCATGGCAGTTCACCACGTACAGCCTGCTGTCCCCCACGTTCGCCACGCAGAGGCTCTCTCCCTGGCAGGTGGCGGCCACCACCGTGGTCCCCATGCCCTCCAGCAGCGGAGAGGCCGCCGCCAGCTTGCGTATCCGCGCGTTGGCGGACTGAATCGCCTCGTCAAAAATGCGCACTGCATCCGTCTCCGGCGAGTCCCCTATGTTCTCCACAATGGTCTCCACCGTGACCTTCGATGCATATTCCCCCGCATTGTGGCCTCCCATGCCGTCCGCCACAAGGAACAGGTTAGGAAGCCGCCCTATGGGCTGCTCCGATGAATATACATAATCCTGATTCATTTTCCTCTTTCTGCCTATATTCGTTACGGAAAATGTCTTTAGCACGCCTCGTCTCCTCCAATATCCGTTCTTCTCGCCCTTCTATAACCGTCCGCGATCCAGGGATTCCTTCACATATGTCTGCGGCGCAGCTGGCCGCATGCCCCATCGATATCCCTGCCCATTTCCCTTCTTATACTACCATTTATTCTATTTTTTTCAAGTACATTTTGAAAAGCTTTGATTCTCGAACCTTCCGGCTGCACAAAATCCCGCTCTTTTACAGGGTTGGCCGGAATCAGATTGATATGGCAGCGAAGGGGCCTGGCAAGGCGGCAGAGCCGCTCCGCGTCCCTCTCCGAGTCATTGACCCCCGCCACCAGGCTGTACTCCAGGGTGATGCGCCTGCCCGTCTGTTCAAAGTAATAGCCGCAGGCATCCATCAGCTCCTCGATAGTGTAACGGTTCGCTATGGGCATCAGTTCCCTCCGCTTCTCGTCCGTGGTGGCGTGCAGGGACAGGGCCAGCGTAATCTGCAGGTCCTCCCGGGCAAGCTTCTTCATCTGGGGCACCAGGCCGCAGGTGGACACGGTGACGTTCCGCTGGCTGATGTGCAGGCCGTTCTCGTCCGTGAGCATCCGGATAAAGGTCAGCAGATTGTCATAATTGTCCAGAGGCTCCCCTGTCCCCATGACCACCACATTGCTCACCCGCTCACCGGTCAGCAGGGTGATGGCATAGACCTGGTCCAGCATCTCCGCCGGGGTCAGGTTCCGCTCCAGCCCGCCCAGGGAGGAGGCGCAGAAGCTGCATCCCATCCTACAGCCCACCTGGGAGGAGATGCAGACGCTGTTGCCGTGCCTGTACTTCATCCAGACGCTCTCCACCAGGTTGCTGTCGGAGAGCTGGAACAGGAACTTCCTGGTGCCGTCAAGCTTGGATTCCTGTACTTTCACCGCCTGCAGCGCGGTGTAGGTATACCATGTGCCGCAGTCCTCCCGCAGGGCTTTGGAGAGGTTGGTCATCTCCTCAAAGCTCCTGGCCAGCTTTTTGTGCATCCACTCATACATCTGCCTGGCGCGGAAAGCCTTTTCCCCCCTGGAGACCATCTCTTCCTCCAACTGAGGCAGGGTAAGGGATTTGATATCGATTCTTTTTCTGGTTGTCTTATCCATTGTTTTTATCCATTCTATGTTTGTATTTGATTCCCCCGGCAAAGGGATCTGTCTATGCCCGGGCCGCTGCCCGGATCCATGTCCTCTGCCGTCAGGCGTACCCCTGTCCTACGGAAGCCGCCTTCCGCGCATTTCGGGGCAATTGTATGAAACTGCTCACATCCGGAAAGCCTCTCCCCAAGCCTTCCCCTGAAACGCCCTGCCGGACATCGGCATACGTCCGGACAGGGGTGCCAGCACACCGGTGCGTGAATTTCCAAGTAATCAGGGCACCAGGCGCTGTCAGCACCCCTTTGACAGCCTGAAAATAGTTATCGGCTCCTTCGGAATCTGGCCAGGAAAAATCCGTCCGCCTCCATCATCCCCGGCAGAATCTGCATGCAGG
>OFFF01000254.1_pt1 | contig 42215 bp, 44 predicted proteins | sample 1521301 | NCBI WGS metagenome assembly OFFF01 (sample SAMEA3504101, study PRJEB24116) | mouse gut metagenome | biome: mouse gut; feature: mouse-associated habitat; material: faeces | place: Denmark | collected 2011
TCAAGCGGTTAAGACGCCGCCCTCTCACGGCGGAAACAGGGGTTCGATTCCCCTATCAGCTGTTGTTTCGAAGAGAATAGTACTACCCTTGAAAGTGCTGAAGACCATATGATGCGGTTTTTAGCATTTTTTATGTAACGGCTTAGCATACCGGGCCATTTGGCTGATTTTGGTTATGGGATAAGCCGTTATAATCATGTTTTGCTGTCAATCATAATAAGAATTGAGAATAAGAAACGAAAAGCTGAGGAAGACAGAAATGGCAAAGTATCTGGTAATCATAGAGTCGCCCGGGAAAGTGAAGACCATCAAGAAATTCCTGGGATCCAATTATCAAGTGGCCGCCAGCGACGGACATGTCCGCGACCTCCCCAAAAGTTCCCTGGGCATCGATATAGAGCATGACTATGAGCCGAAGTACATCACGATCCGCGGAAAGGGGGACGTGCTGGCGAACCTGCGCAGGGAAGTGAAGAAAGCCGAGAAGATTTATCTGGCAACGGACCCTGACCGGGAGGGGGAGGCCATCTCCTGGCATCTGCTCTACGCGCTGAAGCTGGAGGGGAAGCTGGAGGATAAGACGGTGTACCGGATTACTTTCAACGAAATCACGAAGAACGCCGTGAAGGAAGCCCTGAAGAACGCCAGGGAGATCAACATGAACCTGGTGGATGCCCAGCAGGCCCGCCGGATGCTGGACCGCATGGTGGGCTACCGCATCTCGCCCCTTCTGTGGAAGAAGGTCAAGAGGGGGCTGAGCGCGGGACGGGTGCAGTCCGCGGTGCTGCGCATCATCTGCGACAGAGAGGAAGAAATCGACGCGTTCATTCAGGAAGAGTACTGGACCCTGGACGTGACCCTGGACGTGAAGGGCGAGAAGAAGCCTATCTGCGCGAAATACTACGGCACCGCGAAGGAAAAACAGAACATCGCCGACAAGGCGCAGGTGGAAGCGGTCATGGCGTCCCTGAAGGATGTCCCCTATGCCGTCACCGAGGTGAAGAAGGGGGAGCGCCACAAGAAGCCGCCCCTGCCATTCACCACCTCTACCCTGCAGCAGGAGGCCAGCCGGGCACTGAATTTCTCCACCCAGAAGACCATGCGCCTGGCCCAGCAGCTCTATGAGGGCGTGGACATCAAAGGGGAGGGCACGGTAGGCCTGATCACCTATCTGCGTACAGACTCCACCCGGGTCTCCCGGGAGGCCGAGGCCGCGGCCACGGACTACATCGCCTCCCATTACGGCGATAGTTACCAGGGCAGCGCTTCGGGGGAGAAGAAGAACGGACAGAAGATACAGGATGCCCATGAGGCCATCCGCCCCACCGACCTGAACCGGATGCCCGCGGTCGTCAAAGAACAGCTTCCCAGGGACCTGTTCCGGCTGTATCAGCTGATTTGGAAGCGTTTCCTGGCCAGCCGCATGAGCCCGGCGGTGTACGAGACCACCTCCGTGAAGATACAGGCGGGGGACCATATTTTCACGCTGGCGGCATCGGCACTGAAGTTTGACGGATTCCTGAGCGTATACAGCCCCGCGGAGGAGAAAGAGGAGGAGAATACCCTGACGGTAGGCCTGGACAAGGACAGCGTCCTCACCTTCGCTTCTTTCGACCCGAAGCAGCATTTCACCCAGCCCCCGGCCCATTACACGGAGGCCACGCTGGTGAGGGCCATGGAGGAACTGGGCATCGGCCGCCCCAGCACATACGCCCCCACCATCACCACCCTTCTGGCCAGGCGCTATGTGGTGAAAGAGGAGAAGAACCTTTACGTCACCGAGCTGGGGGAAATCGTGAACCACATGATGAAGGAGGCCTTCCCTTCCATCGTAGACGTGCATTTCACCGCCAGCATGGAAGCCCTTCTGGACGCCGTGGAGGAAGGCAGCGTCAAGTGGAAGGCAGTGGTGGCCAATTTCTATCCGGATCTGGACGAGGCTGTGCAGCTGGCGGAGAAGGATCTGGCGGAGGTGTCCATCGCGGACGAGGTCAGCGACGAGGTCTGCGAAGTCTGCGGCAGGCAGATGGTGATCAAGTACGGCCCCCACGGGCGGTTCCTGGCGTGCCCCGGCTTTCCGGACTGCCGCAGCACCAAGCCCTATTTCGAGAAGATAGGCGTGGCCTGCCCGAAGTGCGGCAAGGACATCGTGCTGAAGAAGACCAAAAAAGGACGGAAGTACTACGGCTGCATCGACAACCCGGACTGTGATTTCATGGTCTGGCAGAAGCCCTCGGGGCAGAACTGTCCCCGGTGCGGAGGCCCTCTCCTGATAAAAGGGAACAAGCTGGTGTGCAATGATGCCCAGTGCGGCTACCACGTTTTGTCCGAATTGTCAAACAAATCCAGCTAAATGCATTAATTTTCATCATTTGTGCATTGTAATCTGATTTTATTTATGATATGATAGGATTGCGTACAAAACAAGCGGTCGGGAGGTCAGGATTCGCCGGATCGGGGTCTGGCATAGGGACGAAAGCGGAGGGATGTGAATGAGCAGCGTACAGCTTCTGGATAAGACCAGGAAAATCGGTAAGCTATTGCACAACAACAATTCCAGCAAAGTCGTGTTCAACGATATCTGTAAAGTGATGCGTGAGATTCTGGAGTCCAACGTGCTGGTGATCAGCCGCAAGGGGAAGGTTCTGGGCGTTGGAAAGTCGGAGGGGATCGATTCCATCGCGGAGCTGATAGACGAGTCCGTGGGCGGCTTCGTGGACAATATGCTGAACGAGCGGCTTCTGGGAGTCCTTTCCACCAAGGAGAACGTCAATCTGGAGACCCTGGGCTTCGAGAGCCCCGATATCAGGAAGTTCCAGGCGATCATCACGCCCATCGAGATCGCCGGGGAGCGGCTGGGGACGCTGTTCATTTACAAATGCAATATGCAGTATGACATAGATGACATCATACTGTGCGAGTATGGTACGACGGTAGTGGGTCTGGAGATGCTTCGGGCCATCAATGAGGAGAACGCGGAGGAGAGCCGCAAAGTGGCAGTGGTGAAGTCGGCCATCAGCACGCTGTCCTTCTCCGAGATGGAGGCCATCACCCATATCTTTGATGAGCTGAACGGCATGGAGGGGATCCTGGTGGCCAGCAAGATCGCGGACAGAGTGGGAATCACCCGTTCCGTTATTGTCAATGCCCTGAGGAAGTTCGAGAGCGCGGGCGTAATCGAATCCCGCTCTTCGGGCATGAAAGGGACTTATATCAAGGTGCTCAACGATGTGTTGTTCGATGAGATTGAAGAGCTGAAGCGCCAGAACCAGAGGCAGCAATAAGGGAGAATACTGGACTAAGAGAATACGGGACTACATAACCAAAAGGATTTGGGGAAGCTACGGCGGCTTCGGTAGTGAAGAAGATAAAGGGATTTATTGGAACAGAGCAATAAGTCTCTTTTTTCTGCTTTTCCATGAGGAAATTGCCGCTATTCCGATAGGAGGGTGGGAAAATTAGTAAATTTGTTTTTTTGTATTGTAATTTTGGAGAAAGAGATTATAATAGATTATAGTGGGATTAAATGTCACTTACTTTTATGTAGTTTGATTACATAGACAGGAGATACGGATAGAAAGGAGCAGACAATGTTTCAGTCAAGTGTGTTCAATTATGTAAATGTTCTGGATAGAGCGGCAGATGCCAGCTGGATGCGCAATGAGGCGATTGGGAACAACATCTCCAACGCGGACACGCCGGGATATAAGAGGCAGGACGTGGCCTTTGAAGATGTGCTCAAGCGGGAGTTGGGCAGAGGCAGCTACCAATCTACGGACGCGAAAGTGGCCGGCCTGAATCTGAAGCGGCTGACAGGGCAGGTATACACGGATCATGCCAACTATTCCTACCGTCTGGACGGCAATAATGTGGATCCGGACACGGAAGGCGTCATGTTGGCGGAGAACCAGCTGAAATACCAGGGCCTTATAACCAGCATCACTCAGGAATTCACTAATCTGCAGACAGTCATGAAGTGACGGGACTGACGATAGTTTCGGGTCCATGTGGACAGAGTTTAAGGAAATGCCTCCAAATAACCTACGCAAGCCTGTTGCAAAATTTACAGATTTTATCAGGTTTACTCTAAACAAAATGCGTAGATTATTTTCCGGCAGTTCCTAAGGAAAAGGAGAGAAGAAGATGAGCTTGTTTTCAGCTTTCAATATCAATGCCACCGGCATGACGGCAGAGAGGTACCGTATGGACACGATTTCGGAAAACGTGGCCAATGCCAACACTACACGCACCGCGGACGGCACACCCTATCGCAGAAAGGTAGTTTCCTTTGAGGAGAAGAGCGGCACCAGGGTGTCCTCCTTCAGCCATATATTCGGCAAAACCCTCCATGACCATAAGTATGCGCAGTCTGTGGGCACAGGGGTCAAAGTGTCCGGCGTATATGAGGATCATGTCACGGAGATGAACAAAGTCTATGATCCCTCCCATCCCGATGCGGATGACGACGGTTATGTGACGTATCCCAATGTGAACATTATTACAGAGATGACCAACATGATAGACGCCAGCCGGGCCTATGAGGCGAATTCCACGGCCTTCAACGCCAGCAAGGCCATGGCGCTGAAAGGGCTGGAGATCGGCTCCTGACGGCGAATATCATTGTGACGCACCAAGGCAGAAAATCTGACGGTGAAGGAAGGAATACATAATTATGGATATATCAGCAATAACGGGTTTGACAGGGATTGATGGCTTATCCGCGCTTGAACGCGCGGAGCGCACGTCTCTTACCGGGACTCTCACGGATAAGGAGGAGAAGGTAGGGGGCAGTCTCTTCGATGCGTTTCTGAACAGCGCCATTAACAATATCAAGACAACGAACAGTTACCTCTCCAGGGCAGAGGATGAGGAACTGAAGTTTGCCATGGGCGAGACGGAGAACTTCCACGACCTGACAATCGCCCTACAGAAAGCCTCCACGGCCCTGCAGTATACTGTGGCTGTCCGGGACAGACTGCTGGACGCTTACAAGGAACTCATGCAGATGCAGATTTGACGACAGAATCGTCTTTTTGGCGGAGCGTAAGCGATAGGAAAGGCAGGGAATATAGAAATGAGTAGGGGAGAAGTACCATGGCTGACAAGCTAAAAGAGATACCGGGTAAATTGCTGGAATGGTGGAACAAATACACCAGCAAACAGAAGACAATTATCATCGGGATTGTTGCGGTCGTAATATTTACCTTTGTCATTATTGTGTACGCGTTCAGCAGGCCGCAGTACACAAGGCTTGGAACTTATGAGAATACCAGCACGGCGGCGAAAATCGTAGCGATTCTGGAGGACGCGGGAATCACCCACAGGGAATCCACGGACGCGCGGACGATTGACGTATTGAGCACCCAGCTGGCACAGGCGAACATGGCGATTGCCACGGAAGGGTATGTGCCCGACAGCTTTACCTATAAGGATGTGGTGGAGATGGGCATGTCCGTCACATCGGCAGACCGTGAGGGCATGCAGACGGAATACCTGGAGCGCGAGCTGGAGAGCATGTTCTCCAAGACAATGCCGGTAGAGAGCGTCGATATCAAAATCAACAAGGCCTCCAATTCCGGAAGGCTGAGCGATTCCGATACGGAGTCCTTCGCAACGCTCACGGTGACGGTCACGGATGACTTCAACGCGGCCAACGCTACGGCCATGGCGAAAGCCACCGCCACTGCCCTGGGCAACAGGAGCACGGCATCCATTACGATCATAGACCAGAACTCCAATCTGCTGTTCGCGGGCGGGGACGACTATTCCGCCATGGGAATCGCCAGTTCCATGCAGGAACTGCAGGTTCAGGCCGAAGCCATGGTGACGAACCAGGTGAAGAAGGTGCTGCTGGGCACGAAACAGTTCAACGAGGTGGAAGTGAGCAGCCATCTTTCCGTTGACTTTTCCGATTACGAGAAGAAAGTGACGGAATATTACGCCAACGACGGATACACCAACGGCATGCCGAGGCATGAGGACAGCCTGACCATGGAAAGCTCGGGTCTTCTGGACGAGGGGATACCCGGCACGGATTCCAATGGAGAGAACCTGACAGGATATGACTATCTGGGGGCGGGTGGCGGCGAAAGCTCCTCCGAGGAGCGGTCGGTAGACTATGACAACAATGTGTCGGAGACCACCACTGTCACGCCTGCCGGGAGCATCAATTATGAGAATTCCTCCGTGTCCGTGGCCGTGATCAGATACCGGGAATATTTCGAGGAGAATGTAGAGCGGCAGGGTCTGTTGGAAGGGATTACCTGGGAGGAGTTCAAGGAAGCCAACAGAGAGGACATCAAGCAGGAAGTGGATCCTGACATTGTCCAGATGGTGGCCATGGCCAGCGGCATCAGCGCGGACAGGGTCGTAGTGGTCTCCTATGAATCCCCCATCTTCCATGACAAGGAAGGCTTCATAGAGACCATCAGCTGGACGGACATCCTCAGCATCGTGATGATTATTCTGATTCTGGCGCTGCTCGCATTTGTGATCCTGCGCAGCATGGGAAGCAGGAAGAAGAACGCGGTGGAGGAAGAACAGGAACTGTCCGTGGAGGAGATGCTCCAGTCTACGCCTCCTGAGTCCGAAGTGAATGATATCGACGTGGAGACGAAATCCGACACGCGCAAGATGGTGGAGAAATTCGTGGACGAGAATCCGGAAGCTGCCGCCAATCTGCTGCGTAACTGGCTGAACGAGGACTGGAACTGATACAGGCCGGGAAATAAAAGCGAGGTACATATATGCCAAATAGTTCGACAAGCGAAACGGGATTCAGAGGGGTGCAGCGTGCGGCCATCCTTCTGATTTCCCTGGGGCCGGAGCGCTCCGCCGGTATTTTCAAGCATTTGAAAGAAGAAGAGATTGAGGAGATGACCCTGGAAATCGCCAATATCCGAAGCGTCACCCCTCAGGTAAAGGAAGCCGTCATCAATGAGTTCTACGAACTGTGCCTGGCCCAGCAGTACATTGCGGAGGGCGGCATAGGCTATGCGAAGGATCTGCTGGAGAAGGCGCTTGGCTCGGAGAAGGCCATGGACGTCATCGGCAAGCTGACGGCATCCCTGCAGGTGAAGCCTTTCGAATTCGTGCGCAAGACGGATGCCACACAGCTTATCAACTTTATCCAGGATGAGCATCCTCAGACCATTGCCCTGATTCTGTCCTACCTGGCACCCAGTCAGGCGGCCATGGTCATGTCCGGTCTGGCCCCTGAGAGGCAGGCGGATGTGGCAAAGCGTATCGCTGTCATGGACCGGACTACCCCGGATATCATCAAGGAGGTGGAGAAGGTGCTGGAGTCCAAGCTTGCAAGTCTCGTGAACCAGGATTATACGATCATCGGCGGCGTGGACGCTGTGGTGGAAATCCTGAATACGGTAGACCGGGGCACGGAGCGCCACATCATGGAGACATTGGAGGCGGAAGCGCCGGAGCTGGCGGAAGAGATCAGGAAGAAGATGTTCGTATTCGAAGACATTCTGCTTTTGGACGACAGGGCTATCCAGCGCGTGCTGCGTGACGTGGAGAACAATGACCTGACCATGGCCATGAAGAGCACCAAGGACGAGGTGAAGGAGGCAATCTTCAACAATATGTCCAAGCGTCTGGCAGTCATGATCAAGGAGGATATGGACTTCATGGGGCCTGTACGTATGAAGGATGTGGAGGAAGCCCAGCAGAAGATTGTCAATGTCATCAGGAAACTGGAGGATGCCGGTGAAATCGTAATTTCCAGAGGCGGAGGTGACGAGATCGTTGTCTAGTAATCTGGTGAAACAGTTTTATACCATATTGCCTGAAGAGAAAGAGAAGAGGGTCATCGACAACAATGACAGAATCCGCAGAAGGCTTGCGATGCTCTCCAGGGAGCAGGGCGGTTCGGAAGACGGATTCGTCTCCGGGCTTGCCGTGGCGGATGTGGTGGAGGTGCCCGAGGACGCCACGGGCAATGTGATCAAGGCCCAGGACGAGGCGAAGGAGATTCTGGAGCAGGCCAGGGCGGAGGCGGAGACCATACGCGCCGAAGCCCAGGCAGAGGCGAACCAAATCCGCCAGGAGACCCAAAAACAGGCAGAAATCGAGAAACAGATTGCCCTGGATCAGGCAAAGCAGCAGGGATATGACGAGGGCATGGCCCGGGCCCAGGCCCACGAGAAGGCCATGGAGCAGGAGTATCTGGAGAAGGCCCGCAGCCTGGAGGAGGAGTACCAGCAGCAGATTGATGTACTGGAGCCTGCTTTCGTGGATACGATTACAGGCATCTATGAGCATGTCTTCCATGTGGAGCTATCTTCCTACCGGGAGATATTGACTGCACTGATTTCCGATGCGCTGCATAAGCTGGAAGGAAGCAGGAATTTCATGATTCATGTGTCCAAGGAGGATTATCCCTATGTCAGCTTACAGAAGAAGCAGATGCTGGCCGGCACTGTCTGGGAGAATGTCAACGTAGATGTGGTGGAGGACGGGGCTCTGGGCAAGAATGCATGCATGATTGAGACAGAGAACGGTATTTTTGACTGCGGGCTGGATACCCAGCTTTCGGAGATTCGGAAGAAACTGGCGCTTCTGTCCTGGTCAAATCGCGAGAAGAATTTTTAAGTCCCACACGGATTGAGGAGGATTGGACGGTTGCGGCAGATTACTGTAGACTTCGCAAAATATGATGGATTATCCGAAGAGGCCTTTTATAAAAAGAAGGGCAAGGTAGTCAATGTGGTGGGACTGACCATTGAATCGGCTGGTCCGGACGCGAAGCTTGGGGACATCTGTGAGATTTTTCCCAAAGGGGCGGGGAGAGGCCAACGCCAGGGGAGAGCGGAATCCCAGGCAGGGCCCATCCTGGCAGAGGTGGTAGGCTTCAAGGACAAGAAGACGCTGCTGATGCCTTATGATTCCGTGGACGGCATCGGACTGGGCTGTATCGTGGAGAACACGGGAAACCCTCTGCAGGTGACGGTCAGCGACTCCTTGCTGGGCAAGGCCCTGGACGGCATGGGGAATCCGGTAGACAGGACACGTTTTGACGGGATACCATACCTGGTGGAGGCCCAGCCCCCGGATCCCATGAGCAGGAAGATCATCGATTCTGTGCTGCCTCTGGGCGTGAAAGCCGTGGACGGCCTGATAACGGTGGGCAAGGGGCAGCGTATCGGCATCTTTGCCGGTTCCGGTGTGGGAAAGTCCACTTTGATGGGAATGTTCGCCCGGAACACCAAGGCGGACGTGAATGTCATCGCTTTGATCGGCGAGCGCGGCCGTGAGGTGCGCGAGTTCATCGAGCGGGACCTGGGAGAAGAGGGCATGCGGCGCTCTGTGGTGGTGGTGGCCACTTCCGACAGGCCGGCCCTGGAGCGGAACAAGGCTGCCAAGACAGCCACGGCTATCGCGGAATATTTCAGGGACAAGGGCAAGGACGTGCTTCTGATGATGGACTCCCTGACCCGTTTTTCCATGGCCCAGAGAGAAATCGGCCTGGCCAGCGGCGAGCCTCCTGTGACCAGGGGCTATCCGCCCAGCGTGTATTCGGAGATGCCAAAGCTCTTAGAGCGGGCGGGGTGCGCGGCCAAAGGATCCATCACGGGTCTGTACACGGTGCTGGTGGATGGGGACGACTTCAATGAGCCCATCACGGATACGGCCAGGAGCATTTTGGACGGACATATCATGCTGGACAGAAAGCTGGGGCATAAGAACCATTACCCTGCCATTGACATTCTGCAGAGCATTTCCAGATGTATGTCCCAGATAGCCTCCAAGGAGCACAAACAGGCTGCGGGCAAGCTGAAGAATGTCCTGGCCACCTATAACGAGGCGGAAGACTTGATCAACATCGGGGCATATAAAAACGGCAGCAATCCCTCTATCGATTATGCCATCTCGAAGATAGAGGCGGTGAACCGTTACCTATGCCAGGACGTGGAAGAAAAATTCGGATTTGAGGACAGCGTCGCCATGCTGCAGAAGCTGTTCGACTGAGCGTGAAGGGGAAGGATGATGGCAAGGTTTCGATATTCCATGCAGAGCATTCTGAACATCAAACTGAAGATGGAGACCCAGGCGAAACAGGAGTTTTCGGTGGCTAAGACCGCGCTGGACGAGGAGGAGGAACGGCTGGAGAAGCTGTGTGACAGAAAGCGAGGATACGAAAGGCGCGGGACAGAGCTTTTGTCCGGCACATTGAATATCAGAGAGATCGGCGAGAACCAGGCGGCTATACGCTGCATGGAGGATTACATAGAGCGGCAGCAGATGAATGTGGACATGGCCGAGGAGAATCTGGAGAAAGCCAGGCAGCGCCTGACCATGGTACAGATAGAGCGCAAGACCCATGAGACATTGAAGGAAAAGGCTTTCGAGGCTTTCCTTATGGAGGAGAAGCGGCTGGAGAGCAAGGAGATAGATCAGCTGACCAGTTATACATATGGACAGCGCAGAAGCAAGGAGAACGCGGAGCGCGTACCCGTTTAGGAGATTGATATATGGCAACGAAGGAATTGAACCCTGTGGCGGCTGCGGCAGAGGAAGAAAAAGCGAAGCTCAGAGAAGAGAAGAAGAAATTCAAGCAGGAGCAGAAAGCGCAGAAAAAGGAAGCCAAGCGGAGAGCGGCTGAAATCGCGAAGCAGGAAGAAGCGCTGGGGGACGAAGGCGGCAACGGCATCGTCACGTTTTTTGCCACAGTGTTGATCGTCATTCTGTGGCTGGCGATAGTCTGCGTGGTGATTAAGATGGACGTGGGCGGCTTCGGAAGCAGTGTGCTGACGCCCATCCTGAAGGATGTGCCGGTGGTCAATATGATTCTTCCCTCCAAGTCTCACTCAGGGAGCAGCAATACGACTTCCGAGAACTATGGCGGCTATGACAGTATGGAGGAGGCTGTGGCTTATATCAAGCAGCTGGAGCTGGAGCTGGAGCGGGAACAGACCGCCTCCAAGGCGAAGGACACCCAGATTGACGAGCTGAAGGCTGAGACCCTGCGCCTGAAGGAGTTTGAGGAGCGGCAGGTGGAGTTCCAGCGTATCCAGGCGGAATTCATGGAGGAAGTGGTATATGCCGAGAAGGGGCCGGGTGCCGAGGAATACAGGAAGTTCTATGAAGCCGCCAATCCGACCGTAGCGGAGTCCATTTACAGACAGGTCATCACCCAGGAGGCAGCGGACAGCAAAGTCCAGGAATATGCCCAGACCTACTCGGAGATGAAGCCGAAGCAGGCAGCGAAGGTTTTTGAAGAAATGACGGATAATCTGGACCTGGTGGCGAAGATTCTGAACGCCATGTCCGTGGATGACCGGGCGGCCATCATGGGAGTCATGGACTCTGCGGTGGCTGCGAGACTTACGAAAATGATGGATCCCAGCTGATAAGGACGGACAGAATCGTCCCAATATGGGGGATTATGCGGCGGAGGCGCCAGGCGGTTCCGCCGCATTCAGATAAATCCCAGGGCGGCAGGCCTACCGTGAATGCGGAGGATGCAGCCGTTCGCTGTACATCTGGCAGATGGGCAGCGAGAACAAAAACATTGAGGAAAGGAGGGTAAGGATGACAAGTACATCTGTAAAAGAAGTAAGCGCGCTTTTCACGAACATGACAGCGGCCCAGGTAAGCCGGAACAATGTAGGCGGTGCAGGTTTTCAGAATATCTGGAATAACCAGATGAATAAGAATTCCATGGAAAATTCCCGGCAGGACAATGCCGCCGGCGCTGCCAGGAAGACAGGCGTATCCGGCGAGCAGATGCAGAAAGGCTCTTCGCTGAAGGTCAAGGAAAGCCAGGTGGCGGAGAAGGAACCGGTGCAGGAACTGTCCCCGGAAGAACTGCAGAAAGCAGTGGAATTGCTGGGAACGGCTGCGATGGAACTGATGCAGGAGATTGCGGATGTTTTCGGCATTTCCATGGAAGAGCTGCAGGCAGTGATGGAAGGCCTGGGAATGGAGCAGCTGGATGTGCTGGATGCCGCTAAACTCAGCAGCCTGCTTTTGGGGCTGGGCGGGGCGGAAGACCTCAGCGCGCTGGTCACGGACGGGGAGCTCTACGACAGCTATCGCATGTTGATGGGGCAGCTGGACAATGTATTGGAGGAGTGCGCACAGGAGGCGGGCACTTCCAGGGAAGAACTGCTTTCGCTGCTACAGAACGGGTTCGGGCAGGATACAGCTTTGGAAGAGGACGTGGACCTGACAGGACAGCTGGTAAATCCTACGGATGTCAGAGAAATGGACACGGATGCCTCGGAGACAGCGGCGGCCGGTGAGGAACAGGCGGCGAATGCCGATATGGCCCAGAGCACGACTCAGGAAGCGCAGAATCAAAAGGAGAGCCAGTCCGGAGGACAGGAAAGGCATTCCGGAGGGAATGAGGAGAAGGAGCCCCAGATGAATCTGTTCCTTCAGAATCTGAGGGCAGAGCAGTTCCAGCCGGATGTGGGGCAGGCACAGGATGTGACAGGTATCGGTGCGTGGAGCGAAAACACCCAGGAAATCATGAACCAGATTCTGGACTACATGAAGCTCCAGCTGAATGCGGACACTACGAATCTGGAGATGCAGCTCCATCCCGCGAGCCTGGGAACGCTGCAGATACAGCTGGCCTCCAAGGCAGGCGTGGTGACGGCGAATTTCATCGCCCAGAACGAAGCGGTGAAGGCGGCGCTGGAAGTCCAGATGGTGCAGCTGAAAGAGCAGTTCGAAGAGCAGGGCATCAAAGTGGAATCCATCCAGGTCACGGTACAGACCCATGAGTTCGAAAGAAATCTGGACGAACAAGGCCGGGGCAGGAATCAGCAGCCGGAAAAGAAGAACCGGACGAGAAGAATCAATTTGAACGGTTCCCTGTCTGCGGAGGATTCGGAGATGGAAGAGATAACGCCTTTGGGCAGGATAGCAGTGGGGAGCAGCACGGTGGAGTACACCGCATAGCGGTAGAAAAGCGTCAAGGTTGGAAAGCACTGAAAATGAAATGAGAAAGGAGAAAATGAATGAGCGTATTAATGGCACCTGTGAAGGACGGAGTCATTCAGGAGACGGATTCCCAGGCTTCTATAAAGAAAGCCCAGACCGCCGATAACAACGGCATGGACAAAGACGCGTTTCTGCAGCTACTGGTAGCTCAGATGCAGTATCAGGATCCGTTGGAGCCCACTTCCAACACAGAGTATATTTCCCAGTATGCCCAGTTCTCCCAGGTAGAGCAGATGCAGAACATGGCAGCTACGTCAGAACTTGCAAGAGCCACTTCCCTGGTAGGACAGGAAGTCTATATCAAGACCACCACTTCCAACGGAAAGCAGAATCTCCTGTACGGCAAGGTGGATTATGTGGTGTTCGAGAACGGCAAGGCGTACCTGGCCATCGACGAGTCCCTTTATTCGCTGGACGATCTGGACACGGTAGTGGATTTGGATTACAAGAATGCCTTTGACAAGGCCTATGACTTTACGGTCAAGCTGAACAAGCTTCCTGTGGTAAACGGCATCGACCTCTCTTACGCGGACGATATCGACGAGCTGGAGAAGATTTACAACGAGATGACCGATTACGAGAAGAGCTTCCTGACAGACGAGAACGTGGAGAAGCTGAAGAAGTATATCGAGAAGCTGAAGGAAGTGCGCGAGGCTGCGGACAAGGTCGAGGGCGGCGACAAGGAAGACGGCGAAGGCGAGGAGGATTCCAAGACAGAGGGAACCGAGGGTGCTGGCGGCACTGGTCAGGCATAGACCTGTCTGGCGGCTGGCACAGGCAGAAATGGCCATTTACATGGGATGGCCGTAAGCCGCTGGCTTTTGGGAGCACGGCAGGGAGTTGTCAGAGGAAAAGGAGCATACAGGGATGGATATTCAGAACAATGGCTATATGTCCATTGCACAGCTGACGGATCAGTATCTGGGCACGTCTCAGAGAAAAAAGGTCCGGGAGACCAAGGATGGTCTGACTTTTCAGGATGTCCTACAGCAGAAGGCGCAGCACGGTGTCGGCAGCCTGAAGTTTTCCAAGCATGCCATGGGCAGACTGGCCGACCGCAATATAGAGCTGAGCGACAATCAGCTGGAAAGACTGGAGTCGGGGACCAGGAAAGCGGAGCAGAAGGGAATCAGGGATTCGCTGGTCATCGTGGATTCGCTGGCGTTCATCGTGAACGTACCCAACCAGACAGTGGTCACCGCAATGGACAGTACACAGACAGACGAGAGCATATTCACGAATATCAACGGAGCGGTTATCATGTGACCGGACCTGACAGGAGGTCACGGCTCCTGGAATGACAGACAGGAGCATGCTCCGCGGCATGTCCGGAAGGACAGAGGCGGAACTGAGAAGTATCCGATTGAGAAAAGTGGAATGCAGAAACGTAACTTTTTATAACAGTCTCGGAGCGAACGCGCAAGGGAGATGTGCTGTCACGAATGCGTTGGCAGATTCTACATGAAGGGCGCGAGGGCAGAGACGGTACTTTGATTAGGAGGAAACAGACACTATGATGAGGTCACTTTTCGCTGGTGTGTCAGGCTTGAAGACACATCAGACAAGAATGGATGTTATCGGTAACAACATCGCAAACGTGAATACGGTAGCTTATAAATACAGCTCCATGACTTTCGCATCGCTGATGAGCCAGACCACTCAGCGGGCCAGCGGCGCCAATGCCACCACGGGAACGGGCGGCGTCAACGCAAGGCAGATTGGTCTGGGCGTGAAGACCAGTGCCATCAACATCAACATCACGGCACAGGGAGCGTCACAGTCTACCGGGAATCCGTTCGATATCATGATTACGGGGGAGAACTTCTTCGTGGTCAGCGACGGGAACCAGAACTACTTCACCAGAGACGGATCGTTCTATGTGGACGGCGCAGGAAACCTGGCTATGACCAGTATCGGTTATAATGTCATGGGATGGCAGGTGGACACGGATCCGGATACCGGGGACGTGAAAGGAATCAAGAAGGATACGGTGTCGGCGCTGCGCATCATGAGCTCCGCCAACATGACTTATCCGCCGGAGGCTACCAGCCATGCTTATATGAACGGCATCATCGACATGAACGATAAGAATGTCACCAATGGCGGCAGAGTGGTGAATTTGAACTTTTATGATTCTTTGGGGTATACTTATACGGCGAAGTTCTCGTTTGAACAGGATTCTACTGATAAATATACTTATACCATGAAGCTTACGGAGATTCAGGACTCTACCGGGAAGAAGTTTCCGGCAGATACTGGTACGCCGCCAAATGTTACTTCGTTTGACTTTAGTACTTTAATGGCTGACAAAACCATTAAGTTCAACAAGAACACTGGTAAGCTGGAAACAGTTACGGAGACGGGTTCAACGACAGAATTGGATATGTCAAAGATTGCCTTGAACTTCCAGGTGCTCAATGGAGGTACGGCCAATAATCCTGACGTAGGAAATTTCGAGTATGTGGAATTGGATATGTCCCAAATCACTACTTTCGACAACAAAGGCACCTCAACCGTCAACGCCACCAACGGTTCAGACGATGAGTACAACACCGGTTCCGGCCGCCGCGTAGGCAGCATGATTGGTATCGCTATCCAGCAGAACGGCGAAATTTACGCCAGCTACGACAACGGCATGACCAAGCTGCTGGGCCAGATTGCCACGGCCAGATTCGCCAATGCCTCCGGTCTGGAGAAGCAGGCGGACAATCTGTATTCCGCCAGCCTGAACTCCGGTTCTTTCGATGGGATTGGCGTAGACATCACAGCGGACGGCGGCTACATGTCCACCGGACAGCTGGAGATGAGTAACGTGGATCTGTCCTCAGAATTTACAGAGATGATTACCACCCAGCGAGGCTTCCAGGCCAACAGCCGTATCATAACGGTTTCCGATACGCTCTTGGAAGAATTAACTAACCTGAAACGGTAATTTTTTCTCGCAATATGATTGGATATATGTTATAATGTTCACATTCGGAACAGGAAGCGGCCGAATGGCCATCCATCGTAAATTTATCAGGATTTGCGATATGAATGGGGGACAGTGCTCTGTCCCCCACATTCATGTATGGTACAGGGGGGTCTTTTGAGGGAAAGCCAAAAGCCGCAGGGCGGAAGGTCTTCAGGATGGTGGTGTTATGACTGGATAGAGAAGAGGGGCGTTGAGATGATAGAGGTGACAAAACTGAACGGCGTGAAGGTTCTGGTGAATCCACATTTGTTTGAAGTGGTGGAGGAGACGCCCGATACGGTGATCACTCTTACTACGGGGAAAAAAATAATTGTAAAAGAAAGTAGACAAGAGATCAAAAATCTTGTAATATTATATAGAAAGGGTATTTTTGCGGATTAATCAAAAGAAGCAGAAGAGTAGGTGATTTTCGTGGATATTGCATCTTTAATTGGTATTATTTTATGTTTCGCGATGATGCTTTATGGTATCATAGATGGTGCCGGCATCAATAACCTGGTAAAGGAGTATTGGAATTTCCCCTCGGCTATCATTACCTTCGGCGGCGCTTTCGCTGCTACGCTGACATCACACAGCCTGGCAGACTACATAAGCGGCCTGAAGAGCTTCGGGCTGATATTCAAGGCTCCGACGGTGAATACCGCTGAGATGATTCGTAAGATTATCGATTTGTCCAATGTGGCCCGTAAGGAAGGCCTCCTCTCTCTGGAGGAAGCTGCCGCGGACATGGATGATGCATTTCTGAAAAAGGGAATCCTTCTGATGGTAGACGGCACGGATCCTGAGCTGGTGCGCGCCATCATGGAGACGGAACTGGTCAGCATCGAGGGAAGGCATAAGACCTGCATCGGTTTCTGGGACACTCTTGGAGCCATGGGTCCTGCCTGGGGTATGATCGGTACTCTGATTGGTCTGGTCGACATGTTGTATCATATGGACAATGTGGCTACGCTGGGTCCCGCCATGGCTGTGGCTTTGATAACGACTTTCTACGGCTCCGTGCTTGCAAACGCAATCTGTACGCCGGTATCCAACAAGCTGAAAGTCGACAACGCCGCGGAGATGATGCTGAAAGAAGTCATGATTGAGGGCCTGCTGTCCATTCAGGCCGGCGAGAACCCGAGGGTTATCGAAGAGAAGCTGAAATCTTTCCTGTCTCCTAATGAAAGAGAAGCCGCTTCTTCCGGAGAAGCAGGGGGTGAGGAGTAATGGCAAAGCGCAAAGAAGATGCGCCAGCACCGGGATCGCCGGCATGGATGGCGACTTTCAGTGATTTGATGAACCTCCTTCTCTGTTTCTTTGTCATGCTTTTTGCTATGTCCAGTATTGAGGAGGCCAAGCTGCAGGAGTTCGTAGCCGCCATGAACAATACTTTCAGCGTGTTCGATGGGGGCGCGTCAGCCATTGGAGACGGCTTTCTGATCAGTAATGGTGTCAGTCAGCTGAATGAGCTTGACCAGTACATCAACAGTACCGGAAAGACAGCAGACAGCGAGACGGACGGCGAGGATTTCAATGAGTTCGAGATGTCGCCGGAAGCCATGGAGGAGATTCTGCAGGATCAGATGCTGCAGGAGAACGAAGAGCGCGTGGAGGAGATGGAGGAAGCCCTCAGGGAAAACGACATCGCTGATGAGGTGGAAGTCAGCTTTACGGCGCAGTATGTGAAGCTTACGATGAACGGCGGCCTGCTTTTCGATTCGGGAAGCGCCCAGCTGAAGGACGAGGCGAAGCTGATTATCGACAAGGTGGGGCTGATGCTGGAGCGTTACGGGAATGGAGGCAGCATTGAAATCGAAGGCCACACGGACAATGTGCCGATGAAAAGCGCCCAATACCCCAGCAACGAAGAACTGAGCAGCGCCAGGGCGCTGTCCGTGTTCTATTATTTGCTGGATACCACTTCACTGGATCCGATTAATCTGAAACATGCCGGAATGGGAGAGCGGGTACCGATTGCGGACAATGCCACCCCGGAGGGCAGAAGCAGGAACAGAAGGGTAGAAATCTTGATCTACAATCCGTCCCAGAAGTAAGGCGGAGGAAAGGGTTTTCATGATATGAAGAAGAATTTGCTTAGCGTGCTGATATTGGTTCTGATGATTGTGAATATCGCTATGTCTGCGGTCATGATGATGAGCGTCGTTGGCACGAACCAGAAGACAGCTGCCCTGATGGACAGCATCGAGGCCGCCATGAATCTGGAATTGAACAGTCCCGGCAGCTTTGCGGACGTGTCCCTGACGGATACGGAGACTTACAATGTGGGACAGATGACGATTCATCTTGAGTATTCCCAGGTAGTGGGAGAGGACGGCACAGTCGCTACCAGTAATAAGCAGGTGTATATTGTCTTTGACATTGCCCTGCTGTTGGATAAGACACATGCCGACTATGAGCAGTACGGCGGGGACAACACAAGCCAGTATGACAGTATGATCAAGGATGCCGTCGAGAATGTGGTGTCGAATTACACGGAGGAGGAGTGCCGGGCGGATTTCAGCGGCGCTATCAGGGATGAGATTCTAGACGCTATCCAGAACCTGTTCCATTCGAAGGTCGTATACGGAATTACTCTCAGTAATGTAAAATATGGCGGCTGACGCGTAGGATGAGTATAGGCAATGCGACAGACAGTCAAAGAAGAATTTGACAGGAGGTGAACCTGTGTGGCCGATATTCTTTCCCAGGCGGAGATAGATGCCCTGCTTTCGGCGATGTCTTCTGGCGAGCTTGACACCGATCAAATGCAGCAGAAGGATGAAAAAAAGGTTAAGATTTATGATTTCAGCAGTCCGACCAAGTTCTCGAAAGAGCATTTGAGGACATTGGAAATCATATATGAGCATTACGCCAGGCTGCTTTCCACCAACCTTCCCGTATATCTGCGCAAGAACGTGCAGGTATCGGTGGTGGGTTCGGAAGCCATTAAGTTCAATGAATTTACCAATTCGTTGTCCAACCCTATCATTATGGGTGTGATCAATTTCTCCCCGTTGAACGGGTCGATCATCATGGAACTGGGCACGAATCTTGGATATGCCATGCTGGACCGCATGTTGGGCGGAAGCGGCCTGCCTTTGGAGAAAAGCAGAGACTTTTCCGAGATAGAGCAGACTATCATTGAAAAGATATTAGTGATGTTCGCGCAGCTCCAGAGGGAGCCGTGGAAGAACGTTATTGATATAACCCCTGTGCTGAACCATCTGGAGACCAATCCGCAGTTCGCGCAGATAATCGCACCCAATGAGATGGTCGCCATTGTGACGTTGAACATCAAGATTGGTGATGTTGAAGGCATGATGAACCTGTGCCTTCCTTTCCTTACACTAGAGGATATTATGGATAAGCTGAATACGAAGTATTGGTATTCTACCATGCAGGAGCAGCATGACGAGAATTATGAGATGTATATCGAGTCTCTGATTCGGAAAGTGAGCGTGCCTGTGAAAGCGGTGCTGGGTACCAGCACTATCTCTGTAAGCGATTTCACGAATCTGCAGGTAGGGGATTGTATCCGGCTGAATTCTTTAGTGGATCAGGATATGGATGTCTATGTAGGAAATATCAAAAAATTTACCGCATTACCCGGCACCGAAAGAGACTCTTATGCTGTCAGGATTACGTCGGTTATTAGAGAGGAGGAGTAAACAATGGATGGTGCATTGTCTCAGGACGAGATAAACGCATTACTTTCCGGCATTGATTTGTCCGAGGACGATGAGTCCGGGACAGTTGGAAGCAGTAAAGGTGGCAACGAGAATGCGGAAGGCGCGGTTCAGAGTATGGAAGAAGCCAATGAATTGCTTTCGGATGTAGAGAAGGATGCCGTTGGGGAAGTCGCCAATATCAGTATGGGATCCTCGGCCACTACGCTGTATTCTCTTGTGAGCAGAAAAGTGAACATCACAACGCCGGTGGTGGAATTCGCTACATGGGACGATCTGCTGAACCAATACGAGAGACCCTGTGTCTTTATCCAGATTAAGTATACGGTTGGTCTGGACGGCACGAATATATTGATTCTGAAGGAGCAGGATGTTAAGGTCATCACCGACCTGATGATGGGCGGCGATGGCACGAATACGGACGGGGAGCTGGGGGAGCTTCATTTGAGCGCCATATCCGAAGCCATGAACCAGATGATGGGCGCGTCGGCCACATCCCTTTCCACGATGATGAAGACCAAAATCGATATCAGCCCGCCAGAGGCAGAACTGCTGGATTTGGCACAGGTTCGGAACGGAGAAGATATCTCGCCCTTTTTGAAAGGAATTTTCGTCAAGATTTCGTTCCGGATGCAGATTGACGATTTGGTAGACAGTTCCATCATGCAGCTTTATCCGATAGATTTTGCGCGCAAAGTCGTGGATACTTTCATGGATTCCCAGTCAGCGGCGCAGGAAAAGCCCCCTGTACAGGAGACGGCTCCCACGAATACGGCAGCCAGCGCGCCGGCGGGTGCGAATCCTCAGGCCGCCATGGCTCAGACAGATATGAACGGGCAGGCTGGCACGAACATGGGAATGCCGACAGGAATGGGAGTGAATCCCCAGATGGACATGAATGCTGCGAATATGGGGATGAACCCGCAGATGATGGGGATGAACCCGCAGATGATGGGGATGAATCCGCAGATGATGGGGATGGGAATGGGGATGAATCCGCAGATGATGAATATGGGAATGAACCCGCAGATGATGGGTATGGGAGTGCCGGCGGGAACAGGTCAGCAGGCTCCCATGCAGAATATAAACGTTCAGCCCGCGCAGTTTCAGAGTTTTGCCAATGTGGGTGGCGCTGTGCCAGGGCAGGAAAATATCGGCCTTATCATGGATGTCCCATTGAACGTTACCGTAGAGCTTGGCCGTACGACCAAGTCGATTTCCGAGATTCTTGACTTTGCACCCGGCTCCATTATCGAACTGGAACGTATTGCCGGTGAGCCCATAGACGTGCTGGTAAATGGTAAGTTCGTGGCAAAGGGAGAAGTGGTAGTAATTGAAGAGTGCTTCAGTGTAAGAATAACAGAGATTATCAAGTAGGAGGAAGGTTACAATGGCAAAGAATATTTTGATCTGCGATGACGCTGCATTCATGAGAATGATGATTAAGGGTATCTTGGGCAAAGGCGGCTACGATGTCGTAGGCGAGGCCGAGAATGGCCTGAAAGCGGTGGAGAAGTACAAGGAGCTCTCACCGGATCTTGTGCTGATGGACATTACGATGCCTGAGATGGACGGTATCCAGGCTGTGAAGGAAATCAAGAAGATAGATGCGAACGCGAAGGTCATCATGTGTTCCGCCATGGGCCAGCAGGCGATGGTCGTTGAGTCTATCCAGGCCGGCGCGAAGGACTTCATTGTCAAGCCTTTCCAGGAGGATCGTGTCCTTGAAGCGGTGAAGAAGGTCATCGGTTAATGGCGCTGCTGACAGGGACTCCGGGCAGCTATGCCCAGTTCATCACGGTTCTGTTGATATTTGTGGTGGTCCTTGGAATCACGGCTGTCGTCACCAGGTGGCTGGCCAGCTATCAAAAGCAGCAGAGCGTGAATGAGAATATAGAAGTAATAGAGACCACTCGTATTGCGAATAATAAGTATATCCAGATTATACGGGCAGGCGAGAAGTACATGGTGATTGCTGTCTGCAAGGACACAGTTACCATGTTGGGCGAGATTCCGGAGGATTCGCTGAAGGCGACGAGACCTGTGCAGAACTTCGGCTTTAAAGAACTTCTTGACAAGGCTATGAATAAAAAGGGCACCGCCCGGGAAGAGCCAAAGGATAATCAGTTGCATGATGAAAAATAAGCTTACATTCAAGCGGATATCAACCGCAATATGCCTGCTGGTCACGGTGGGCATATTGTGTATTTTAAGTTCAATGACAGTATTTGCCAGCTCGGCGGAGACGGATGCTTCCAACGTCCTGAACATCACTCTGAATGACGGGAACGGGGAAATCAACGGTACCCTCAGGATTCTGTTGACGCTGACGCTGATTTCCATTGCGCCCATCCTCATCATTATGATGACGTCTTTCACGCGTATCATCATAGTGCTGCACTTCACTCGGGCGGCACTGAATACGCAGACGGCGCCGCCGAACCAGATTCTGATAGGGCTGGCCCTGATACTTACTTTCTTTATCATGGAGCCAACGATAGCGGAAATCAACGAACAGGCCTATCAGCCCTATGAGGCCGGGGAGATTGAACTGGACGAGGCGCTGGAAAAAGGAGTCGCTCCGCTGAGGAAATTCATGTATCCACAGACCCAGCTGAAGGACGTGGAGCTGTTCATGGATATCTCAGGACAGGAATGGGATGGGGAGTCCCTGGACAGCATACCGATGTCCGTGCTGCTGCCGAGCTTTATGCTCAGCGAGCTGCGGATGGCGTTTTGGATAGGATTTGTGATCTATATTCCTTTCATTGTCATTGACATGGTAGTGGCGTCCACACTGATGAGCATGGGCATGATGATGCTGCCTCCTACGACGATTTCCATGCCTTTCAAGATTCTGCTGTTCGTTTTGGCGGATGGCTGGAACCTGGTGATTGGGAAGCTGGTGGAAACGTTCTATTGGTAGCGGGGGAGCGAGAGGGTATGTTTTGGATAAGGAGGGAATATAGATTATGACGATAGACAGCGTGATGGATATCACCAGGCAGGCCCTGTATCTGATCATCGAGGTGTCGCTGCCGGTATTGCTGGTGTCATTGTGCGTAGGTCTGGCGGTCAGTATCTTCCAGACGGTGACGTCTATCCAGGAACAGACGCTTACTTTTGTGCCGAAGATTATCTGTGTGTTCCTTTCTTTGGTGTTGTTTGGAAACTGGATGATGACGGCGCTGGTGGAGTTCATGACGAGCCTGTGGTCTAATTTCGGCATGTACATGGGCGGGTAGCGGGAGCAGAAAGGATGATCAATTACTCCTTTTCCATTTATGATTTGGAATATTTTCTCCTGATTTTGGTTCGGGTGGCCTGTTTTGTGTATGTGGCCCCTTTCTTCAGCATGAGGAATACGCCTGCCAATGTAAGGGTCGCCATCAGCTTCTTTACGGCAGTGCTCTTATACCAGGCGCTGACCCCTGCGGAAGCGGTGGCCTATTCCTCGCTGACGGCGTATACGGTCATTGTGCTGAAGGAAGCGCTGGTGGGACTGTTGATTGGGTTTGCGGCCAATATCTGCACCTCTATCGTGAATTTTGCCGGTTCTATCGCGGATATGGAGACGGGGCTGTCCATGGTGACGCTGATGGATCCCACTTCCCGGGAGAGCACCAGCATCACCGGTGTCCTGTACCAGTATGTGCTGATGTTCATGATGATTGCCACAGGGATGTACCGTTACCTGTTCGGGGCTTTGGCGGACACGTTTATCCTGATTCCTGTGAACGGAGCGGTGTTCCATACGGATTCGCTGATGAATTCCATGCTGTCCTTTCTGCGGGATTATGTCATCATCGGGTTTCGGATCGTGCTGCCGATCTTCTGCTCCATCTTGCTGCTGAATGCGGTCTTAGGTGTGCTGGCGAAGGTGGCGCCGCAGATGAACATGTTTGCGGTGGGTATCCAGCTTAAGGTCCTGGTGGGGTTGTCTGTGCTGTTCTTCACGGCCAGCATTCTGCCCGGGATAGCGGATTTCATTTTTGAAGAGATGAAGAGAATGATTATTTCCTTTGTGGAGGGCATGACATGATTCGCTATAATCTGCAGTTTTTCGCAAAGGAAGGCATGGGCGGCGAGAAGACAGAGCCCGCCACCCAGAAAAAGTTAAACGATGCGCGTAAGAAGGGGCAGGTGGCCAAAAGCCGTGAGATCACGAACGGACTGGAGCTGCTGGCGCTGTTCCTGATATTGAAGTTCTGGGTGGGGCACATGGGCGTGCAGTTCCTGGATATCTTCAATGCGATGTACAGTAGGATTCCGGATGTGACAGTGTACTGGCAGGACACCATGCCTGAGAGGGATATCAGTATGCTTTTCCAGCAGATGCTGCTGGGCGTGCTGCTGATCATCGCGCCCATCCTGCTGGTGGGCTACCTGATCGCCTTCCTCACGGATGTGGCCCAGGTGAAGTGGAAGCCGACCTTAGAGCCCATGAAGCCAAAGTTCAACAAGCTGAATCCAATCAGCGGCTTCAAGAAGATTTTTTCCGTCAACGCTCTGGTGGAGCTTGTGAAGTCCGTGGCCAAGATTGGATTGATCGGATATATCTGCTATGCCTATCTGAAGGATAAATGGGTCATACTGTTCAATCTCTATGACGTGACTTTGATGCAGGCGCTGCAGCTGGTGGCGGACACGGTGACGAATCTGGGGATACGCATCGCGGTGTTCTATATGTTGATAGCATTTGCCGACTTCGCCTATCAGAAGATAAAGTTCGCCAATGATATGAAGATGACCAAGCAGGAGATCAAAGAGGAGTACAAGCAACAGGAAGGAGACCCTCAGATCAAGGGCAAGATCCGGCAGAAGATGCGCGAGACTTCCATGAGACGTATGATGCAGTCTCTGCCCCAGGCGGACGTGGTCATCACGAACCCCACCCATTACGCGGTGGCCATCAAGTACGATCCGGATGTGGCGGACGCGCCGCTGGTGATAGCAAAGGGTGAAGATTATCTGGCGGCCCGTATCAAAGAAGTCGCCAAAGAGAACAAAATCGAGATCGTGGAGAACAAGCCGCTGGCCAGGATGCTTTACGCCAATGTGGACATAGGGCAGGCAGTGCCGCCGGAGCTGTACCAGGCGGTGGCGGAAGTGCTGGCTTTCGTATATCAGCTGCAAGGAAAGATTTAAAGGAATATGAGAAAAATCCCAGGGGTCTGAGCCCGGGAATCAGGATAGAGAATTTTGGATAGAAATCAGGGGAGGAGAGGACAGCATGAGTGAGAGACTGGCCAAAACAGATGCCATAATAGCCATCTATGTACTGGTGGCGTTCATGATGTTTATTGTACCGCTCCCAGCGGCGATTCTGGATGTATTCATGGCGTTTAACATAGCTGTCGCCTTTACCATTTTGTTTGCCTGCATGTTCATCAAGGAAGTATTGGATATGTCGTATTTCCCTACGATTCTTTTGTTTACCACCATTTTCAGGATTGCCATGAACGTGTCCTCCACGAGGCTGATCCTGAAAACGGGTACTTCAGGAAACGTAGTCATGACTTTCGGACAGTTCGTAGGCGGCGGCGATCTGATTATCGGGGCAATCGTATTCATCATTTTGATCATGATTCAGTTCCTGGTCATCAACAAAGGTTCTGAGCGTGTGGCTGAGGTGACGGCCAGGTTCACGCTGGACGCCATGCCCGGTAAGCAGATGGCCATTGACGCCGATCTGAATACAGGAGCCATCGATGACCGGGAAGCGAAAGAGCGGCGTGACAAGATTCAGCAGGAATCCAGCTTCTTCGGTTCCATGGACGGTGCCGTGAAGTATGTCAAGGGAGACGCCATCGCAGGCCTTCTGCTGACTCTCATCAATCTGCTGGGCGGCCTTGCCATGGGCATGCTGCGCAACAATATGGATGCCATGACCGCGCTGAACAATTACGGCATCCTCACCATCGGTGACGGCCTGGTGAGCCAGATTCCCTCTTTGTTGATCTCTCTGTCCACCGGCGTGCTGGTGACAAAGGGCAGCAAGGAATCGGATTTCGGCCCTGCCATCGTCAAGCAGCTGTTCGGCATACCGAAGGTCATGTACATGGTGGGCGGGACGCTGATTTTCCTTTCCGTGTTCACGGATCTGAATACGATTCTGTTCATGGGAATGGGCCTGGCCTTCGTGGTGGGCGGCAGGATGATTGCCAGCAACCTGGAGACGGCGGCAATCGAGCGCGAGGTGGACAGCGATGAAATGGCCGCGGAGGAGATGCGTCAGCCCGAGAATGTGGCCACGCTGTTGCAGGTGGATCCTATCGAGCTGGAGTTCGGCTACGGAATCATTCCTCTGGCAGACGTGAACCAGGGCGGAGACCTGCTTGACCGCGTGGTCATGATACGTAGGCAGATTGCGCTGGAGTTGGGTATGCTGGTTCCCATCATCCGCCTGCGCGACAATATTCAGCTGAACCCTAATCAGTACCTGATCAAAATCAAAGGCATCCAGGTTAGTGAAGGCGAGATTCTGTTCGACCATTATATGGCCATGAATCCCGGCTATGTGGAGGAGGAGATTACGGGCATCCCGACTTTCGAGCCTTCCTTCCATCTGCCGGCCATCTGGATCACGGAGGGGCAGAGGGAACGGGCGGAGAGCCTGGGATACACAGTGGTGGATCCGCCGTCCATCATCGCCACCCATCTGACGGAAATCATTCGGCAGCATATCGATGAGCTGTTGAGCAGACAGAATGTCCAGGACCTGGTGAACAATATGAAGGAGTCCAATCCTTCTCTGGTGGAGGAGCTGGTGCCCAAGCTTCTGGGGCTCGGCGAAGTCCAGAAGGTACTGCAGAACCTTCTGAAGGAGGGCATCTCCATCCGAGACCTTCTGACCATCATGGAGACTCTGGCGGACTATGCGCCGGCCACAAGGGATACGGATATTTTGACGGAATACGTCAGGCAGAGCCTGAAGCGCGCAATCTCCAACAAGTATTTCCCCACTCATGAGACTACCAGCGTAGTGACGCTGGATCCGAAGGTGGAGCAGGAAATCATGGGGAGCGTGAAGCAGACGGAGAACGGCGCGTTCCTGAATCTGGATCCCAGCAGGTCAAGAGCGATCATCGACTCTGTGGGCAAAGAGGTCCAGAAACTGGAGAACCTTGGAAAGAATCCCATCGTGATTACATCGCCTATCGTGAGGATGTACTTCAAGCGATTGACAGAAGATTATTTCAGGGAATTGGTGGTCGTATCTTATAATGAAGTGGAGACGAATGTGGAATTACAGTCGGTTGGGATGGTGACAGCATAAAATGATAATTAAGAAGTTTACAGGCAAGACGGAAGAGGATGCTGTGGAGGCAGCCAGGAAAGAACTGGGAAGCGGCATCGTCATCATGAATGTGAAGACTGTCAAGAACAAGGGGCTGGCCGCGCTGTTTCGTCCCAGGCAGATGGAGGTCACCGTGGCGCTGGAGGAGGAAAGCGACACGGTGCAGGTGGGACAGAGGGAAATCGGCTCCAGGTCGGCGCGGGGCGCGGCTTTGGAGGAAGGACAGCGCATATCAGGCGGCGGAGAGGGCAGGCTTTCGGGAAGGGACAGGGAAGCTGCCGCAGAGGACAGGGAATCCATCGAAAGGAAGCTTGACAACCTTCAGAACTTGCTGGTAAGCCGGTTCCAGCAGAGCGAAGCCGAAAGGCGGGAGCTGCAGGAGGAGGACGGGGAAGAGTATTCGGAAGAAGAGCCCCAGGAAGAGACTCCGGAGGAGAGGGAAGAGGTCAACGAACAGCAGCGGTTCCTGAAGCTGCTGTACAATACGATGCTGGACAGCGAGATCGATGAGAAATATGCCAATCAGATTGTGGATGAAATTGACGTGGGGGGACAGTCCAATCTGCCCTTTGATTATATCCTGGCCAACGTCTATCAGAAGATGATCCTGAAATTCGGCAGGGCGGACGGAATCCCCGAAGCGGAGGGGAGCCCCAGAATCGTGATCTTCATGGGTCCCACCGGGGTAGGCAAGACCACTACCATAGCCAAGATAGCCAGCAATTACGTGGTGGAGGAAAAGAAGAAGGTGGCCCTGTTGACAGCGGACACATATCGGATTTCCGCGGTGGATCAGCTGCGCACTTATGCCAATATTCTGGAAGTCCCCTTCCGGGTCATTTATTCGGAGGAAGAGGTCAGGACGGCCATCGGGGAGTTTGCGGATTTTGACTACATCTTCATAGACACTGCGGGCCATTCCCATCAGAATGAGGAGCAGCTGGAGCATATGAGGAAAATGCTGGAGGCTGTGGCGCAGGCAGGGGAAAGCCAGGCGTTTCTGGTGCTTTCTGCCACCACCAAGTACCGGGATCTGCTGCGTATCGTGTCATGTTACAGGGAAATCGCGGATTTCCAGCTGATATTCACGAAACTGGACGAGACAGAAGTGCTGGGCAATCTGTTGAATCTGAAGCTTTATGCGGATACGCCCATAGCTTATGTGACCTATGGGCAGAATGTGCCTAATGATATCGAACGGTTCAATCCCCAGAAGACGGTAAAGCAGATTTTGAGCAATAAACAGGAGAGGAATTCTTGATGCTCCGGGAAGCGTGCAGAATGCTTGGGAGCAGATTGCAAGGAGGCGTTAGATGGATCAGGCGGAACAGTTAAGAATTCTTAAGGCGGGCAGCCAGCAGCCGAAAGCGTTGGCCCGGGTCATCACGGTCACCAGCGGGAAAGGCGGCGTGGGCAAATCCAATACTTCCATCAATCTGGCCATCCAGTTCAAGAAGATGGGAAAGCGGGTCATCATACTGGATGCGGATTTTGGCCTTGCGAATATAGAAATCATGTTCGGGACGGTGCCGAAGCACAATCTCTGCGATTTGATTTATCAGGGCAAAAGCATCACGGACATCATCACCTGGGGGCCTATGGGAGTGGGATTCATTTCCGGCGGAAGCGGCATCGCGGGGATGTCCAACTTAAGCCGGGATTACCTGAACTATATCATCCAGAACCTGGTCCAGCTGGACAGCATCGCGGACATCATCATCGTGGATACGGGGGCGGGCATCTCCGATGCGGTGCTGGAATTTCTGGTGGCCAGCAGCGAGATCCTGCTGGTGACGACGCCGGAGCCTACGTCCATTACGGATTCCTATTCTCTTGTGAAGGCTCTGTACCGGCATCCCAGGTTCGATCCCAATGCCATAAAGGTGAAGCTGGTTGCCAACAGGGTACAGAAAGAAGCGGAAGGCAAAGTGCTTTTCAATAAACTGAATGCGGTGATTGAGCGATATCTGAAGGTGCCGTTGATATATCTGGGAAGCGTGCCGGAGGATTCACAACTGGCCAAATCGGTGATGCAGCAGGTACCGGTGTCTCTGCACGATCCAGGGGCCAGGTCCACGGCTGCCTATGAGAGGGTCGCGAGGAGGCTTTTGGACAAGGAGGAGGCGGAACGTCAGCCCAAGAGAGGGATGGCAGCATTTTTCTCTTATATTATCAATGGGAAGCGCTAAAATGAATAATAAAGGCAGGTGGTCATTATGTTTTCAAAGTTTATATCAATAGGGGACAAAATCGAATTGCAGGCTGTATCACATGAGTATGAGGAGAAGCAGGAAACCGTGTCAAAAGTGTACCATAGCGCGGTGAATGAGATTCGGTCTGAGGACACCATTGAAATCAGGATGCCTATGGAGAAGACGAAGCTGATTCTTCTTCCCATAGACAGTGAGTACGACATGGTCTTCTACGGATCCAGCGGCCTGTTCCAGTGCCTTGGGAGAATCATTGACCGGTACAAGAGCAACAACACTTATCTGCTCCTGGTGGAAATGATCAGCAATCTGCGCAAATATCAGAGACGTGAGTTCTATCGTCTCAAATGTGCCCTGGAGATGCATACGAGGAATCTGGAAGAGAGCGAAGTGCAGAACATAGAGAGCAGGATGCCGTATTCGCTGGCGAACGACCTGCCTTTGAAGGAGAGCGTCATTGTGGACATCAGCGGCGGCGGCCTTCGCTTCTTGTCGTCCCAGCGCTTCGAGCAGGACAGCCTTTTGTATTGTTCCTATCATCTGATGAACGGCGGGGAGCACAAGAAGTATGAGGTAATCTGTAAGGTGATAAGCGCCATGGAGCTTGAAAACCGTCCGGGAACCTATGAGCACAGGGTGCGGTTCTATGATATCGATCCCATGGCCCGGGAGGAAATCATCAAATATATCTTTGAGGAAGAGCGTAAAAGCAGGCAGAAGAAGCGTTTCGGCACCGAATCGGGCAGGTGACGGATAATCAATTAGATGTCCGCTGAAGCGGCAGGAGGTTATGGTATGAGAGATGTGAATCTGGATCAGATGTCTAATCAGTATTTTGACGTGCTGAAGGAAATCGGCAATATAGGCGCTGGCAATGCAATGACGGCGTTGTCACAGATGCTTCAGTGCAAGGTGGATATGAAAGTCCCTCAGGTCAGGCTTCTGGAGTTCTCCGAGGTAGGCGCGCTGATGGGGGGCGAGGAACAGATCATGGCGGCTGTGCTGTTGGGCGTGGAAGGCGACATCACGGGCTATATGATGTTCATGGCGGAAGAGCAGGGAGCAAGGCACCTGATTGGGAAGATTACGGGCGGCATGCTGCCGGAGGGTTCTGAATTTGAGGAGATGGGGATGTCGGCATTGCAGGAAGTGGGCAATATCATCACCGGCGCTTATCTGAATTCCCTGTCTTCCATGACTGGGCTGAAAATCATCCCTTCTCCGCCGGCGATGGCGGTGGACATGGCGGGGGCTATCCTGAGCGTGCCGGCGATTCAGTTCGGCATATACGGAGACAAAATTCTGTTGATACAGTCACAGTTTTACGACAATCTGCAGATGGACGGGTATTTCATTCTGATTCCGGATCTGGAATCTTTTGGGAAGATGCTGACGGCTTTGGGGATGCCGGCGATGATGTAGTCCGATTCATCGTGGAAAGCAAAAATAACGGATAAAAGGGTATGGAAGTGGAGCATGAGCGAGATAATCAAAGTAGGGATAGCGGATTTGAAGACTTGCAAGAGCCCTGACGGCGTGATGACCTTGGGGCTGGGTTCCTGTGTCGGTATTGCAATCAGGGATCCGATGAATAAAATCGGCGGTCTGGTACATATCATGTTGCCGGACAGCAAAGCAATCACAGGCGGGCAGCACAATATCGCGAAGTTTGCGGATACGGGCATCGAGGAGCTGGTGCGGCAGATGGAGAGGCTGGGCGCAAGGCGGGTCCGGATGGTGGCGAAAATCGCCGGAGGCGCCAATATGTTCAACTATCAGGGCGGAGGCATGAATGCCGTGGGAAAAGTAGGGGAGCGGAACGTGGAGGCGTCCAAGGCGAAGCTGAAGCAGATGAACATTCCTATCCTGGCGGCGGACACGGGCCTGAACTATGGAAGGACAGTCATTTTTTATCCTGAAACCGGCGCGTATCATATCCGTGCCGTGGGTAAGCCGGAGAAGGTCATCTAAGAAGGGAAAAGGGCGGGGAGTAAAGAGATGAACAGGAAGAATATACCGCTTCTCCTGATGCTGACAGCCGGGGCAGTGACGTGCATCATAACCTATGTGAAAAGGTATTCTATGAATGCGAAGCTGATTTCCCTGTTTGTGGTATTGGTAATATTTTATGTGCTGGGGAGCATATTGGTAGGGACGATGAACTATTTTGAAAAGCAGAACGAAGAGAAGCTGAAAGAAGAGGGAGAGGTCATTGAGAAGGATTCGGACGAAGCGGACCAGAATCCGGAGGAAATGAATCAGGAAGAGAAGCAATAGCCGAAAATGCGCTTGACGCGCCTGTGGATGTCTGGCATAATTGGCCATATAACGATAGATAAGGAGCGAAGGTTTCATGGATGAGGCAGGCAAGAAGAAACTCTTAGAAGAATACGCGAAGACGAAATCACCGGAAACCAGAGAGCAGATCATTTTGGAGTACGCTCCTCTTGTCAAGGTGGTGGCCGGCAGGCTCAGCATGTATCTGGGCTATAATGTAGAGTATGAGGATTTGGTCAGTTACGGCATTTTCGGCCTGATAGACGCGATAGATAAGTTCGACTGTCTGAAGGACGTGAAATTCGAGACTTATGCCAGTCTGCGCATCCGGGGCGCCATTTTGGATCAGATACGCAAGATGGACTGGATTCCCAGGACCATTCGGCAGAAGCAGAAGAAGATAGAGGCAGTGACCAAGGAAATCGAACAGAACGAAGGACGCACTGCCACGGACGAGGAAGTGGCCAGGGCATTGGGCATATCGGACGATGAGTACCTGGACTGGCAGTCCCAGATGAAAATCACGGGCTTGGTTTCCCTGGATGAATATATGCAGCAGGGCAGTGACGTGTCCCATGACAGCAGCAGACATACGACTTCCCACTTCGAGGGGCCGGAAGAGCGCGTGGAGAGGGAGGAGCTGACGAAGGTGCTGGGGGAGGCTCTGTTGCTTTTGACGGAAAAGGAACAGAAGGTAATCACCCTTTACTATTATGAGGAGCTTACCTTAAAGGAGATTAGCAGCATATTGGAGGTCTCTGAATCGAGAGTATCGCAGCTGCATACCAGAGCGCTGAAGAAGATGAAGGTTAAGATGGGGAACTATATGGGTATTCTTTCGGACAATTAAGGAAGGGGATAGGGCTATGCAGAATGGTTACTTTCAGTTAGTGAAGGATTCTACGGGATATGGCATCGCGCTTCATCATTCCATCGGAGGCGGGGAGGACATCCGCCTGGAGGAGCTCTGGCGGTATCTGAGCCAGCTGGACATTAAGTATGACAGGAAGCAGATAGAGCTGGAGTTCAGCATGGGGATGGACACTGTCTGCCATCTGGGCAACGGAGACTGTCCTGTCTGCAACGAGACATACAAGCTGGACATCAGCAAGGACGATATGGTGGCCATCGCGCGCTTCATTCCGCCCTCCGAAGGCGGGAAGCGGATGACGCTGAACGGTTTCCTGGCAGAGGTGGAGAAGCAGAAGATTACCTATGGGATAAAGAAGGAAGGGCTGAAGGAGCATTTCGGCTCCGAGGGGATGTTCTGCACGGACATTCTGGTGGCCAGGGGCGACAAGCCTGACCAGGGCGAGGACGCGAGGATAGAATATTCTTTCAATACGGAACAGCATAAACGGCCTGCGCACAGGGAGGACGGACGGGTAGATTATTTCAGTCTGACCACCATCAACCAGTGCAAGGAGGGGGATGTGCTTGCCAGGATCATCCCGGAGCGGCAGGGCAGTCCGGGACATGACGTGTACGGCAAGTCCATAAAGCCCCGGGATGTCAAGAAGGAGACTCTGAAATGCGGAAAGAATGTGGAGATTTCCGAGGATAAGCTCACGCTCACCGCACAGATGGATGGGCATGTGGCCCTGCAGGATGGCAAGGTGGTCGTTTCCAGCGTATATACAGTGAAGGACGTGGATATGTCCACAGGGAACATCGTCTACGACGGAAGCGTTGAGATAACCGGAAGCGTGGCGGCGAACATGGAGGTGAAGGCCGGCGGGAACGTGGTGATAAACGGTGGCGTGGAGAGTGCCAGGATCATTGCCGGGGGCAATATCATCATCGCCAAGGGCATGAACGGCACGGGCAAGGGGTATCTGCGGGCCGGAGGAGACATCATGGTCAAGTTCCTGGAAAACACCAGGGTCGTGACGGGGGGATTCCTGGAGACGGAGGCCATTCTGCACTGTGTGGTCACCGCTGGCACGGACGTGAAGGTGGACGGCCGGAGAGGGATTATCCTGGGCGGCCATATCCAGGCGGCCAATTCTATCACGGCCAAGACGGTGGGAGGCAACATGAGCACTGCCACTGTCCTGGAGGTGGGCGTGGATCCTCTGATCAAGTCCCAATATGACCGGGCGGTGAAGACGATGGAGGAAGGAAAGAAGACCATGGACGCCGCCCAGGTGGTATTCGACAATTTCAAGGAGAAGCAGAAAAAGGGCATCCAGTACAATGAGAGCCAGCTGAGATACATCAGGAGCGTGGTATCGCTGATTCAGGAAAAGGCCGCGGAACAGGAGCAGGTGGGGACGCGCGTGGAAGAGCTGCGGGCCATGATGGAGAACAGACAGCAGGGAGAAGTGATCATCAATGAGCAGGTTTATCCCAACACTACGATTATCATCCGGAATGTGGGGAAGACGCTTCAGAACGATTATCGCTATTGCAAGTTCATCAAAGAGGACGGCGAAGTGCGTATGGTATCCATGTAAGCCGCGGCATTGAAGAGAAAGGGGGCAATCTATGGCATTCGGATCAATTGAGTTGACGACGATTTCCAGGGCGCAGGATTACACGACAATCAAACACAATGAAGACAATAAGGTGAACGTGGATCAGGCGAATTTCAGCGAACAGTTTCAGAAGACCACAGAACAGAACATTCGCGGGGTGCACAAGAGCGATGACACTATGTGGCACGAGAACAAGCCTGACGCTAAGGAGAAGGGAAACGGAAAGTACGCCGGAGACGGAGGCAGCAAGAGAAAGAAGCAGCAGACGAAGGAGCGCGTCGTGGTGAAGAATCAAGGCGGCTTCGATATGAAGATATGATTCTGGCTGCGGACAGGGCAGATTATACTGTAGACCGCCGGAATTTACAGTAGGAAAATAAGCAAAGGTGTCTTGCCGGCGGTCTACAGTGGAAATTCGCGGCAAGTTTTACTGGCGTGTGGTATAGATTGGACGGAAGAAAATGGAGACAATGGAGATTATCCTTTTGGTTGCAGGAGGAGTCATATTTACGCTGAGTTTCTTCATACCCGATAAGAGAGGGGCATCCGGCGGGAAGGGGCTGTCCCGGGAAGATATCCAGGCTCTGGTGGAGCAGGAGCTTGCTGGGGTGGGCCATCATGTGGACGACACGGTAGAGGAAGCGGTCACTTACGCCATGGAGAAGACAGAGCGTTCCCTGGAGCGGCTGTCCAATGAGAAGATCATGGCGGTCAATGAATATTCCGACACCGTGCTGGCAGAGATTCGGAAGAATCATGAGGAGGTCATGTTCCTGTACGATATGCTCAACAATAAGCATACCAGCCTGAAGAACACGGTGGCGGAGGTGAACCGGGCCGTGAAGGAGGCCAGGGAGGCCGTGAAGGCCATGCAGAAGCTTTCGGCCAGCGGGGCCGCGGAGGCCAGGAAGGAGTGGGAGCTGCCTGTGTCGGCGGAGGAAGAAAAGCCGCTAAAGCCTGTCCCGGAGTCGTTCCGGGGCCTGGAGCCTCCTCCCCTTACGGTCCGAAATGGAGAAGACGAAGATGCCTTCAGGGAAGGGGAGCAGGAGCGGAACAACAATGAGAGAATCATGGCGCTGTACAGGCAGGGGAAATCTGCCACTGCGATTGCCAAGGAATTGGGGCTCGGCGTGGGCGAAGTAAAGCTGGTAATCGGTTTGTTCAGGAATTAGCAGGGTATAAGAAGCAATAGAATCGAGGAGACAGGTGAAGCTGAAATATCAAATGCGGGGCCTGGGGATTGGGATCATTGTCACTGCACTGCTGATGGGGGTTGTGACAGATAACAGGATTCCCTTGAGCGATGCGGAAATCAGAATGTTGGCATTGGAATTGGGGATGGTGGACAGCGACTCCCTGAAATTGTCGGACATCCCGAATGTGGCCCCAGGGTCTTCGGAGGAAGACGAACCGTCTTCCACAGGAGCCGATGGGGCGTCTGAGCCGGAGACGGAGGAGAACGGCGGAGACGGCTCAGAGGAAGGGGGTTCTGCGTCCGGGCCCCAGGGGGATTCGGGAGGCGACAGCGGCGATGAAGGGGAATCCGGAAGCGCAGGCGATGCTGTCAGCGGCGAAGGGAGTCCCGGGAATGTGGGCGATGCCGCCGGAGAGGAAGGACAGTCCGGGAATGTCGGCGATGCCGCCGGAGAGGAAGGACAGTTCGGGAATGCGGAAGGTTTTTCCGAGGGCACCGCATCCGACAGTCCGATTACGGTGGTCATTGAAGGCGGCGCAACGTCCTATAGCGTCTGTCTGGAGCTGCAGCGGCTGGGACTGGTGGAGGACGCTGCCAGGTTCGATAATTTTCTGTGCGACATGGGATATTCCAAAAGCGTCCGGGAGGGAACCTTTCAGATTCCGGCGGGCACCAGCGAGGAAGAAATCGCCAGGATCATCACGGGAAAAAGATAAAACAGACACAAAAATAAGGCAAATCTTGACAATACCTCTTGCGCGGCAGGAGGTATTGTGTTATAATGCGAAATGTTGGAGAGTGCGTGAAACGTGCTTTTTTGACATGTCTCAAGAGGACAGAAAACACGCAGGCCGATTCGGCAATGGTGCTTTTTGGGCGCGGCGGAACAGCATGCCCCAAAGGGTAGTTGCCGGAGACTGTCGGATCAAGACGCGGATTCGGCATAAAAGGCACTGCGGAAGAAATCAACCAAACGGAGGTAAGGACATGAGCGTTATTTCTATGAAACAGCTGCTTGAAGCAGGCGTCCATTTCGGACATCAGACCAGAAGATGGAACCCTAAGATGGCTCCCTACATTTTCACGGAGAGGAACGGCATCCACATCATTGATCTGCAGAAATCCGTAGGCAAGGTGGACGAGGCCTACAGGGCGGTCTCCGAGATTGCCGCCCAGGGCGGCACCATCCTGTTCGTGGGCACCAAGAAGCAGGCCCAGGACGCTGTGAAGACCGAGGCGGAGCGCTGCGGCATGTACTATGTGAACGAGAGATGGCTGGGCGGCATGCTGACCAACTTCAAGACCATCCAGTCCCGTATCGGAAGGCTGCATGCGATTGAGAAGATGTCTGAGGACGGAACTTTCGATGTGCTTCCCAAGAAGGAAGTCATCAAGCTGAAGAAAGAGTGGGAGAAGCTGGAGAAGAACCTGGGCGGTATCCGCAACATGACCAGGGTTCCCGATGCCATCTTTGTAGTAGACCCGAAGAAAGAGAGAATCTGTGTGCAGGAGGCCCGCACGCTTGGCATCACTCTGATTGGCATCGGCGATACCAACTGCGATCCCGAGGAGCTGGACTACATCATTCCCGGAAATGATGACGCAATCAGAGCCGTGAAGCTCATCGTCTCCAAGATGGCGGACGCTGTCATCGAGGCGAACCAGGGCGAAGCTGTCTACACCGAAGCGGAGATGGCTGCACAGGCCGGCGAAGCGGAGGATATCGAGGAAGTGGCAGCACAGGAAGAGGCATAAGACAGATCGCAGCGCAAAATAAGTATGTATCTAGGAGGATGATATAGATGGCAGAGATTACTGCGGCAATGGTCAAGGAGCTCCGTGAGCAGACCGGCGCCGGCATGATGGATTGTAAGAAAGCTTTGAATGAGACCAACGGAAACATGGAAGAGGCTGTGGAAGTCCTGAGAAAGAGCGGACAGGCCAAGGCTGTCAAGAAGGAGAGCAGGATTGCGGCGGAGGGCATCTGCCGTATCGCTTCCAAGGGCGAAACGAAAGCCGCTGTGGTGGAAGTGAACTCCGAGACCGACTTCGTGGCGAAGAACGAGACCTTCCAGCAGTTCGTTGAGGCAGTCGCCAGACAGGCTGTGGAGTCCGATGCAGCCGATATCGATGCGTTCCTGAACGAGGCATGGATCGAGGATGGCTCCAAGAAGGTAAATGAGGCGCTGGTGGACAAGATTGCGGTCATCGGCGAGAAGCTCAGCATCAGGAGATTCGAGAAGGTAGTGGCGACGGACGGTTGTGTGGCTACCTATGTGCATGGCGGCGGACGCATCGGCGTCATCATCGAGGCCAAGACCAATGTGGTGAACGATGCCGTGAAGGAAGCCATGACGAACCTTGCCATGCAGGTGGCAGCCCTGAATCCCAAGTATGTGGCCACGGCTGACGTGTCCGAGGAGTACAAGGCACATGAGAGGGAAATCATCGCTGCACAGATCGAGCAGGATCCCAAGATGGCAGGCAAGCCCGAGAAGGTCATCGAGGGCGCTGTCAACGGCCGCCTGAACAAGGAGCTGAAGGAAGTATGCCTGTTAGAGCAGGTATATGTAAAGGCTGAGGACGGCAAGCAGACTGTGGCACAGTATGTGGCGCAGGTGGCGAAGGAGAACAATGCGGAGCTGAGCATCAGCAGGTTCGTGCGTTTCGAGACCGGAGAGGGCATCGAGAAGAAGCAGGAGGACTTCGCTGCTGAGGTAGCCGCGCAGATGGGCATGTAAGAGAAGTTTTCATATCAGCAAACGCAGTAATACAGTAGACTTTCGTCTATTGTCATGAAATATGAGGCCCTGAAAGCCTTGTAATCACACATCTTTAAGTGGTTGCGGAGGATTTCAGGGCCTTTTTTGTATTCTGAAAAGGGGAAGCGGAAATACCGTCTTTTACCGTCTGGAATCGTCTAAAATCACTTCAAATTGAGTATTACTCAAGGGCGATGTTGAGTAAAATGAGTATTCACAATCTTCGGCGAAGTTTACTCAATTATAGCAGTTCCTTAAAACTCCCGGTCCTAAATCTGCTGCAACGGACATGAACAGAATATCGGGAAAACGACTGAAAAATAATTATTGGCTCTTGACAGTTCATTACATATATATTATTATAATGATATTCCATAATACGAATAAATATTTGGAATACAATTCTGAAAAAGAGGGATTTTATGCAATTATGTCTTGCTGCCATCCGCAATCTTCAGAGCTGCGGAGGAGTATTATGGGGAGAATTCCGTTCCCTGACGGAAGGAGTCTGTGTATGCTCAGGCGTTTAGACAGGATGGAACATGTCCGAAGAGCAAAACATTAGAAAACAGCCGGAGGTCATATGGGATACGAAGTAAGCGGCCAGGATCGGCAGATTCTGCGGGAACTGGCGAAAAAGCAGTTTTTTTACGCCAACCAGGAATGTAATCTGAAGCGGCGGGAGGAATGGTACCGCCACAATGAACTGCAGGGGGAGCGTCCTCTGATTCATCTGGAGATGGGAACCTTCGAGCAGGAGATTCTGCCGGAGCGGATGCGGTGCATGGGGGATTTTGCCAGACAGCTGGAGCGGGCGCTGTACTGCAATTTCCTGAACCAGGAGCTGTTCGACGACGACAGGGTGACGCCAGATTATTTCGCGGTGGGATATGACAGCTATTTTACCCTGTTCGGGCTGCAGGTAAAGGTGCAGGGTACGAAGGACGCGGAGGGAAAAACAAGTGTAGGGCATCATTTTGTCTCCCAGATTGAGGATCTTGAGGAGGACTGGGATAAACTGGGGGAGACGCAGTTCGGGGTGAACCCGGCGGCTTCCCTGGAACGGAAGGCGGCTGTGGAGGAGGTCATCGGCGATATTCTGCCGGTGCGCCTGGAGGGGAACTGCCTGTATTCCGTCCCCACCCAGATGGTGGTCCACCTGATGAGCATGGAAACCATGATGTTTTCCATGTACGATTATCCGGAGCTGTTCAAGGAAATGATGGAACGGACTGCCGATGATACATTGGCGTACTATCGTCTGCTTGAGAAGGAGGGGCTGATTCTGCCCACCACGGGAGGCGGTTTCCTGGGACAGGGGAGCTGGTGTTACAACCATACCCTGCCGGATGGGAAAGCGCCGGGCAGCTATACCGCGAAGGATGTGTGGGGATTCATGGACTCCCAGGAGACGGTAGGGATTTCGCCGGAGATGTTTGAGGAATTTATTTTTCCCTGCTATAAGAAGATTTCGGAGAGCTACGGGCTGCTTTCCTATGGGTGCTGCGAGCCGGTGGATCCCATCTGGGAAAACTGCATCTCCAGGCTGGAAAACCTGCGGAAGGTGTCCATATCCCCCTGGTGCAATGAGGAATATATGGGAGAGCGGCTTCGGGGCAGCAGGGTTATCTACCACCGCAAGCCCAGCCCCAATTATCTGGGGACGGGAACGGTACTGGACGAGGAGGCTTTCCGCGCCCATATCAGGAAGAGCCTGAAGGCGGCGAAGGGGTGCGAGATGGAAATTACCCAGAGGGATGTCTACACGATTAACAGAGATATCCCGAAGGCGAAAAAATATGTTGACATTATCAAGGAAGAGATAGTAAACTGTTGGTAGCTACTTGGCGGCAAGGTCTGTGGATAGTTTTCTCCGCGGACAGGAGGCAATAATTAACAAGGGCGGAAGCGGCAAGGAGGATTTTCATTATGATGCAGGAATGGTTCAGAAAAGCGAAACTGGGAATTTTCATTCATTGGGGAATTTATGCCGTGGGGGATGTGTCGGAATCGTGGTCTTTCCACAATGGGGGCATCTCCTATGAGGATTACATGAAGCAGTGCGACGGCTTCACGGCGTCAAAGTTCAACGCGAAGGCGTGGGCGGAGCTGTTTAAAAAAGCGGGAGCGCAGTATGTGGTGCTGACATCCAAGCACCATGACGGCGTGGCGTTGTTTGATACCCAGTATTCTGATTTGAGCGTGGTGAAGAAGACCCCGGCAAAACGGGATCTCATCAAGGAGTATACGGAGGCAGTGAGGGAGGCCGGCATGCGGGTCGGGCTGTATTTCTCCCTGATCGACTGGTCGGACCCCCGTTACAGGACGGTTTACCCGGAAGGCTCCAATCCCCAGGATCACCTTAAGGATGTGTTCGCCACCCCGGCGGGAGGCCCGGAGGATCCGGAGAAATGGCAGGAATTCCTGGAGTTCAACAATAATCAGATGCGTGAACTGATGACGCAGTATGGAACCATAGACCTGCTGTGGTTCGACGGGGACTGGGAGCGCAGCGCAAACCAGTGGAAGGCGAAGGAATTCAAGGAATATCTCCAGTCCATGAATCCCAATGTGATTGTGAATTCCAGGCTCCAGGGCTATGGCGACTACGAGACGCCGGAGCAGGGCATCCCTCTGCTGGGGCCTAAGGGCGTGTGGGAGTTCTGCACTACCATTAATTCGTCATGGGGTTACCGCCCTTCCGATAACCATTACAAGACCAGCCGCCAGGTGATCCGCATGTTCTGCGACTGCCTGACTCTGGGCGGGAAACTGCTTCTGGATGTGGGGCCTAAGGAGGACGGTACCCTGGATGAGCGGCAGGTGAAGGTGCTGGAGGATTTGGGTCAGTTTATCCATGACAACGAAGAAGCTATCTATGACACGGAGAAGGGACTGAGCTACAACCAGTTCCTGGGGGGCAGCACGCTGTCCGCGGATAAGAAGACCATCTACCTCTTTGTCTATGACAGGCCATCTGAGTTCCTGTGCGTGAAGGGTGTGAAGACTCCCGTGAAGAGAGTCAGCGTCCTACATACCGGCGAAGAGCTTGCCTATGATTACACAGGCTCCCTGCCCTGGAGCGGTATTCCGGGCACCCTGTGGATTCGGGCGGACAAGATGCAGATGCATCCTCTGGTCACGGTGCTGAAGGTGGAGCTGGAAGGCGAGATTACTTATAACCTGGGGCATGGCGAAGTTGTGACGAATAACGATTGAAAATGATTCATACGCCCAGGGGGCTGTCAGCGCCGGGAAGCGGGCAGAAGAGGAGACAGATGAAATTTTTGATGTTTTCGGACTTGCACCATGTGCCGGGGGCATTTATGGGCGGGGACAGGGACGCATTGCATCGGATGCAGCGCCATGCCCGGGAGGCAGGCTGTGAATTCATGATTCATGGGGGCGACTTCTGCCACGGGCCGTCCCAGACGCTGATGGGGGAGAAGATTGCCGATTTTGTGGGGGAATACAACCATTCCCCCGTCCCCGCCTATCACGCCCTGGGCAATCACGATACGGACAATACGCCCTGGGAAGAGGTGCTTCGGTATTACAATATGCCGGACGGACATTACTATTTTGACCATGGCGGTTACCGGATGGTGGTCTGCGATCCCAACTATTTTTATGAGGACGGGAAATACATTCATTTTTCCATGGCAAACAATGCGAAGTACGGCCCTTATTGCAATTATATGCCGCCGGAGCAGCTTGCCTGGCTGGAGGAGACGATTGCCGCCGCCCCCGGCCCCTGCGTCCTGGTCAGCCATGAGAGCTTTGAGCGGGAGGCGGACGGGGTGAAGAACGGGGCGGAAGTGAGGCGGATCATCAACGGGGCCAACCGGAGGAAGGCGGGCAGCGTGCTCCTGTGCATGAACGGGCATTATCACCGCGATTACATCCGCATCCTGGACAATGTGTGCTATTGGGATGTGAATTCGGTGTCATACGACTGGATCGACAACAGTCATTCTTTTTACCCGGAGGAGCTGCGGGAGAAAATAAGCTGTATCAGCAATACTCTGGTTTACAATGACCCGCTCCATGCGGTGGTGACGCTGGAGGGGAATACCATCACCATCGAGGGGATGGAGAGTTCCATGTTTATGGGAATCACGCGGGAAATGACGGACAATCCGCCCTGTGACCTGTCAGGGCGGCCGGTGCGGCCTGTGATTCAGTCGGCGAAGATTACGTTGGGGTAATGGGAAAGGACTAGGAGCTGCAAAACTCTTATCTGCTACAACGGACATACATGAACAGAATATCGGGAAAACGACTGAAAACAAGGGGTTCCGGCACACTGGGGGGTGCCGGAACCCTTTGCTTTTAGGAACTGCCGGAAAATAATCTACGCATTTTGTTTAGAGTAAACCTGATAAA